>OLOR01000719.1_pt1 | contig 34794 bp, 23 predicted proteins | sample 1672521 | NCBI WGS metagenome assembly OLOR01 (sample SAMEA3136695, study PRJEB25190) | human gut metagenome | biome: human gut; feature: human-associated habitat; material: faeces | place: Austria | collected 2013
ATATAAATATTATTGCTTCTGGCAGTCGCAATAATATTATATCAAAAGGAGTTTTATTTTTCATCGCTAAAGCTATACTGAACCCCCAGACTATCTGGGGGTTTTCATAATACAATAAAGTAGACAAAACCATAAAGGTTTTGTCTATTTTTTGAAAAGTGCGGTCATTTTATTTGACCTCACATTTTTATTATCTGATTTTCTTACATTCAAGATAAAATCTCTTATCTGCCGCCTCACCCATTGAGAAAGTTTTTCTCGGAAGTGAGCCGTCCTTTATAACTGTTGTGAACAAGTCGTTTTTCTCCATTGAATCGACCATAAAACCGATTGTATTATCTGCCTTTGCAAGATTTCTTACAACGTCGTTTCCATGGATATAATCAATTTTACCGCCGTTTTCGGTAAGGTACTTATCAAGAAATTTTTGAAGTGTTCCGACAGGAAGATTTGAGTCTGTATTCTTAATATAGATACTGCCCTCATTACCGCCGTATGTATAATCAATACGCTGACCGCCGTTATCTTCATATTCCGCACCGTAAAACGCAACAAGTTCATCAAGCAATTTCTTAGGCTCTGTTTCAAATATTACACGTTGAATAGGTTCAAATTCAAGTGTTTCGTCGTGGATATTCATAAGCTCAACCAACGCAAAACGTGCAGGGTGAGTTTTAATTTCTTCCTCTGAAAGTTCCTTTTTAATTTCTTCCCAACAGGTTTTTGCGGTTGCAAGAGAATGATTTCCGTCACCTGCCGCGAACATTAACACGCCCTTATCCTTAACACCGTATTTTGCCTCAAAATCAGCCTTATCGCCAAGTTTTTCTATTGCGTCAAGTATATTCTTCTTTGCACTTTCATTTACATTATAACCCACGATATGTCCCGAATTTTTCATAAGGTCAAAATCATAAATCTTTTCAAAATCGTTTATCTGATTTTCAAGCGGTTCAACAACCGCTTTTTCTCTGTCATCAATAAGTATCAGGATGTGCGGTGCCTCAAGCGGTGCATTTTTTCTTATACGCTGTCTTGGCGGAATACGTTCAATAATTGTACCCTCAGTTGCACGAACTTTTGACTGTGAGCCTTTTGAAAAATCGTATTCTTCAAGATCAAGCATTCCGACAATACCGTGACGTGTTTTTCCGTTCGGCTGAGTTCGTTTTACATATATAAACGTGTCCTTTAACTCTCTGAAAATACCCTTATTTATATACTCCTCCATTGTGCTGTTTATCTTCTTGATACGTTCGTCTCCGTCACCGTCCTCAAGATAAACCTCAGGGAATATAATATTTAGCGTTGACGGACTGTCACCGACAATATTTTTTACATCTTCCCAATATTCTCTTTCAGACGTGTATTGGTCACACGCCACAACGCTCCACTTTGTGAAATCAACATTTTGCGGAATAAGTATGTCCGCCGGTTTAAAAATTGCCATAGTTCTGCCCTCCGTTATTCTTTCGTTATGTCTGCGAATACGCAGTCTGTTGCTTTTTGCACATCATTCGGCGAAAGGATAAGCGTTGTACCGCATCTTCCGCCGCTGATTGCGATTGTTTCAAAGTTTTGTGCCGTTTCGTTTATATATGTCGGATATTTCTTCTTCATTCCGACAGGCGATACTCCGCCTCTGATATACCCCGTAAGTCCCAAAAGTTCTTTGACGTGTATCATCTCAACCTTTTTGTTACCCGAAACCTTTGCAAGTTTTTTTAAATCCACTTCGTGATTTACTGCTATACAGCTAACCATTATACCCGTTTTGTCACCTCTTGCGACAAGAGTTTTAAATGATTTTTCAGCCGGAATACCTGTCATTTCGGCGATAGCCTCACCGAAATGCTCGCCGACTTCATCAGCCTCATATTCAACCGTTTCATATTTTATCTTTGACGCATTAAGCAAACGCATTGCATTTGTTACAGTCTTTTTGTCCTTTGCCATTTATATCACCTTATTTTAATTCTACTATCGTTACACCGTCTTCGCCCTCGCCGTATCTGCCGTTTCTGAACGATTTGACGTATCTGTGTTTTTTCATATATCCCTGCAAGCCTTTACGCAAAATACCCGTACCTTTACCGTGAATAATGCTTACAGGCGAAATTCCCGCAAGGTAGCAATCGTCAAGGAATTTTTCAACATTCATCCACGCTTCTTCAAGATTTTGTCCTCTGACGTCAACTTCCGTTGAAACGTTCTTTGACTTTGATTCAAAAGCCCTCGTACTTCTGACGTACTTTTCAGCCAATTTCTTTGACTTCTTTTCTTCAACCTTACGCAAGTTCGTTATATGCACGTCCATTTTTATAATACCCGCCTGAACACGAACATTGCCGTTTTTATCAGGTTCTTTTAAAACTGTCGCCTCTTGATTCATATCAACGATTTTAACAGTTGCACCCGGTTTAAGATTTTTAGGCGGTTCGACATACGTTTTCTTCGGCTTTGCCGCACGCGCCATTGCCTTATCAATCGTATCTTCTTTCTTTTTCAGCTTGTCACGCATTGCAGAAGTCTTTTTGTCAAGATTGCCGCCGTTTGAAATACCTTGCTGACGCATTTTTTCAAGGTCGCGAATAATGCTGTTCGCCTCATCCTTTGCGTCCATTACAAGTATTTTCGCCTCACGTCTTGCCTCATCAAGTATTCTTGATTTATTTTCTTTAAGCTTTATTCTGTCATTTTCAATCTGCTTTCTGAGATCGGTAAGTTCACGCTTCATTCTTGCCGCCTCGTCAGCCTCTTTTCTCGCCTTTGCACGGTTTTGCTCAAGGTCTGTTATGACGTCCTCAAATTTTATATCCTCATCAGACAATATATCGTTTGCTCTGTCAATTATTCTTTCGTCAAGTCCGAGTCTGCGTGAAATTGCAAACGCGTTTGACTTACCCGGTACTCCGATAAGAAGTTTGTAAGTCGGCTGAAGTGTCGCAACGTCAAATTCGCATGACGCATTTTCCACACCGTCAGTCGAAAGCGCGAACAATTTCAATTCACTGTAATGAGTTGTCGCAACGGTTGTAGCCTTTCTTGCACGAAGAAATTCCAATATTGATATAGCAAGTGCCGCACCTTCTGTCGGGTCAGTTCCCGCACCCAATTCGTCAAACAGTGCAAGTGAATTAAAATCAATATTTTCAAGTATGCTCACCGTATTGACCATATGTGACGAGAATGTCGAAAGGCTCTGTTCTATTGACTGTTCGTCACCTATATCCGCAAAAATATGATGGAACACAGCCGCTTCACTGTTATCCTGTGCCGGAATATGAAGTCCTGCCGCCGCCATAATCGAAAACAATCCGATAGTTTTAAGCGTTACTGTTTTACCGCCCGTATTCGGACCTGTTATGACAAGCGTATCATATTCGCCTCCAAGCATTATGTCATTTGCCACGACCTTCTCTTTGTCGATAAGCGGATGACGTGCTTTTTTATATCGTATGATACCCTTGTCGTTCAGTACAGGCTCATTTGCGTTCATATCAAGCGACAGTCTGCCCTTACAGAACATAAAATCAAGCTCCGTGACATACTTATAATCCACAAAAATTGTATGACTGTTTTCTGCAACAAGTGCCGAAAGTTCCGCAAGTATTCGCTCAATTTCCTGTTGCTCTTTCGTATGCAAATCACGGATTTCGTTGTTGTTGTTTACAACGCTCATAGGCTCGATAAACAGAGTTGCACCGCTCGCGGATGTATCGTGTACAATACCGTTTACTTCACCTCTGTATTCACTCTTTACGGGTATAACGTATCTGTCCGAACGCATTGTTACAATAGGGTCTTGCAAAAACTTTTTGTAATGCGTTGAGTGAATCATAGAATTAAGATTTTCCTTAATCTTGCCGTTTAGATTTCTTATTTTTCTTCTGATTGTGTTAAGTTCAGGTGACGCATCGTCGGCAATTTCATTTTCAGAAACGATACACGAATTAATTCTGTCCTCAAGTTGTTTTGCCGTTATGATAGCCTCCTCTATACCGTGAAGAATTGTACATTCTTCGGCTGATTCGTCTATATACGACTTCATACGTCTTGCTACATACAAAAGTCTTGATATGTTCATAAGTTCCTTTGTATGAAGTACACCGTCACGCTCTGTTCTTTTTACCGCTCCAAGCACATTTTCAACAGACAGATTTACCGGCGGTGAGCCGAGTTTTAATAAGGTTGACATTGCCTCTGTCGTTTCTTTCTGTGCCGCCCTTGCGTCATCCAATTCCGTATACGGAACTATTTCTTCAATGCGTTTTTTTACGTCTTTGCTCTCCGTATATGATGAAAGCCGTTCAAGTATCTTGTCAAATTCAAGCACTTTAAACGCTTTATTCTGTTTATCCATTTTACCTCTCCTATTTTATATAGAATATACTTTTAGATTAGAATACTCACCAATCATAGGCGCCATTTGTCTGAAACCTATTTTTCCGCCGCCTAAAACAGGACCGTATTCCTTTCCGTCGTCTTGCCATGAAAATACAGGCAAATCGTCAATTATAAAATCAATCTTACCGTCTTTTTTTACAAGCTTTATATGATAGCTTTCAAATGCGTCCTCACAATTCGGAATAGGGTCTGCACCTTGTACAACAAGATGAAAGCCCTTGCTTTTTCTTAAATTGCAGGTATGAAAACCTCTTTCCTCGTCCCACTTTCTGCGGAAATATGAAACATGGTACGCATTTATATCACCCGAATGATACAAATTATACTGTCCGTCCCTTTCCTGCAATGACGGATCAAACAAATCTTCACCGTTCACACCCTTTGCCGAAAAGAACAAAATCGCCAATCCCGGTTCTTCAATCGGTCTGAAATCCCACTCTATCTGTACATCTGACGGAAAGTCCTCGTTGCACCAATACACAAAGTTTGACTTTTGTCCCAAATCGGCAGACAACGCATTTTTCATACGCATTTTACCGTTTTCAAAATATATCTCGGCACTGCCCTCAAGAACGAAATCTTTTACGTCATTCTCGCAGGACAATTTGTTTTCATAAACTAACTTCATTGCTTTCAATCCTCCACAAAAAACTCATCTTAACCTATATTATATCAGCAATATTTACTAAATACAACACGAAATCAAAAAAAAGGATTGAAAAATCTGTGAAAATAGTATAGAATGATATATATATTTTTATGTAAAGCAATATAACATTGCGAGTGGACAATAAGGAGGTACATTATAATATGTGCGGTATAGTAGGATATATAGGTAAAAATCAAGCAGCTCCTATTTTGCTTGAAGGGCTGTCAAAACTTGAATACAGAGGATATGACAGTGCAGGTATTGCTGTTTACAATAATAATGAATTGGAAGTTGCTAAGTCAAAGGGAAAATTAGCGGTTCTTTCAGAAAAAATTGACGGCGGAAAAAAACTTGGCGGTAATATGGGTATCGGTCATACACGTTGGGCAACTCACGGCGAGCCGTCAGACGTAAATGCTCACCCTCACCTTTCACAATCAGGTCGTTTTGCCGTTGTTCACAACGGTATTATCGAAAACTACATTTCATTAAAGAAAAAGCTTGAAAGCAAGGGTTTTGAATTTATTTCGGAAACAGATACAGAAGTTATCGCTCACCTTTTTGAATATTACTACAAAGGCGATATAATGGATACAATGATTAAGGTTATCAACAGAGTTGAGGGTTCATATGCTCTTGGCGTACTTTGCGTTGACTACCCTGACCAATTTATCGCAGTAAGAAAAGCAAGTCCTATGATTGTCGGTCTTGGTGACGAAGAAAACTTTATCGCTTCGGACGTTACTGCAATTTTAAAGCACACAAGAGATATTTACTACCTTGAAGATAACGAAATCGTTGTACTTAAAAAGGACAGCGTAAAGGTTTACAATGCAGATAAAGAAGAAGTTAAGAAAGAAAAGTTCACGGTTGATTGGGACGTAAGTGCGGCTGAAAAAGGTGGCTATGAACACTTTATGATGAAAGAAATCGAAGAACAGCCAAAGGCTATCAGAGATACCATCAGTCCGAGAATTAAGGACGGCAAAATCGTTCTTGACGATATTTCTCTTACAGAAGAAGATATTAAGAATATCAATAAAATTTATATCGTTGCATGCGGCAGTGCATACCATGTAGGCGTTGTAGGCAAGTATGTAATCGAAAAGATGTGCCGTATTCCTGTTGAAGTACAGGTTGCGTCAGAGTTCCGTTACTGCGACCCTATCGTTGGCAAAGACGATCTTGTAATCGTAATCAGCCAGTCAGGTGAAACAGCCGATACAAAAGCCGCTCTTGAAGAGGCGAAAGCTCGCGGTGCAAGAGTGCTTTCAATCGTAAACGTTGTCGGCAGTGCCATTGCAAAAGCGTCTGATGATGTTATTTATACATGGGCAGGTCCTGAAATCGCCGTTGCAACAACTAAGGCCTACAGTACACAACTTACTGTTATATACCTTATCGCCGCATATATGGCTGATAAATTAGGTAAAATTTCTAAAGAAGAATATGCAGACTTTATTAAAGAAATTGAGTCACTTCCGGATAAGGTTGCTGAAATTCTTAAATCTAAAGAAGATGTTCAGTATCTTGCCTCAAAGTTCTATAATTGCCATTCAATATTCTTTATCGGCAGAAACCTTGACTATGCTGTATCTCTTGAAGGCTCACTAAAGCTAAAGGAAATATCATATATTCACAGTGAAGCATATGCCGCAGGTGAATTAAAGCACGGTACAATCTCACTTATTGAGGACGGTACACTTGTTGTAGCGCTTGCAACAGGCAAGAATTTGTTTGATAAAACAGTTTCAAATGTTAAGGAAGTTAAAGCAAGAGGTGCGGTTGTTATGGGCGTAACAACCGAAGAACATGAACATATGGACGACGTTGCTGACTATACTGTAAAAATCCCTGCAACGCACGAAATGTTACTTCCGTCACTTACAGTTATTCCGTTGCAGTTATTCGGTTACTATGTTGCATCATTAAAGGGCTGCGACATTGATAAGCCGAGAAACCTTGCAAAGTCGGTTACTGTTGAATAATCCTGACAGAAATATTTTTTGTGGTATAATAATAATTGATAGAGTGCCTGACAGGCTTTGAAGGTCAGACACTCTGTTTTTTTTATTTATATTTAATTTGATGGGACGGTTTTATGCCGAACAGAAATAATCTTTTTTATGACGCTGTTAATACAGTCGCTCACAGTCACGTTAATTGTGCCTGCAATAACGCTTATCGCAACATTTATCCACATTTTTGCGGGACGTCGAGGCACCGCACACTCACTATATGGGTGGTCGATGACCGCCCCTACAAATATGCTATGACACCACACATACTTTCTTCGTAGGGGCGATCATTGGTCGCCCCTTAATTCGTATTTTACTTACCACCCCTCAGTCGTTTCACGACAGCTCCCCTCAAGGGGCGCCATTGTAGTGGCAGCCACTCATCATTTTGCATAAATAAAAAAAAGTTATTCTATTCTAAATTTTGCAAGTTGCATATTGACAAAACTTTATTTAGTGGTATAATTAAAGCATAGAAAACAGTTAGTTAAGACAACTAACCCCATAGATTGAGCGAAGATAAGACAAGGGTGTTTTATATTTTTAAATATAAAATGCCCTTTTTTCGTAAAATACTTATTGTTAGCTCAGCAAAACATTTTGATTGTACTTTTATTATATATGTGCATCAATAATTTCAGGAGGTATTATTATGGAAAACGGAAATGTAGCAGAAATTTTCGGTGAGAAGGTTTTTAATCTTCCTACTATGAAGGCAAGATTGCCTAAGGATATTTACAAATCATTGCTAAAGACTATCAATGACGGTTCAAAACTTGATATATCCGTTGCGGAAGTTGTTGCAAATGCAATGAAGGACTGGGCACTTGAAAACGGTTGTACTCACTACACTCATTGGTTCCAGCCAATGACAGGTCTTACAGCCGAAAAGCATGACTCTTTCATTCAGCCTACAGATGACAGAACTGTCATTATGGAATTCTCAGGCAAAGAGCTTGTTATGGGTGAGCCGGATGCGTCTTCTTTCCCATCAGGCGGACTTAGAGCAACATTTGAGGCAAGAGGTTATACAGCTTGGGACCCAACATCATTTGCATTCATTAAGGATCACTCATTGTACATTCCTACATCATTCGTTTCATATACAGGTGAAGTTCTTGATAAGAAAACTCCTCTACTTCGCAGTGAGGCCGCAATCGACAAGGCTGCAAGAAGAGTTTTGGCTCTATTCGGTAAATTCCCTAAGAGAGTTGTTTCATATGTCGGTCCTGAACAGGAATATTTCCTTGTTGACAAAAAGCTTAGAAATAAGCGTAAGGACTTACTTTTAACAGGCAGAACTCTATTTGGTGCAAAGCCTGCAAAGGGTCAGGAAATGGACGATCACTATTTCGGTCAAATTAAAGAAAGAGTTGCAGCTTTCATGCAGGAAGTTGACGAAGAACTTTGGAAACTTGGCGTACTTGCTAAGACAAAGCATAATGAAGTTGCTCCTGCTCAGCACGAAATCGCACCTATTTTCTCAACAACAAACATTTCTTCAGATCACAACCAGCTTACTATGGAAGTTCTGAAGAAAGTTGCCGACCATCACGGTCTATACTGCCTACTACACGAAAAGCCATATGAAGGTATCAACGGTTCAGGTAAGCACAATAACTGGTCAATCGGTACATCAGACGGCGAACTTCTTCTAAAGCCGGGTAAAAAGCCTGAAGAAAACGTTCAGTTCCTATTGTTCCTTGCAGCAGTTATCAAGGCTGTTGACGATTATGCAGATTTACTTAGAGTATCTGTTGCAACAGCAGGTAATGACCACAGACTTGGTGCAAACGAGGCACCTCCTGCTATTATTTCAATGTATCTTGGCGACCAGCTTGCAGCAGTTGTTGACCAGCTAAAGAGCGGTAAGGGTGTTAAGTATGAGGCAGGTAAGCTAATCGAAACAGGTGTTGAATCACTTCCTGATATTGAAAAAGATACAACAGACAGAAACAGAACTTCCCCATTTGCATTTACAGGTAACAGATTTGAATTCCGTGCTCCGGGTTCAAGACAGTCAATCGCAGGTATCAATATCGTTATCAACGCAATCGTTGCCGAAACACTTACAGAAATCGCAGATCAACTTGAGGGTAGCAAGGACATTTCAAAAGATGCTCTTGAACTTGCAATCAAGATTTTCAAAGATCACGAAAGAATTATCTTCAACGGTAACGGTTACAGTGATGAATGGGTTGCAGAGGCTGAAAAGAGAGGTCTGTACAACTTAAAGACAACTCCTGATGCTATGCCTTACTTCGTAACTCAGAAGTCAATCGACTTGTTCACAAAACAAGAAGTATTTACTGATGTAGAAGTTAAGACAAGAGGCGAAATCATGATGGAGGATTACAACAATACACTTCATTTTGAAATGCTTACAATGCTTGAAATGGCTAAACAGGAAATTCTTCCAGCTTGCCTAAAATATACAAAGTTCGTTACAGACGATATTGCTTCAAAGAAAGCACTTGGTCTTGACGCTCCTAAGGAACTTGAAAAGGCTCAAAGACTTACAGAGCTTACAGAGGATCTTATGACTAAGATTGATACTCTTGACGCCGCTACAGACGTTCCTGACGTTGACGTATACGCAGTGGGTATGTATTATAAAGATACTGTTCTCCCTGCTATGGACGCACTTCGTGAAACAGCCGATACTCTTGAAACAATCGTTGCAAAAGAATACTGGCCGTTCCCAACATACACAGATTTACTTTATCTTGTATAATCTAAAGAAACTTCTTTCTTTGTTATAAATATAGTAGCAACAAAAAATCCGATGGAACAAACCATCGGATTTTTTCCGTTTCATGATTTTTTTATTTACAAACTCTGTTTTTTATGATATGATAATTATACCACACAAAACTAAATTATTTGGTATTATCGCACGCATTTTTAATTATGTTAAAAATGCAAGCTCTTTTTGCGTGCTTTTATACCGTAAAAAGTTTTGTGTGGTAACAATTCCGAGCTCTGCATTTTTTAAGCGTGGCTCAGAATTGTTGCCACGCTTTTTTTATTATTAAAATTTATATTATGGAGGTAAAAGATTATGAAAAAAAGAGTTTGTGGAATTATATTAATAATTTCAATTTTTATGACGTTTGTGCCGTATATATATGCGGCAACGGTAGTTGACAGCGGTACTTGCGGTGATAACGCAACATGGTCGCTCAACAGCAGTGGAACGCTGACAATCAGCGGTACAGGTGAAATTTATGACGGATATGGCGAAAATGCCGAGCAACCTTGGTATGATTTAAAAGACAATATAAAGTCGGTAGTCATAAACTATGGTATTACAAATATTCCATTCGCCGCTTTTCGTGATTTTCAAAACATAACAAGTATTTCACTTTCAAACAGTATCGAAAGAATAGAATTAGAGGCTTTTATTAATTGTACAAAGCTATCTGATGTATCAATTCCAGACAGCTGCAAATATTTAGCAAACGATGCTTTTGCCAGAACAAAATGGTATAACAACCAACCTAACGGAGTTGTTTATTGTGGAAACTTCTTATACACCTATAAAGGAACAATGCCGTCCAATACTTCTATTAATGTAAAAAACGGAACTATCGGTATTTGTGGCGGATTTTATAACGAATCAAATTTAGTAAGTGTTACTTTTCCAAATACGTTAGAATATATAGATAACAGAGCTTTTTCATATTGTACAGGACTTACATCTATAACACTTCCTAAAAATCTAAAAAGTATCGGAACTGAAGCTTTTTCTAATTGTCAGAATTTAAAAAGCATTACTTTCCCTGACAATGTTGAATTCATAGGTCGTTTAGCCTTTTCAGATACTGCTTGGTACAATAACCAACCTAACGGTTTAGTATACTTAAATAATTGGTTACTCACATTAAAAGGAGATACCATAAAACAAGCAAATACTATAACCGTCAAAAATAATACAATCGGAATTGCGGTCAATGCCTTTGGAGATGATAAAAACTATGGATATGAAAATGGCGATGGTGCTCACGCTTCCACTATAAATTTACCAAACAGCATAAAATACATAAATGATGATGCATTTTCATACTGTAAATACCTTACCAAAATCAATATACCCGACGGAATTGAAACGCTAAATTGTTTCGATTACTGTGAAAGTCTTGCCTCGATTAATATTCCTGACAGTGTAAAAACACTTGGTGGATTTTACGATACTGCTCTTACAAGCATTACCATACCTTCAAATGTAACCGAAATTTCACAATCGGCTTTTGCCTACTGTGCTTCGCTGAAAGAAATACAAATTCCATCGAGTGTCGCAAAAATAGATTTTGCAGCATTCTATAACTGTGAAGCTCTAACCGATGTATATTACAGCGGAACAAAAGAACAATGGGATAAAATCAATATTGACACTCGGTACAACTCAAACGCACCATTGCTCAATGCTACAATTCATTTTGCAAAAGAAATCACAAATAAACCTGTAATAACAAGTTCACAAGTCACAAAAGCAAGTAATACATATACTTTTAACATAAACGTATCTAAGGTAACATCAGATTGTGAGTTGATTGTAGTTCTTTACAAAAACGGAAAAGTTTCAAATGTCAAAACAACTACTTTAACATCAAATACAACAAATAAAACTTTACGCTTGACGGCTACCAATGCCGACAGTGCAAAAATATTTATATGGGACAGTCTTAAAAATATGATATCTTTATGCAATGCCGTAACAAAAAATCTTTAATAAACATAAAATGCAGTGACTTTTTATAATCACTGCATTTTAATTTATATCTCTCTGTACTTTGACTGACCTATTTCGTACAGGTCGTTACCCTCGCAATCTATAAGCACGACTGCAGGAAAATCTTCAACTTCAAGTTTTCTTATAGCCTCCGTACCCAAATCGTCATATGCGACAACTTCGGCTTTTTTTATCGACTGTGCAATCAATGCACCCGCACCGCCGATTGCGCCGAGATACACAACAGTATTACGTTTCATTGCGTCAACAACTTCTTTGCTTCTTGCACCCTTGCCTATCATACAGCCAAGTCCGTTATCTAAAAGCATTGGCGTATATGCGTCCATTCTGCCGGCTGTAGTCGGTCCGCAAGAGCCTATAACTTCGCCGGGTTTAGCAGGACATGGACCTGCATAATAAATCACGTTGTCGGTCAAATCTATCGGGAACGGTATTCCGTTTTTGAAATTTGTCGTCATTCTTTCGTGTGCCGCGTCACGCGCTGTGTATATTGTTCCTGTTATAAGCACGCTGTCGCCTGCTTTCAGGTCTTTAATTTTATCCTTTGTAAATGGTGTTGTGAGTCGTTTTTCCATTTATTCTCCCTCCACTAAAAAATCTTCTACACTTTTTAAAATATAGTTCGCCCCAAGTTTTTCAAAATAACCTCTTGCTCTCTCGCCTTGTATTCCCGTAAGCACCGCACAAAAGTCAGCACCCATCGTCTGTGCCGCCAGAATATCCGCACCTGCGTCGCCGACAACAAGTGTAGTCTTTATTTTCGCTTTATCATAATCGCCGTCAACAATGCATTTATTGCTGTAATCAGTGCCGTAAAGCGCCTTTAGGAACATATATGGGTGCGGCTTTGTAAGTGCATTGTTGTTAAGCTCTTTTTCAGCCTCGACAACATTATCATAATTGCAAAGTCCGTTTTGTGCAAAATACTGCTTTATCCCCCAATTTTCAATCGGCGGCAGCATTTCTATATACGGTCTGCCTGTACCTGTACACACACGTTTATTTCGGTTTAAAAGACTCATTATTGTAATAAGCTTATTCTTATCGACAATCGGTTCTTCCTTATATAAAAGCCCCGTTTTGCCCGTATTAATCGGTATATAGCCAAAAGTCTTTTTAAACAGTTCATCACCAAGAAACCACGTCTGAAATATATCTCGCATAGTCGTCCACATAGTTCCGTTGCGTTTCAGCCATTCATAGTCAAAACCTGTTTTTTCGGCACATTTAATTGCAAGATTATCGTATTCATCAATAATATTGTCTGACAATGACCTTGCATATTCAAGCACTTTGTCAAAATAATTCCAATCATTTTTTCCGTTGCATATCCATGCTATAAGCACCGTCACATAACCCAAATCCCAATTTGAATTAACACCCTTGCCTTTTAAAACGCTTATCAGCTCATCGTCTGAAAAAACGTGGCTTCGGATTTTTGAAATATTTTGCATACACTCTGCGGCATTAATTTTTTGACCGCTGTTGTAATTCAGATATTCCCAGACAGTGAGTGCCGCACAATTCCAATAATTCTGTTCACTTGTTATAACACCGTCCATATCAAATATAACGGTATCGTATTTATCAAGAAATTTTGCGAGTTTCATATTTTTAATACTTTGTTCCTTTCAGATTTTATCTGTTTTCAGAAATAGGGACACTAAATTTTAGTGTCCCTATTTAGTGTCCCTAATATTATTCTATTACCCAATCAATTTTTCCGGCTACACCGCTTGTTTTGCCCTTGCGGCTTTCAGACACTTCAAATACCTTATTCAAAGCACTGCCGAAACTACGGTATATTGCCTCCCAAATATGATGTCCGTTATGACCTTTTACAAGGTCAATATGAAGTGTACACATAGCCCCCTGTGTAAAGCCTTCAAGGAATGTTTCCAAATCCTCCGTATCCATTCCCTCGACTTTTTCACTAAGCTCAATACCGTGATAATCAATATCGCAATATGCTCTTGATTCAAAGCTCAACGCACATTCCGCTTTTGCTTCGTCTATAATACCGACTGCGTCACCGAAACCTCTCGCACCGTCTGTACGGTCGATATATTCCTTTGCCGCCTTACCAAGTGCAATACCTAAATCTTCACATATAACGTGTGTCAAAACAAATTCATCAAGCTTTAAGTCAACATCAATATTGACCTCACCGCGCCATGCAATATGCTCAATCATATGATTTAAAAACGGGATAGGTGTCTTTATGTACTTTCTGTAATCCTTTTTAAGCGGTGCAAAATCAAGCACAACGTTCATTTCGGATTCGGTTGTTTTTCGGGTAACTTTTATCTTTTCCATAGTGGTATCCTCTTATAATAATAAATTCAAAATTGTTTTCATAGGTATCAATTTTGATTTTGAATAATTTCAAAATTGTTCGCATATGGGACGACAGGTCAGCGACGACGTATGCTGATACTTCAAGCTGACGGGAGTTTCATAGGCGTCAATTTTGGAATTATTTTCTTTCTTTGACGGCTAAACCGTGCGTGTCAAATCCTTCGACCTTTGCAAATCTGTAAGCGTAATCTCTTACATTTTCAAAACCGTCTTTTGACGCATAGCCTACTGATGAACGCTTTAAGAAGTCTTGAACACTTACTGATGAATAAGTCTTTGCAAAACCGCCTGTCGGCAAGATTGCGTTAGGACCTAAAACGAAGTTACAAAGTGTTACAGGTGTGTAATCGCCAAGAAGAATTTCACCTGCATTCTTAATCTTAGGAAGTGTATCGAAAGGCTTTTCTGTCATAACTTCCATATGTTCAGGTGCGTATTCATTTACAAAATCGATTGATTCGTCAAGAGAATTTGTAAGAATTACACCGCCGTATGTTGTAAGGTTTGTTTCTATAAATTCTTTTCTCTTCGGAGAAATCTTTTCAAGCTGTCTGTTTACAATCGGAACAACCTTTTCAACAAGTTCCTTTGAGTGAGTAACAAGAAGTGCGGCACTGTCAGGGCCGTGTTCAGCCTCAATCATCCAGTCAAGAGCAACCTTTTCAGGGTCAGCCTTTTCATCTGCAAGAACAATAATTTCACTCGGACCTGCCGGCAAACCTGCGTCAATATGGTTTGCAAGAACTCTCTTTGCGGCAGTTGCATAACTGTTACCCGGTCCAATAATCTTATGACACTTAGGAATTGTTTCAGTACCGTATGCAACGGCTGCAACGGCTTGAATACCGCCGACTTTATATATTTCAGTGATACCGATTATCTTTGCCGCTGCCAAAATAGCATCGTCAACTTCACCTTTTTCATTTGGAGGTGTTACAACAACAATCTTAGGAACTTTCGCAACAACTGCCGGTATACCAAGCATACACAAAACTGATGGGAATGAACCCTTACCGTGAGGAACATACAGACATACGTCAACTATCGGAGTAGTTTTTTCGCCTACCATAAGTCCGTCATCGACCATAGTAAACCACATTTCCTCCGGAAGTTGCTTTTCATGGAAATCGTATATGTTCTTATAAGCATATTCAATAGCCTCTCTTGTTTCCTTATCAAGGTTATTGTAACCTGCCTCTATCTCTTCAGGTGTTACTTTCATTTTATCAGCAGTAAGCTGTACACGGTCAAACTTTGCAGTATATTCCAATACTGCCTCGTCACCACGTGCCTTGACATCGTCAGAAACTTCTTTGGCAACTTTCATTTGTTCTGTAATATCAAGCTCTGCACGTTTCATTATGAAATCATACTGCTCTTTCGTCATTTTTGAAAGTTCATAAATATTCGGGTTCATTGTCTTCCTCCTAAGTTTATTTGTTCAAGAAATCTTTCATCTTTTCTGCAAAGGATTTCTTTTGTTTATAATTTTTATCTTCTTCAAATTCACGCAAAAGTTCTTTTTGCTTTGAATTAAGGTTTCTCGGCACTTCTACGTTTACAGTAACGTATTGGTCGCCTCTTACCTTACTTCTGATTGACGGAATACCTCTGCCCTTCATTCTGAATTTTGAACCTGTCTGAGTTCCCTCAGGGATTTTCAGCTCAACAGGGCCGTCAAGTGTAGGTACTTGTACGGTTGCACCCAAAGCAGCCTGTACAAATGATATAGGCATATCTATAAATACATTTGTTCCCTCACGTTTAAACATCTGATGCGGATGTACTCTTATTGTAAGAAGTAAGTCGCCGTTAGGACCGCCTTTATCGCCGGCCTCGCCTTTACCTGAAAGCTGAATTGTCTGACCGTCATCAATACCCGCCGGAATATCAACTTCTATCTTCTTCGACTTTCTTACCTTACCTGTACCGCGACAGTCAGGACAAGGATCTTTTACAATCTTACCTTCACCGTGACAGTGCGGACAAGTCGTAACGTTAGTCATATAACCCAGTACAGTTCTTTGTTGTGTACGGATTTGACCTGTTCCGTGACAATGCTGACAAGTTTGTGCAGTCGTACCCTTTTTAGCGCCACTGCCGCCGCAAGTTTCACATTTTTCCTGTGCCTGTATACTCATTTCTCTGTGACAGCCGAATGCCGCCTCTTCAAAAGTAAGATCAATAATCTTACGAATATCAGCACCGCGTTTTGGTCCGTTTCTTCTTTGACCGCCTCCGAATCCTCCGAAACCGCCTCCGAAGAAATCGCCGAATATATCGCCAAAGTCAAAACCGCCGCCGTTAAAGCCACCGCCGCCCGCTCCGAAGTTCGGGTCAACACCTGCGTGTCCGAATTGGTCGTATTTACTTTTCTTTTCAGGATCAGAAAGCACTTGATAAGCCTCGTTTACCTCCTTAAACTTTTCCTCCGCCTCTTTATTGTTCGGATTAAGGTCAGGATGGTATTTCTTACTCATCTTTCTGAATGCCTTTTTTATTTCATCATCAGAAGCACCCTTTGAAACTCCGAGCACTTCGTAATAATCTCTTTTTTCAGCCAATTTTTTCACCTACCTATGCTATTATACTACAATATTTTAGTTTTGTAAAGTGTTAATACAAAGGCTTTGTTAAAAGCCTTAAAAGGACGGACATTTGTCCGTCCTTTTAGTGTTTTCATTATTATTGTTGATTGTTATCGTCGTTGTCAACTTCTCTGTAATCAGCCTCATAAACACCGTCATCATTTGGTGCACCCTGTTGTGCATTAGGATCACCCTGCGGATTAGCTTGCTGATACATTTGCTGTGCAACTGCGTAGAACTTTTCTTGAAGTTCGTCTGTAGCTGCCTTAATAGCTGCCGAGTCTGTACCCTTTAGAGCCTCTTTAACCTTGTTTACTTCAGTTTCAACCATTGACTTTGTATTATCGTCAATCTTATCACCCGCATCTTTAACAGCCTTTTCACATTGATATACAAGTGATTCTGCGTTGTTTCTGATTTCAACTTCTTCTTTACGCTTTTTATCTTCTTCAGCGTACTTTTCAGCCTCTTTAACAGCTCTGTCAATATCTTCGTCACTTAGGTTAGAAGATGCTGTAATAGTAATCTTCTGTTCGTTACCTGTGCCAAGGTCTTTAGCGCTTACGTTTACGATACCGTTTGCGTCAATATCGAATGTAACTTCAATCTGTGGCACACCTCTCGGAGCAGGAGCAATTCCTGTTAGGTTGAAACGTCCCAAAGTCTTGTTGTACTGAGCCATTTCTCTTTCACCTTGAAGAACGTGTACTTCAACAGAAGTCTGACCGTCTGCGGCAGTTGAGAATATTTGTGATTTATTTGTAGGGATTGTTGTATTTCTTTCGATAAGCTTTGTAAATACTCCGCCCATTGTTTCGATACCAAGTGAAAGCGGTGTAACGTCAAGTAGAAGAACGCCTGTTTCTTCACCGCCAAGTACACCTGCCTGTCTTGCGGCACCTACTGCAACACATTCATCAGGGTTGATACCCTTATTAGGCTCTTTGCCCATTTCTTTCTTAACAGCCTCTTGTACAGCCGGAATTCTTGAAGAACCGCCGACAAGAAGAACTTCATCGATTTGTGATGCGTTAAGACCTGCGTCATTCATAGCGTTTCTGATACAAGTAAGTGTTCTTGCTACAAGGTCTGCTGTAAGTTCATCAAACTTAGCTTTTGTAAGTGTAATATCCATATGCTTTGGACCTGTTGCGTCAGCTGTGATGAATGGAAGATTAATATTTGAAGTTGTTGTTGTCGAAAGTTCAATCTTTGACTTTTCAGCAGCCTCTTTTAATCTTTGCATAGCCATCTTATCTGTTGAAAGGTCTACGCCCTCTGTTTTCTTAAATTCATCAAGCAAGTAGTTGATGATTGCCTGGTCGAAATCGTCACCGCCAAGGTGAGTATCACCGTTTGTTGAAAGAACTTCAAATACGCCGTCATCAATATCAAGGATAGATACATCGAATGTACCGCCGCCAAGGTCGTATACCATTACTTTCTTACCTGTGTCGCTTACGCCGTATGCAAGAGCTGCGGCAGTAGGCTCGTTGATAATTCTCAAAACTTCAAGACCTGCAATCTTACCTGCGTCCTTTGTAGCCTGACGCTGTGAGTCGTTGAAGTAAGCAGGAACTGTGATAACAGCCTGTGTTACAGTTTCACCAAGATAGCTTTCTGCATCTTGCTTTAACTTTGTAAGAATCATTGCCGAGATTTCTTGTGGTGTATAAGCTTTACCGTCGATTGTAACTTTTTCGCTTGTACCCATTTTTCTCTTAATTGACATAATTGTTCTGTCAGCATTTGTTACGGCTTGACGCTTTGCAACCTGACCTACAATTCTTTCACCGTCTTTTTGGAATGCAACAACTGAAGGAGTTGTTCTTGCACCTTCGCTGTTAGTGATAACATTAGGGTTACCGCCTTCCATAACAGCCACACAACTGTTTGTTGTACCTAAGTCTATACCTATAATCTTTCCCATTTTTAATTCCTCCTAATTTATAATTAATTTGCTACTTTTACCATACTGTGTCTGACTACTCGGCCGTCCTTATATATGTAGCCTTTCATCAAATCCTCGACAACCGTATTGTCATCGATTGTTTCATCTTCAATGTGCATAACCGCATTATGAAGATTAGGGTCAAATTGTTCACCCTCTGCCTTAATCGGCGTAACGCCCAACTTTGAAAGTGTTTCATTGAACTGTTTTAAAACCATTTCAATACCGTCTTTCATTTTTTGACCGTCCTCCGACTGAACTTCAGTCGCAAGCGCTCTTTCAAGGTTGTCGCCTATCGAAAGAATTGCACCGACCGTATCAATTACCGCGTCACCGTAACGCATATCTTTTTCACGCTGCGAACGCTTTTGGTAGTTGTCATATTCGGCATACAGACGCATATATTTATCAGTCTGTTCTTTCAGCTTTTCTTCAAGGACTTCCTCGTTTGACTTTTCTGCCTCTTTAGGTTCAGCCGTTTTTTCTGTTTCTTTATCTAATGTCTCCTCATTGACTTCCTCATTCTTCTTAGCCATCTGATTACCCCTTTCTCTACTCATCACTTATATATTCGTTGAGTATTTTATCTATTTCATTTGAAATAAGGTCAAGGCTTGCAAAAACCTTTGAATAATTCATTCGTTTAGGTCCGATAACTCCGATTTTTCCGGCTTTTTTATTGCCAAGTGAATAATTGATAGTTACCAATGAGCAATCCTGCAATATTTCAAAATCGTTTTCTTTACCGATTTTAGCCTCAATTCCGTCAGCGTCGCTTGAGGCAACAAGCTTTTTCAAATTTTCTTTGTCATCAAGGAAAGTAAATATCTTTTCCGCTTTTTCAACATCGTTGTATTCGGGATATTTCAATATTGACTTTGCATTGTTGACATATATTTCTGTTTCACCGCTGTCCGTTATCGTTTCATACACAAAGTGCATTATATCAATCAAAACTTTCGGATGAAGTGAAAGTCTGTTTTCAATATCTTTTTGAATATCCTGTATCTTATCAAACGTTATCTCTCCGGCTTTAAGTCCGGCAAGATGTTCGTTTAATATATTTGCAAGTGACATACACGTTGCACTGTCAATGTCGATATTCATTACCTTGTTTCTTACAGTTCTTGTTACAACAATAAGCATTACCGTTTGCGAGGCAATCGGCACAAGGTCAATCTTGTTAATTTCAAATTCCTGCTCCTTAGGCGCTGTAACAACCGTTGTATATTCGGTAAGATTTGACGCTATTGCACCGGCATATCTAATCAGCTTTTCAAGCTGACTGACACGCGTTTCAAGTATGCTTTGCAGCTGTGCAACTGCCTCCATACCTATCTTATACTTCCGCATAAGCGAATTAACGTAAAATCTGTATCCCTCATCTGACGGAATACGTCCCGCCGAAGTATGCGGTTGTATCAGATAACCCATTTCCTCAAGGTCTGCCATTTCATTACGGATTGTCGCACTGGACAAACCCAAGTTTTCCTTTTTGGAAATCGACCTTGAACCGACAGGTTCAGCAGTGCCTATATATTCATCAATGATTGCTTGCAGGATTTTTCTTTTTCTGTCGTTCAAATCCATATACAAACATTCCTTTCTATCTTTAAACAAGATGTCATATAAGCATTTTCTTGTTAGCACTCATACACCTTGAGTGCTAACAATTATAAGATACCACTATTATACCCGATTGTCAAGTGATTAATATAACTTTTCATAAAATGTTCATAAATTATCCCATATTGCCAAATTTCTTATACAAACTCGCACAAAATCGAGTTTGACACGTTAATCCCGTCCAATGTAAGACTGTATCTTCCGTCAATATATTGCATAAGTCCCAGCTTTATAAATTTATCAAATTCACTGCCGAATACATCATTTATATCCTTGCCGAAACGCGACTTAAAATCAGTTTCGCTTACTCCCCTGTTCATACGAAGTCCGGTAATCATAAATTCTGCTATCTTATCATTTTCGGTCAATTCGATTACTTCCTTTTCCGCACCGCCGATATATTCGTTTATGTCGGACGTGTTGTAAAAACGGCAGTTTCCGATATATGAATGTGCCGCCGTACCTAAGCCGATATACTCCTCACCTGTCCAATACTTTACGTTATGCCTGCACTCGTATCCGTCCTTTGCGAAATTCGATATTTCATATTGTTTAAAGCCGTTCTTACCGAGAAAATCGACTGTATGCATATACATTTCTCTGTCAGTATCTTCATTCGGAATATCAAGCAGTCCTTTTGAATATTCCTTTTCAATAGGTGTTCCGTCCTCTATTATAAGACTGTATGCCGATATATGCTTTAAAGGCAAGCTAACGGCTGTGTTTAAAGTATTTTTTAAGCTATCAAATGTCTGTGACGGAAGTGCGGTCATAAGGTCAAGATTTATATTTTGAAAACCCATTTTATCTAAATGACAAATTGTATTATATGCCGTCTTTGCGTCGTGTATTCTTCCGATTTTTTTCAGTTCATCATCATTGAACGATTGTACACCTACGCTTATGCGATTTATACCGCCGTTTAACATTGCTTTAATTTTGTCATCATCCATTGTTCCAGGATTTGCCTCTGTCGTAAATTCGCAGTCACTTGCAACGTCAAATACATCAAAACACATTTTCGTAACCTCTTCGATTTGTTTCGGTGTTAAAATTGACGGTGTACCGCCGCCGATAAATATTGTATCAATTTTTTCTCCCCTGTATTGTTCCGCCTCACGCTTTAGCGCGTCAACGTATTTGTCCGCCGTATCCTCCATACACGGAAATGATACAAAATCACAATACTTGCATTTTTGTTTGCAAAACGGTATGTGAATATAAAGTCCTTTCATAAGTCACCTCAATAAAAAAAGGACTTAACAGTCCTTTTTTATTCAATTCAATATTAATGTTCGTGTCCGCAGTCACAGTCGTCATCGTCACAATCGCAATCAAACTCAAGTTCGATTTCTTCGTGACAGTTCGGACATACGATAGCGTTATCATCGTCAATCATATCAAAATCAATCATAACGTCTTCACCGCAGTTAGGACATTGAATTTCAAAATAATCATTTCCGTCACTGTCGTAATCATCGTCATCATAATCGTCGATATAATCATCGTCGTCATCGTCATCATAATCGTCATACTCATCGTCACCGTACAAATCGTCGGCAATTTCAAGTACACAATCATCAAGCTCGTCAACAACATCTTCAACATCATCAACTCTTGAGTTTAATTCTTCAATAGTATCAGCCATTTCAGACATAACGTCAAGCAATTTGATAATAAGCTTACCTTCGTCACTCTTTGGGCTAAGGTCAAGACCGTCTGCATAACCCTTTAGATATGAAACTTTTTTAATTAAATCTTCCATAATTAATCTCCTTTCATTCAAAAGGCTGAAAGAAAATTGTTCACAACACAAAATAAGTGCCGTGTGCGATTTTATTCAGACTTATTTTACTCTTTCCATGTATTCGCCTGTTCTTGTGTCTACTCTGATAACTTCGTTCATATCAACGAATAGAGGTACTTGAATTGTAGCACCTGTTTCAAGAGTAGCAGGCTTTGTAGCGTTTGTAGATGTGTTACCTGCAAAACCAGGTTCTGTATCAACGACTTCAAGTTCAACGAATGTAGGCGGTTCAACACCGAATACGTTACCCTTGTAAGACATAACCTTACATACGTCATTTTCCTTAACGAACTTCATTTGTTCTTCGATTTCTGACTTAGCTATGTCAAGCATATCGAATGTTTCGTTGTCCATAAAATGATAGAAATCGTCATCACCGTATGAATAAGCCATATCCTTTCTGTCGATATGAGCTTCTTCAAACTTTTCTGTAGGTCTGAATGTCTTTTCAACGACACCGCCGCTGATTATGTTCTTAAGCTTTGTTCTTACGAAAGCAGCACCCTTGCCGGGCTTAACGTGCTGAAATTCTACGATTTGAAATACATTACCTTCGTGTTCAAAGGTTCTGCCATTTCTAAATTCACCAGCTGTAATCATAAATTAATCCTCCTGAATCTTTTGTAATTTAATATTAATAATTATATTTTAATATATTTTGTCTAAAAAATCAAGTATTTATTAGTTTTTTTTCCTTTTTATTATTACAGGTTTAAAACTTGTAAATTAATAAAATGATATTAGCGTACTATCGCCGTTCTGCTATCGGCATCCCAATCTACGTCATATCCCATATTTTCCGAAAGGAAGCGCAGCGGTACCATTGTTTTGCCGTTTACGAGTCTTGCGGGCACATCCATTTTAGCGGGTTTATTATTTATTCTCGCGTTGACGTTATCTATTGAAAATGTTACTGCCTTATTATCAAGCATTGCTGTTGCTGTCTGAGTTTCGCTATCCCATTCAACATCTGCTCCCATTTGCTCGAACAAAAATCTCATAGGCACAAGCGTGCTGCCGTCCTCGATAACCGGCGGTACGTCAAAGCCGAGAATATTACCGTTAAACTCAATATAAGGCGTATCCGACGGGCATTTTTCATTTAATACATCTTCAATATCTGCCATATCATATTCTATTAATCTGTTTCTGGTCCATAAAACAAGCTTATCTTTCCACAAATCACATATAATAATATGTTCATCATCACTGTCTGCAGGGATTGCTACATCAACAGAATATACACCGTCACGAGATATTCTGAACGTATCAACATTATCATATTGTGTTTCAACATAGATATTACCCTTTGCTTTATAGTAACATGTTATAGGTCTTTCTTGCACCACTTTAATTAAATCCGACTTATTTCTTTCTATGAACATATCTTTCACTTCAAACCTATAATTACTTAAGTTTACGTAATTTGTCAACTTTCCTTGAAATACAAGCGTATTTCTGCCATTGCTTTGCGGCATATGACTCATTTCATTATCAATTTGCCAATCAATCGCATCATAAGAATAGTAAATAGTATTTTTACTTTCATATTCTTGTGGTCCTAATTTTGTGTATTCTTGTGTTTCAGCATAATAAACACCGTCTACATATTCAAAGTCGGTTAACGGTTTATCCAACTGAAATTCATTTACCAAATTAAAATTTTCATCAAATGTATATATTGGTTTAATTATCGGACCATGTGTTCTTGTCATTTTATCTATAATTATAGAAGGGGTGAAAATTTCATCATATACAATATATTTATCCCCGTAATGCTTAATGTTCGCACGATGCAATCCACTAATTTTCATACGCACATCATAGCTAATATCAATATCGCTCCACTCTACCAAATCATCGGATTTTGTAAATTTAGTATCTAAAAGAGAGCATTTTATAAACTCAGTACCTGTCCACCAGAATAGAATTCCGTCGTTACTTTTCACCAGTACATCATGATATTCATAACAAGAATCTAGCGGCTTATCATAATAATTGCTTTTTAAAACTACTGTTTCCGCATTCGCACTTAATGTTGTTGATAATAAAATAATAAATAATAATCCTATCATAAACTTTTTCATTTTTTTCCCTCCTTATCTGATTATCATTTGCGTCGGTATAGAGCCGTTTGCACACGTTACCAAGACTTCTTCTATATAAAATATCTTAGTAGTATGAGCCGGAACTAATATCTGAATTTCTGTAATATCATCTTTTTCATTTCCGTCGCTTGGTAAGCTTACAAGTATATCTCCATCCATTATAGGATATAGCTTTCCTTTTCCGTTTACTTCTCCGCTGCATATTGCCTCTGTCTGAGTTCCGTCAACATTAAATTTCATATACTTTCCGCTCTCATCTTTTACGGTGAAAAACAGATTTGATTCTTTTTTTACTCTATAACAAAAATACCTATCTTCATCAGTAATATTTTGTGCATTGATTTTGTATGTTGTTTGTACTCCATAATTGCCCAAATTACAAGCCTTGTCATAATTGCTGCTTTTTCTTAAATCTTCTCCTTCGGTATTTGTTTCAATTAAATGTGATTCGTCAAATGTTTTAAATTCGTACATATCATGCTTTGTATCAAAAATACACATTTTATTACTATAATAGTCATAATAGTATAACGGCATAATATCAGATTCTGTCGTTTCATCTGCAGCAGTTTCCTCCGCTTGTGGATTCATATGCGTTTTCCATCTATCCAGCACATTACCCTGAGGTTTAAACGGGTTTGATATAATTACTCTTTGTGCTTTATTCAATTCTGTATCGGTATCTATTATAAAATCTAAATCAGCAATCGTTTGAGGTTTGAAATCAGATATTCCTTTTACACATTGAGTTTCATGATATGGTGCATTGTACGGAGCATTTTGTGAAGCGTAGTAATTTTTAAATCTATTATCAAAATCGTCAATATCTCGATACGCAGCAACCGATACTGTAATTCCAGCCTTGGAGTTTACTTCAAACTCCAACATTGTGTAAATATAGTCACCGGGGGCGAGTAAAGGATATTTTTTATCATCATTTCTATACATACTACTTATCCAAATGCTATTATCATTTTGAAACTTGTGTTCTGTTACATTTAATTTTTCAGACATATTATTTGGCTGTATAATAAGTTTATCGCTGCCATACACATCATTTACTTGGTTTCTTATTCTACCTACACTTAATCCTCTAAAATCTGCATATGCCGGAATACATGCATAACTTGTCGCTATATTAAAATGTCCTAATTTAGCATCGCCATACTTTGTAATTGTCATTTCAGAGTTAGAGTTAGGGTCATAAAATTGAATATCTATATACAAATCATCATCAGTATCGTTCCTATGTTCCATCATCATTGTATATGTACCTGTAGTAAGATTATTTTGGCAAAAAATCAGTCTTGGATCTTCAGCATTGTCCGCTAAATCTCCGGTAGTAATTCCCTCTCTGTTATTTGAGTATATATATTTATGTTGCCCATTTTCTCCTTTCTGATGATGGAAATCTAATGATTGCGGTATATTCATATCTATTATCTTTAAACCAATATCATCTGTTCCCTCTCGATTAATTTTTAATGTATATGTGTCACCTTTATTAGCATAAAGCGAATATACAACATTCTCTTTTAATTTATTCTTTTCATCTGACGAACCTTCTTTTAGTTCTGCCTTATCTGCTCCTTCAAGAGTCGCAGACAATTTACTTGTTGTCAGTTCACCTAATGTTTGAATTATATATTTGTGTTTGCCCTCTGTATCAAATGTTATGTCATATACTATTTCATTGTCGGAATTAAAAGTCACACTTTTTATATTTTTTTCACGCTCGTTAATGTTTAATTTAATCGGCTCTGTTGTTATGTTATTTTCAATATTTGCTTCAATTACAGGAATATTCTCATCCATATTAAACAAGCATTTAACAATCAGCACACAAATTTCGGCACGGGTTAATTCTTTATCCGGATACATTCTATATTCTGTGATATTGTTTCCTGTTTGAACAATGCCATTCATAATATCATTCATGTATAATTGCATTATTTCATCATAATATATATGTTTTTGTCCGTTTGACAAGAACATATCCTCATAATTTTCAAATTCATGACTTCTATAATTTTCAACGTTGGTATAATCATAGAGCAATGTTGGTGAATTCACTTCATCTCTTTTTTTCAATAGTAAATCACATATCCATTTTGCCGCTTGTCCTCTACTAACATTATGTGTATCACCATAATCTTGTATTACCGCCCAATTTTCAGTGCTCATATCATTCAAAAAGCCTAATTTTTTCGCTTTCATCAAATAATTATATGCCCAGTATTTCCCTTTGTCATCGCCGGTTGACGGGCCTCCTGTTATATCATCATAATTTACATGTACAGAATCAAATAACATTCTAAAAAAAGCGCTATATGTAATCTTCGAATCAGGATCAAAGTTTCCGAGTCCATCGCCCGAAATCATACCTATATTTGTAGCTTTGAATAAATAATCAGCATACCAATATGATGAATTAATATTATGATAAAATTTTATTCTGTATCCTTTATTAACGCCATATACATCAGGAAATCCACCATCAAAAGTAGCTTGTGATGCAAGAACAAAATTTCTTTCTTTTGTTATTGTTGTATGCAATGTTTGCCTATTCACCACATAATCAATACCTTCATCTTCATCCGTATCGTCAGGTAATTTATTGCTATGTACTGTAGCATTATCACCGCCTAAAACAAGATTGTAATTATTCGGATAAGTTGTATCTATAGTTACTCTCATATTTTGCCAATCAACTGTATCATACAAATTCGTTGCTGAATATACGGTATTTAATATGTATTCATATGTATCAAAAATTTTCTCAACATTTGAAATATCCATATATGTATTATCCGATAATTTGACTTTATTGGTCGATGCATTATACTCATTTGCAATTTTCCATATATAATTGTCATCATTGTTTTTTACTTGTACTAATATCGGAAAACGCCGTTTCATATTCTTCAGAATTAAATATTCTACATCCGATTTATCGCTGACCACAACTTTTTTGTCATTCTGTATGTCCTCAAATATTTGATTCCACGTATCTGCAAATTCACCTGGCATACTGCCTAATTCGCTGTTATTTGCTTCAATAAACCATTCACGTTCTTCAGGCGTAAAACCATCTATCAAATCGTAACTTTTGTAAGATGAATTTTTTACCACAGCTTTAAGCGGCACACACTTATACATATTCAAAATAGATGCCATTTTCAGTCCATCTATTTCACTTCCTTTGAATAAGTGCCTTTCTTTAAAATCACTCTTTAAGACATTTTCATCATTACTTGCATAGGTTTGCAATGTTTCTTTTGCCATATCAAATTCGCTGAATGAAAGATATAAATCAGCTAATGCCAATCTTAAATCAAAATCTGTAGCACACTGATATACTCCGTCTATATTCAACAATATGTCTGTATTTGTATTCAACACAAATATAAAAGGTATAATACTATTTTCTTTTAGTTCTTTAAGCTTATCCTCGAGTAATGATACATCTGATACATCATGTGTTGTTACTATAACTACTTTATTTCGTTTGTCAGATGTTTCATCAAATATATTCATACTGTCATCCAAAAGAGATATTACGTTATCCGTACCGTTATATTGTCTTTCCTGTACAGCGGATATTGATAAATCTAAATCATCTGTAAAACTATCTTCATCCGTTGTAAGAACTGAATAACGTGTATTATCCGGAGCTTGTTCCGATATAGCTTTAAAACTGTCCATCCATTGCTTATCGCCGTTTATGTCATATTCATACATAGAATATGACATATCAAACCCCATTACAACATCAAAATCAGCAGTAGTTTTATTTTTGTCATGATTGTCCCATCCAAAAAGCGAAAATTCACTATTTTCTTGAATTACTTTATACAATACATTTTCATCACTTAAAACATCCGTATTTATTATATTAGAATCCTCAGTAGTATTTACGTTATTCTCGGCAAACGCGGTTGTTATATTCAATAGCATACATGATAACAATATAAATGATATTATTTTTTTCATTAGTTTTGCCCCCCTGTTGCATTGTTTCCATCTAACAATATTGCTTTTCTGTCTACATATCCTCGTCCATCACCAATTCCAACAATTACTTTTACTTTTCTATCACCAGTATTTGGATCAGCATAAAATTTTACCTTACTATAATTATCACTTAGTGCTCTAAACATCCCTTCTCTTGATGACCAGAAAAATACTGGTACTGATCGCTGATCACTATTATATAATCCTTCATCTACTGATAATTCATAAATCCCTTGCGTTTTATCAATAACTTTGGCTTTTACACCTAAAATTTCAGGAGTTTTTACTGTTTCTGACAAAATATTTTGTTCGTATTCAAAACCGATGTTCCTTATAGGTATATCTAAACTTGTATTATTAATTTCTGTTATGCAATCGCAGATATAAACCTTATCCGTTACAACATCTTTTATCGGTTCATATCCACCTGTAACATATATTTTACCATCCATTATATCAAAACCATAATATATTAACCCATTAATAAAATTCTTTTCCCATACGGACCATTTATTTTGTTTTGTATCATATTTTAGAATATCTACATTACCATCACTATTCACAGCTCCACAGAAAAAATCACCATTATATTCCTTACCACGCATATATTCACTCACATATGGCATAGACGATTTTTGTATCCATTCACCATCCTGATAAGCATATACGCTATCTGAATATCCATCTTCAGTGATACCTCCTACTATATACAATATTTCATTATTAAAAAATGCTTGTACATCTACCATTGGTTCTGGCAAGTTTATGATAGAATCCACACTATTATTTGAACTATCAAATACTTCAATATCATCAACATAACCACTTGAATTTCTTCCGCCAATTATATATACTTTATCGTTATGTACAATACTTGTTGCCCTACCTCTTTCTGTATGCAAATAACCTTTCGAATCCAATGATTTTAATGTGTTTTCTTTTAAATCATAATACTCCACAGCATTATAATATTTACTATCATCGTAACCTCCGAATAAATAAATTTTATTATTTACCAACGCTGCTGACACATCCTTGTTTGCATTACATTTATTTAGAGGCAATCCCCATAAATACGTTTGTTTGTTATATTTATCTATATTGTCACTCTTTGAAAATGTATCACTTAAACCACTTAATATATACATATTTTCTCCGTCATTTACACTTTGATGTCTAATTCTTGGAGTGTACATATTATCATATTTAGATACATTGTGTATGTTTAGAGTATATTGAGATGATGTCATATGATAATAATAATGATTATCTGGTTGTAATGCTAGATAATATGTCCCCTTATCTAATTTGCATCTGTCATGACCCGATAACACATATATTTCTTTTTTTTCATTATTATATAATGTTCCTTTTGGGACTGTTTTTTCCCAATCCTCTCCGTTCATATGCATTTCTACTGTAAAATCATATTCTCCTGAAAATGGGACATCAAATTTCACACAATCTACATCCTTATATGATATAAAACTTTTATTAATATCTTCTTCGATATTAATTTCTACTGCATCCTCTATTGAATCTGGCAAATCATCATATACTTCTACAATTTCATACATATAGTTTCCGGCAAAAACACCTTCTATATCAAATATAGTTATCGTATATTCTTTATCCTTTTCCATATAAACAGCACCAAATTCAATTGGATAGTAGCCACCAATTAAAGTTCCCCAATTCTTTTCATCTATACTAATATTAAATCCATATCTACCTGGTGTTTTATTATTTGAATGTATTGCACCTAAAAATCTAATTTGGTAAAGACCACTTTCACTTGGTTTGAATACAAATCTATCTTGATCTCCATCTCCATTAATAGAACCATAAACATATCTTGTCCATGGATATACCTTATCATCAGGATAATCATCTTTGGCATCATCCAGGCTACGTTTAAACATCAATTTTTGATCTTCTCCATAAGTAGTTTGCCCTCCAAAAACATATATATTATTATTTGTCACTACTGCATTATGACACGCTAGACCTCTTATCAATCTTAAATCATTAAACCATTCAGGTACCCAATCAGACACAAGATTACTAGTATCGCAATCATCTCTGTACTTCACATTTGTTATCGACTCTCCGGAATTCTTTGAATCTCTTCCACCAATAATATACATAAAATTATCTATCCCAATAGCAGTATAATCATATATATGTCTTGGAACCGAATCAATCTTCACTAATCTGAATGTATCGTACTCATATATATTCCAATCATTTATAATTCTAAATCCTTTACTATTTGGTATTACTATGTTATCTACACCCAAATATTGCTCCGATCCCATATCTGTCCATTCTTGATTATTAAAATTATATTTATAGATTTTTTTTGATAGTTCACCGTTCGCTTTCCCACCAAAAATATATAATTCACCATCATATATACCTGCTGCATAACTGACATTATTATTAGGCGTTTCTATACTATTTTCCCATTTGTTTTCTATCACATCATATACATCTATATAATCAATTCCTAAACCATTTTCATCATAACCACCACAAATATAAACTTTATTATCATATAAAACGGCTGTATGCTTATATCGTCCAACTGGCATCGGCGCTTTCCTATACCAAATTTCATTTGATGTATTATAATACTCTGTTTTGTTTGTAACAACACCCGATTCTTTTCCGCCAAAAGTATATATATTATCTCCAACTGCTACACTAGACATATAACTTCGTGCGCTTGTCATTGTTCCACACGATTTCCATCCGGAAAATTCGTTGCTATCATTTGCACTATATAATGCAGTATCATCTATTTCTTTATTGTTATCAGTCTCTAACATTTCTTCGGTAATATTTTCTTCCTTAACATATAGTCTACCATCCTCGTTAGCGTTACCAAAATAATTTTTATACCACATACTATTAACATCTATATTTTCATATAAATTATCTAATTCGTTACTAGCAAAAGAAATTGTGTTTGAAAGCGCAAAAAAGATTACACAAAATATACAAATAAATTTTTTCATATCAATCATCCCCTATCTTTCTATATCAATCAAAAAGAAAAAACTCTTAGTAGAATATTTTAAATTTTCTGCCTTTATCAATACCGGTCCTGGTTTCGCATTCGGCGCTACTGTTAAAAGCCCTGTTTTTTCATCTATTGATATACCTGTTTTATTTTTTGATATGGACCATTTTACATCATCTACAATAAATTCTGTATTATTATCGTCAACCGCTTTTACTTTATATAAATATGTTGAATTAGTATTTGTAATTTTAGGATAAACTTCACCTTCAACTCCAATTTTTTTCACTTCAACTTCTTCAATCCTTACATTATCAACGCATAACTTACTTGATGATGAAAATGCAAAATAATTAATATATTGACACTCTCCGTAAAAATCTACATTTTCTACTTTAGTTAAAACCGACTGCGCTTGTCTATCTATTACGTATATACTATATTTATTGGTTTTTATATCTAATACCATTCTTATAGTATACCACTTTGAAACATCAGATAATTTAATCCAATTACCATTACTATCATTCATTTTTTCATATTTTCCATTTGTGAAATACTCTAAATATCCCAGTCTTTTTCTTAACCTGCCTGCCATAGTAAATCCAGATGCTGAAACATCTCTGGATTCCCTAACCTGAATTTCTGAATCACCGCTATCAAATTTTATATCAGCAGAACAATAGAGCCTCCTTGTAGAATATATGTTATTTGCTTGATAGTTAAAATATGAACTTGTTGAATTTAAAACCATATATTTGCCATCTTCATTTTGCTCAACAGTCTTTGTTCCTCGCCCTGTATTGTCGATCCAATTACTTGTAGACAAATTCTCAAAATTATCATTAATAAATACGACATTTTCTGCATAAACACTATATGATGATATTATTACAAACGATATCACCGTAAAAATAATTGTTGCTATTCTTTTCTTCATATTTTATCCTCTACTTTCTTTTTGCTTATCAATTTTCTTTGTCAATTTCTTATTTCTGTACGTTCAATAAATAGCATGCCCTTTTTAACTTCTATTCCTAGTAATAATTTCGCTATTTTAGCTAAACATGTTTTCTATTTCTCATACCTATCCGAATAAAGTTATTAACCACATATATTCATCCATTTTATAAGTCGACATATCTTTCTCCTTTCCTCATATGATATTTTTTAATAAAAACCACATAAAACCTTGTTATCTCATCAATCACATGAGATAACAAATTTAGAACAAATATGAATCATAACTCACCTCTCCTCTATTACCTTTTTGTTTTTATTTTTTTGATTCATTGACAACGTATGTATATCAATTTTTCTGTTTCAATAAAATATAACCTTCTGTAGAATCACTAATTTAAATAGAATTTGTCACATTTATATTACAAATTAACAATGTAAAAATCGGCTATGACTTTTGATAAAATGTTATATGTTTTCCCTATACATATAACCTCACCAAAAGCATAGTCGATTTAATTTTATAATTCAAGTTTTTTGTCAATTTTTGTTTCTTTTTTGTCAAATTTAGTGCTATAAAAAGTATTTCACTATATTATCTAATAACGCCTTACCATTAAATGTTCTATTATACATATGTAAATTTTATATTATAAAAAAATATTTAACTTAAGTTGATTCCTTCAAATATTTATGAAAGATAATATTAGATTATCTTTTGTTTTACAAGGGATAATTGTAAATTTTAGAGGTGTTATCAATGGAAAATAGCAATGATATAAAAAGTATTGATATTGAAGAACGTTTAAATCCAAGTTTAACAAATGCCACAGTTAATATTGTAACATATACTTTTAGAATGAAATACGGTAAAAAATATTTTGAGAAATTTTTAACAACTCCCCATTATATGTCTTCATCTCACAAATTACGAAATTATTGGAATAAAACTATAAATTTAATAAGAACTAAACAAACAAACATTATAGAATTAGTACAAACTTTGGAAAAGAGTGATAATATAAAGAAAAGCGTAGTATTTGAAACATTATCAATGCTATTGCAAATAATTCCTGCAATAGCTGTTAATATTGAGGTGTTAGATCCGATAATTATCGAAATTAATAAAGATACATTAAAAACAGCAAGTAAAATTGTTAATAACTTCAAATCAAGCCCAATACGACCTATTATTATTCTATTGCTTGATAAAAATACATCAAGTGCTGTTATTGAAGAAATTTTAAAAAAATTACCAATAGATTTAAAAGTAGCTATACATAAGGATAGTGGTGAAACTGAAGTAATAACTGTTTTAAATAATATCGGAGCTGACAGTGTAGAAGATTTTATGGATTCTTATTCTAGCCAATGCTTTTGTACATGCTGCCATACAAAACAAAGCATTCTAATAAGAGATATGAAAGAATCAAATATTGTAAGTATATTAAGTACATTACTAATAAAATGCCATTCATATTTGTTACAAGACAATAAGAAATCGGCACAAGAAGATATTAAATATATACATAGTTTATTGACTCATTCTTACATAGAATCTGACTTACTGAAAATGTTTACTTGTATATTGAGTTTATATAACGTATATGCCACAGACAAAGGCGGAACGAGTATTTTGACTGCAATTAACCTTAGTAGAGAATTAAACAATCCATTAATGGAAGCTTTTGTTGATAGATTTGCTCATTTTATTCCGAATACGTCGTATAAAGAAAAAAGTGAAATTTTACTTAAAGCATCCGAAATTTTCAATAAAAAAAATGTATTCGACCATAAAATATATTGTATAAACAATATGTTGACTTATTCTTTTTATAGCGAAAGTTTAGACACGAGAAAATTTAACGATTTATTGGGTGAAGCCACAAGCAATGTACCTGGGCTAGCAGGTATGTCTATATTATATAATAATGCTGGTACAGCGGAATTATATAATCGTAATCCAGATATAGCACTAATTAGATATAAAGAAGGTTTAGATTATGCAAGAGCTAATAATAGACCTGCTCAAAGAATAGGACTTATGGGTAATATTATAATAACAGAATCCTTATTAGGTATTAAACATGATTCACAATATTTCATAAGAGGATTTAATGATATCATTAATATGCCTAATACACGAAATTTGCCATTTATTCAAGCAAACGGAATGATGAATTTTTTAGCATCTGCAATATTCGAAAAAAATTTTGAAGCTGTTAAAGAAATTACAACATCACAAAACTTTAAAGAAGTACTAATACGTTCATTGAGAGATAATGAAATGGGTACAGGTTCGTTAATAGAACAGTTAAATGTACTCTTAAAAAAAAGTCAAGGACATCTTAATTTTGATTACTTAAAATGTCCTTCACATCATAGTATTATTAGTGGTATTAGGCATAATTATATAAGTGAAAATGGTTTTAATCCTGCCATTGGGAATGCTTGGCTTTGATTGCGAGAGTGGGAGGTGCGGACATATTCTTGGACTATTTTATGCTGTTAATCCAAGACTATGTCTGTA
>OLOR01000733.1_pt1 | contig 34612 bp, 42 predicted proteins | sample 1672521 | NCBI WGS metagenome assembly OLOR01 (sample SAMEA3136695, study PRJEB25190) | human gut metagenome | biome: human gut; feature: human-associated habitat; material: faeces | place: Austria | collected 2013
GGACAAAATTGTCACCCTATATTCTTAATTTTTTAGGGGACAAAATTGTCACCCTATATTCTTAATTTTTTAGGGGACAAAATTGTCACCCTGTATTCTTAATTTTTTAGGGGACAAAATTGTCACCCTGTATTCTTAATTTTTTAGGAGACAAAATTGTCACCTAAATTAACTTACACACAATTACCATTCTGCTGTTTTTATTTGTGTTGTCACACGTTGATAATGTAAGCAGCTTGTCTTTCAACGAAATCTTTTCTCCTGTGTCATAAAGTTTTATTTTTTCAAGTTGCTTTATATATTTTTTCTTTTTATTCTTCCAGATGTTAACATTGTAATATTCAAATGAATTTTTCTTGTTTACATCTGAAACAAAAGCATAAACAACTATATACTTTCTATTGTCATTTAAAGTGTTGAAGCTAACATATTTATGAGTGTCATAAAAATTTTTGTCTTTGTATTTTATTAAGTCAGAAAACATCGTTTCATTATTCATATGATGTCCGTATATTACTGTATTAAATGCAGCAATATTTGTTGTACAATTTTCTCCGATAAAAGGTGTTCCATAAATGGAGTATTCCTTTTCAAAATTTCTCATTAGGTAATAATCAAATTGCTTTGTTGTTTTCATCACCGGATAATTAATTTTTGTATCCTTTATTTTTATCCATCCTACAAAATCACTGTTCTCTCTATATAATTTCAGATATTTATTTTGAACCGTCTTTCCTTTTACATCTGTCTTTCCATTTACTTTTTTGTTTATCTTGTTCTCCACGTTATCAAAAAGTTCTTTTTGTTTATAAGCTTCATAATAGTAATTTACAATTTTAACCCCACTAAAAAGAAATGTTGCAGATAATATAATGACTATGAATTTGTTTATAACTCTTTTCATTTTTCCTACCTTTTCTTAATTTATTTCCCCGAATTGTCACTTTGCTTTCTTTTTCTCTCATCACTCTTCTGTTTAAAGTATGCTATCTTATCTTTTATGTTTTTCTGTGACTGCTCCACAACAACATTAGGTGCAAGCTCCGCAGATATGAGTGCATCGGCCTTGAACATGTGAAGCAGCGTATTTATTGCATCCAATATGACTATACTATTTTGTTCAGCCGTCTTGGTTGCCCATTTAAGTCTTTCGCTCTTCATATAACTTTCCTCGAACTCCTTTACCACGGACTTTGCAATATCATCGGTTAAACTTTCCGACTGCAACAAGAAGCTTATTGCTGCACTATCACTTTTTAATCCATACTTTAATTTCATGTCCTGCAGTTTTTCGTATTCCTTTTCATCAAAATATATATTTTTCCTTATTGCCATTCTTTCTTCCTTTCACTTTATATTCTAGGGGACAAAATTGTCCCCTAATATTTATCCCTTATGTTTTCAAGTAGCATGCTGTTTTCTCTTATCACATCATTTGCCTGCTCCAATCTGTCTGCCACTGCATCAACAAGATTTGAATATCTGTTTTCAATTTCATTTAAATCCTTCATTACCGCAATCTGTGCAATCTGATTTTTAAGATATTCATTTCTGCTGATGCCTTTCTTTTTAGCCAGCTCATCTATTTTCTTAATTGCCACCGGGTCCACATCCCTTATTGATATGTTCATTCATTTCACCTCATTTTTCCTTTTTATATTGTCATTCAGATATAGATATATATTATATCTGACAAGATATTTTTGCAACACTTATGGTGCAAAATTTGCTTAATACACACCTTTTAGGTTGTACAAAAGTGTGTATTAAGGGGCATAAGTAATATCACGGAAACGTTAGGCACTGCCTAACTATCAACGCAGTTGATATCAGTTTCCCCTTATGCTCTTTTTTCACTGGCTGTCTGCACTGCTTCGTGAAAACTTAACTGAAAAGCAGCGGCTACGCCGTCCCCCTTAAAAGAAAAAAATTTGATAATCCGGGTGAAAAAAAAAGTACCACATTTCTGTGATACTTTCCTGCCTGCTGGCACTGTTTTAAAATTTTTTAAGAATGTCATGGTGTCCTATGTCCACAATCATGACTATCTCATTATTTTCATAATACCATATTACTCTTATGTCCATGTTCACACTGAACTCAAACAAGTCTTCCGTTCCCTGAATGCGTTTTGTTCTAAGCGATGGGTGAAATGGATTTTCAACAAATATTTTTAACTTCTTTTTAAATTGTGCCCGTTCCTTATCTGATAATTTCTTAAAGTTTTTTTCAAACCTTGGTGTATATGTTATTCTAAAAGCCATTTATTCCTCCAACTTATCAAACAATGCATCCAGATTGTCAAATACAGGTTGCTCCCCTGCCTTTAATTTTTCCTTAACATCATCAATTTCATTTTTTAGCTCGTTCAGGTAATTTTTCGGATATACCGTAACTGGCATTATATAAATCATTCCGTCTTTTTCCATAATGTTCAGTTTATCTCCTTCTGCCAATCCCAGCTTTGTAACTATTTCCTTTGGAATTGTTATTTGTGATTTCTGTCTTAATTCTGTCAACATGTTAATACCTCCATTTCAAACAATAAGATTTTCTTACTTTCTTACTTTTATTATATTCACATGTTTCATTTTTATCAATGCTTATCGGATTTATTCCAAAAGCCTTATTGCAACTTGCATAATCATCCATATGTACATTGTAAATATTACTGTTAATTGAATGTTTCCCTTTAATTCCTTTTTTCTTTGTTCTCTTGTCATATCTGTTTTCTCCTTAAACTACTTGTTTTATGATGTCGCTAATCATTGCCGTTCCTGAATCACCTGCAACATTTGCTATTTTTATACCTCCACATTCAAATGTTGCCGTTACTGTTTCCGTTGATTTGTCGTAATACAATTTTTTTAATTCTCTTAAATTTCTTGTTTCCCTTAGTGTATCTGTAAGTAAGTCGCATATTTTTTGTAAATCTTCCATTCCTGCCACCTATATCCTTTCCAATCTATCTGTTATGTTGCTAAAATGGTATTCTCTACCAGTCATCACGTTTTCAAAGTGTACACTTGGAGCAAAGTGGCTAAATGGTTTAAATTCCTTGTTCCATGTTATTCCTAACTTTCCATTTTCCTCATGCACATTAAAAACTTCTCCATGTACCATTGTCTTAATCACCTTGTTATTGCTATCAAATATTTGAACCTTTACCTTGCTATTTTTTCTAATCATTTTCTTTACCTCCGGTTTTAAAATTTAAAATTTGTTTCTGGCATGTTTGGGATTGGGTGCTTCCCTTTGTTAGTTGATATTAAGTTTTCATGCTAAATCTCCTTCTTTCTTTAAATTAAATTTGTTTCTGTATATGTTGGTTTTTGGTTTGCTTGCACATTAAAAAAATCATTGTGAAAATTTCTCGCAAGGGCGTGCATCGCACGTGCAATTTACCCTTGCAGAACATTTTTTCAATGATTTAATGGTGCAAAAAAAGCAAACCTTCCAACATATCAGGAAACATAATTTAAAGAATGACCTGGGATGCATGAAAACGAAAATATCAACGTCCGTTTCCAATAACGTGGTGAGATAAGGAATAAACACAATGGCCGTCCCTACGGTTGGGGGTTCGGCAACTGATTTGTTTGTATGACAGATTCTGCACAAAACGCAACGTGTGAAGTGCGAATCTGGATGTAAACAAATCAGGCGGGGAGGGACGGCCCATAAAAAAGAAAAAGAGCATATCAAAATTTGATATCTCTGTTTCTTTTTTATTTTCATATTCTCTTTTCTTCTGCATACGAAAAATAACCATTGCCTATTATGATAAAATCAACAAGCTGAATTTTCATAAGCTTTCCTGCCTCACTTATCTTCGATGCAGCAACATCATCATCTTTTGATGGGGTAGTGTCATGTGAAGGATGATTGTGAGCAATTACTATGTTCACTGCTCCACATATCAATGCTCTTTGAAAAATCTCTCTGGGATTCAAAATACATGCGTTCACTGAACCATGACCTAATTCAAATACTCCCAGCGGATTACATTTTGCATCAAATGCAAGCATGTATACATATTCCTCTGCTTTTTTATCAAGCCTGAAACATTCATTAAGAAGCTTTACTATTTTCTCCGGGCTGTTAAGCCTTTCGTCCGGACATTCATAAGAGCTTTCTTCTACCATTAACGGATGTTTAAGTTCATCCAATTCCATTTCATATTTTCTAAGCATACTTTTCCTCCCATTCTTCCAATGCACTTTCAATTGCATAATGTTCATTCTCATCATCAACATCTTCCTGAAGTATTTCATATGCTCTGCCGGCCACAAATTCAATCTTTTCATCGGGCCAGTTGCAATTATTGTTTCCAACATATTCAAGCATGCATTGTCTTTCAAAAAAGTTGTGTATGGCAACAATCTGCTTATCACAAAGAATTAGTTCATTGCCACTAATTCTGCAGTTCTTTAAATTCAGCTTAAACTCCATGATTTTTCTCCTTTCCTGAAAGCAGGAGAGAAGCAAAGCTTTTCTCCCTCTTTCAGTTTAATTATTCTACATAATGCTTAACTCACCTTTTGAATACTTGTATACATTGTATGTAAGTCTGTCTTCTGGTGAAACTTGATTGTCATTAACCTCTCTAACCATTTCTCTAAGTTCTTCTGATTCCATCTTTCCATAAGGAACAGCAATACATTCATGTATGCTTGATGGAAGAATGATAAAATCACCACCGATAAGATAAGATACCGCATTAAGTATTCTTGTACTTAAAATTGAAGCAGCTCCGAATATCTTATGTGAATTTGTTATTACATACATTTCAACGTCCCCTGACATGTCAGGTGCTTCTTCTACCGGGATATCCAGTATTTCACAAATTACTTTTTCCATACTAGATACAACGTAGTCGTTTTCTATGTTTCTTATGGCACTATTAAGAAGTTCTGTCTGTTCAATGCCTGCTCTTGCTAATTCTTCTTTTCTTAATGTTATGCTTGCAGTAGCATCTGCCGATGAAGCTTCTGAAACATCTATGTAAAATAAAATCAACATGTCAAGATAATGTTTATAAGCTATATTCATTTTCTTAATTTCACCTATATTTTCATCTGAAACAACTCTTAATCTTACATTTTCCAAGATATAATCTCGACTGCATAACGTTTTAACATCAAGCTTTTTGTCTTTGTTTTCTTCATATATCCTTTCCAAGAACTCAATTACTTTGTCATCGTCATACCAAATATCTTCCATACACTCCTTATAAACTGTTGGACACATTTTGTACTTATTATTATCGGACAAAATTGTAATTCCAAACTTGTTACCATTATTTTTAAAAGCTTCCTTAACTTCTAGGTGAAATTCCTTTTCCTCTAACTTTTCATTAAGTTCCTCTACTCTCTTAATCATTTCTTCTTTTAAAGTATTCATGTTATTATCCTTTCCGCCCTTTGGGCTTAAAATTTATTTTTATAAATTAAAAGAGCCTACTTAGGCGTAGACTCTATATTTACTCCAACTTACGTTTACAACCGTTCCAAGAATGGATGTAAGAACATCTCCCCATGTCGGGTTAGTCCCTTTAAGTTCTTTAACAGCTTTCTGTTTTAACAGCCAGCTCATGAGTGTTCTTGTTTGGTACTTCTTTGAAGTATCAAAGCTATACATTACTTCCTGAGGGTAATGTCTGTTTCTGTCGAAGATGTCTTCAACATTTGTACAATACAATGTTATGACTTTGTCATTAATGGAATAAGAATTAAACTCAACTAACATATTAAGCTCCTTCCGCCACTGTGTAGTTTTATTTTTAGTGGCTACTTATGATTGAAAATTTATAAGTTTCAAGGCTTGTTTCCCTTCTGATGATATTTAATTGTCAATGTGCCTTTATCGTCTTGCGATGGCATCAAAAAACTGCAGGTTCTGCGTACTGCAAGGACGTGCTTGCACGTACATTTTATCCTTGCAGTAATATGGCAGGTTCTGCAGTAATATGGCATCAAGCAAGACAGGCACATTGATAATTTCATCAGATGGAAACTGCCGGAACTTAAATTTTAATAAGTAGCCACTAAAATTGCCTATACAGTGGCGGGGTGCGACTTTCAACAAGCTAAAGCCCCCGGTGATTCGGGGGTTGGGGGGTGAGAAAAATAAAAAAAGTCCGACACCTCGGACTTTTCTCTGCTTTCCATAAAAGATATTAAGCAAGGCTTAATATCCGCCTCTTTTCATAATGCCCTGGGAGACGGGCAGGGCTGTCAGCGTAGCTGACTGGGTGGGAATGGTACCTAAATAAAATCTTTCTTCCAAACTTTTCTTCCAAAAAAAAAATTCCAAAAACTTGTCAAAAAATTCTTGCTAATAGTTTACTAAAAAAAACTCTAAAAATACTTACAAAACTTCAAAAGAAAAAAGGTGACAAAATTGTCACCCTGAAAATCATGCTTAATCATTCTTGGCTTCATCAAGCTTTTTCTTTACATTTTCCTCTAAATTTTCAACATTATTACATAATTCAAAATATTTAATCAATCTTTTTTTCTTTGCTCTCTGCAATGTTGACTTGCTAATTCCTGTCATGTTGCTCACCTCCTTATAACTATGTTTCTCTAATAATTTCAATGCCAACTCCATCTGTTCTTCTCCAAATTTCAAAGGCCTTCCATCCTTAAAATTAGGATTATTCTTCTTGGCTGCATTTTTACCTTCCTGAGTACGTTCAATGATCATGTCTCTTTCAAATTCTGCAAATGCCAACATCACGTTCGTAATCAAACGACCTGTCGGACTGTTATCCATACATCCCATGTTTAAAACATTGACAACCACGTCATCATCTTGAAGTTTTTTAATAAGTTTAGAGCCTTCAATTACTGATCGAGCAATTCTATCGAGCTTAGTAACAATTAATTCATCTCCTGAAGATATTAAGGAAAGCAACTCTTCCAACTGTGGCCGCCTCGTAGTCTTCCCGGAATACTCATCCATGAATATCTTCTCAGCTCCTGCAGCATTCAATTTATCAATCTGTGCTTCTAACGAATTACCATCTGCAGCCTGCCAATGAGTGCTCACCCTTGCATAGCCATATTTCATAAAAACCACCTCAAATGTTACAAAATTGTTCATTCACTTATGAACATAACTTATGAATATAGTTTAGCATTTATAAAAATACATGTCAATTCTAAAATGTTACTAATGTATTACAAAAAATAAAGTATTCAAAACTCAACAGTTCTGAACACTTTATTAATAAATACAATTCTATTCCACCATTAAATAATGTAGGTTCTACCATATTGCACCTCTACTTATTACATTCCTGCTTAAATTGTACAGGTGATACGATTTAAGTCAATTTCATTTTTTCTTTTAAGGGGAGTTCCCTTAAAAAAGAAAAACATAAAATGTATACCTTTAAATTATATTCTTCCATGACAAGTTTAGGATAGCGTTAGCTATCTTGCGTTGCTCCGTGGCCGAAGGACACATTTAAATGAGCAACGCTACCTTATTTGCTAAAAGGATATATAAATAGAAAAAATAAAAAAGAAAGAATATATATAGAAAACTTTCAGCCTCTCACAAATCCCCTTATTATAAGGGATTCCTACAAAAACTTCCTGCAGTAATTTTGACTAGAAAAATAAGTAATAATCATATTATTTTGACCATATAGTAAAAAACATACATAAATTTAGACTGACTTAATGTAAAAAAAACAAGAAAAAAGTCAGCTTTTTTAGATTTTTTCTGAATTTCATCTTATTTTTGAAAATATTGTGTATTTATTTTTATCCCGAAATAATTTATGAATTTTTTAATGTACGACAAATAAACCTGACCTGCAGGCTTTAGATTATATTTACGAAATTAAGATATGTATTTTAAAAAAGTGCCAATTCACTTCTCACTATTTTGTGTATGTACTTTGCATTAAGTACTCTGTTCTTTGGTTCTGTTTCCTTACGTGCACAAGACATGATTATCTTTGTGATCAGCAGCTTAATGTCACGTCCATGTAGTTCTGCTAATTTATCATACTGTGACATTAAATAAGCTGTATCCTTGATGTCTCTTGTGCTTGCCTTCTTTATTTTCATATGTCTTACAAGTCCTTGAATGTAATTTTCCTGAACATTATTACGTTGATTTGAACTGTAGTCCTTTTCAAACTTTTCATGCAAATATGTAATGTAGCATATTCCCTTTTGAACTCCGATTGCAAAAAAGTTTTTTAAAGTATGCATGTATGAACGAACTACACGCTTGCTCACGCCAAGCATTGCTGAATACTGTCCTAAAAACTCCTTGGCTTTTCTTTTATATGATTGAGTGTTTTCGTTTGTTAAATGTGCAAACCAAAACAACAGAAACTTTTCATTAGCTTTCAACGAAGCATATTCCTTGCTTCTGAATAATTTACGCTGCAGGGATACATAGCCTTCTCTTTCTGCTCCTTCATACGAGAAGTCGTTATCTATGATGGTAACATTGTAATCAATGCTTCTGCCAAATATCTTATGTTTTGCTACGGGATTAACTGTATATTCAGGAACTCCCGCTTCATATGTTATTACTTTCTTTTCAGCCAACCCTCTTAAGGCATTATAAAAACTCTGCTTTGACATTTTTGTAGTCTGGCAGACTGCTTTATTATGAACAGCAAATACTTTTCCTGAATTGTCCTGTCGTCTGATCATGTATTCAAACAACTTCCATTCACATTCTGTTAAGTTTGTTAATCTTGTTAAAATTTTGTTTTTTATCTTCATTATATTTCTCCTCTTATAAGTTCTTCTAATTAATTAGTTGGAGCCAATTGACAATATATTTCTTTTAACATATAATGAAAATTGGTTGGTTGGTTAATTAGTTAATTAGTTAATTATTTAGTTAGTCGGTTATGCTAACCGTCGTATCAATTCATTATGCATAAAATATAAATCTGTTTACTTATAAAAATTTTATATTTTCATTTATTCTATGAATTGTTATGGTAATTATTTATCCCCACGTCATTGTTTTTCCCAAAAACAATTGACAACATTTTTTTTAACATTATAGAAAAAGCATCTGCAGGGTGCTTTTTTTATTTTTCTTAAAATCCAAGATAGCCCTTTAATTCCTTAAGTATGGCCAATCCCTGATGTATGAGTTCATTTCGTGTATCAGGATATATGATTGCGGTCAAACCGATTACGGCCAGAATGAATATTATTATTCCGGTAATTAGCTTTATGATGTTTCCTGTTGTTCTTACAAAAAACTTAACAGTATTATCCTTTTCAACTATTACTACATCGTCCGAGGTTTCATATTTAGCTCTAAGCTTTTTCTGTCTTTCCTCTTCATCATATTCCTGCTTAATATCGTTCACTAAGCCTTTTTTAAATTTTGCCATTTTAATTCTCTTTAGGTGCTTCCACCTTTTTCATTCTTTCCCTTTCCTTTTGTCTTTTTAGTTGTCGTGATCGCTTCCTATTATCTGCATCTATCATTGCTTGTATGTCTGCTTCATGATTTTCCCAATACAACATCTTGTCTTCACTATTGATGTAAGAAATAAGGTTTTTATGTTTTTCCTTTATTTCGTCCAGTCTTCTCTTAACAAACTTGGCAAGTGAAACTTCATCAATAAATTTTCTTTCTTTTCCTTTGTAATCAAAAGTAAAACATACTACCTCTTTATTCTTGATCATGCTTGAAACAAACTGCCCTGACACATTAAGTAAATATGCCACTTGTTTTAAACTTAGATAATCTACAGTATTTAGCCTAATGTTTATGTTTTTTTCAACATCGTCCCAGTAATTAAGTCTTTCTTCCTCATTTAGATTAAGATACTTGTATACACGGTTGTATCTGGCAATCTGCTTGTAAAATATGTTTTCAACAGATTCAACTTCAATTAAAAGTTTTTCCTTGCCTTTTGTTGTCTTGGTGGCCTTTAGCCTGCCTGTCTCACACATGTGTTGGATTTCTCTCATTTTTCTCTTTAAAAGAAAAGCTGCCTGCACTGAATATATATACTCTTCTTTCATTTAAATCCTCCTTACAATTCCATTTCCATTCTTCTGTTCATCCCCCTTGCTTTTGTATTAGTTTTAGTTCCGGTATTCTTGAAAAAATCCATGACATTTTGTTCCGGTGCTTTCATTTCAGGTTGCTTCATGTTGCTAATTAATTCATGCTGTGTAAGTAACATGTCCTTATTGATTACTTCCATGTCATCCGTGGTTGTTCTGAACTCTTTTGGTATTCCTTTGCTGTTTTCAAATTCATAAACATCCTTTACCTTGTTTGTAAAGCTTCTGAACTGTTCATCTTTCTTAAAGGCATTTGCCACTTCGTCTGAAAATGCCTTTCCTGACATTTGTTTTACGATTCCGCCTTTTCCTTCTCCAAATGTAATGCCATCCGAATGTTCCTTTCCTTTCAGGATAAGTTTAAACTTGTTAGTCTTTGGTTCAATGTATTTCTGCTCTTCCGGATTTTTTATGTTATCAATATTCTCCTGCGTCTTATATCTGTCCCAAAGATATTTATTGCCCTGCGTATATTCTCTGTCGATTTCCCTTGATATAAAATCATACTCGCTTACCGTATAATACTTACCCGTTTCAAATCCCGGTGTTTCGACCTGCTCACATTTAACAAGATTAACCTTGCCATTTTCACATGCATTTATTAGCACGTTTTCATTTACAAAAAACTTGGAACCCTTATAGCCTTGAAAGTTCCTAGGATTATCTACCTGATCCAAAGCGAACATTCCTGATGCTATTGGTATCTGTTCATTTATGAGCTGCTCTGCCAGTCCTTCCGATATTTCCACCAGTTCTCTTTCATTCCATAAGTTAGGCAATTCCTTCAGATTTCTATATTCATCATTAGTTTTTGCGTACAATCCTGAAAGAAGATTTTTTGTGTACGCTGGATTAAAAATGTTGCATGAATTATCTATGTCCTGTGTATGATTCATGATAACTTCACCAATGCTTAATCCTTCACTAAAATATTTCTCAACCTCTTTCCCTATGGCCATGCTGTCACTTTTAATGTGTTCAGGAATGCTTTCATCATTCATGAACATGTCAAGCGCACGTTCCTGACCTTTCATGGCCATTCTAAATCTTGCAGCTTCTGCACCGGTTAATTGAATGTTTTCTGCATCCCTAACCACCTCTTTTTCGTTACTCTTTCCTTCGTTAATTTTTTCATAGAAATCTATTGCATCATTAACTATTTCATTTACATTTTCGTGATTATAGGTTTTGTATTTAATCTCATTCTTTTGAAGCATGTCCTTAATTTCATTGTCTTTTTCAATGCTTTCTGTAAGATTGTGAATACGTCCCTCTTCTTCAAAGTTTGAGGCATCCCTTTCCATAAAAAAAGAATAATTAATGTATTCTCCCTGCAGTTCATTTACAAGAGATTCATATTCAGTTGTTAACTGCTTGTTGTAAATTATGTTTAACATCACCGGAGAATCAGTCACTATAAAATCAACCTGATCATATAGCCTATCCATCCTTCTTGTCTGTTCCTTTAAAATTTCATATTGGTGTTCCGGAGATCCATCCAACATTTCCATGTCCTTTTCATAAACAAGTTCCTTGGCATATTCCTGAACATATTCAGCATTGTAGCCTTCCTTTTTCAGGGCTGCAGTAATTTCCAAGCATGCTGTAGACTTGCCTGCTCCCGGACCACCATAACCATTTATTACTATTGGTAACTTACTTTGTGATAACTCCTCAAGATAATTTCTGTGTAATGCAACATATGTATCCATCTTTTTCATAAAAGATGCGTCTCTTGACATTTCAGTTTCTTTTTCTAATCCAAATTCGCCCTTTTCTATTAGATAGTCTGAAATTTTTTCTGCATCCTTGATGGCTGCAAATAATTCATTTGGTTTATTCTCTAAAACATTTATATAATCCTGTATATATGCCTCATGATTTTCCATATATTTATTTTGAGTGTAATCAATTCCAAATGTCTGTGCTGCGAATGCTGATGCTATTTCCGCCCTCAATTCTTCCCTTGCATATATATCTGTTCCTCTTGCACTTGGCATTTCTCTATTAAACCTACTTACATGACCTGTTGCATGTCCTGCTTCATGAAAAAAAGTAGTTATATACTCAAATTCATTGTCAAACTGATTTATTTTGGGGAGTACTATCATATCTTCTGCCATAGAATAAAAAGCTTCATTACCACCTTCCTTAAATCCAACCTTCATATTTTCAATTAGCTTGTTTCTTCCAGATAAAAACTCATCCAGATGTAACACATTTTTTCTAATTTCATATAATGGTATTCCCTCTATTTGTTCTCCATTAAATACTGTATATGTGTTTGATACAGGTTTTACTCTGTTGGTAAATTCTTCTGCGGTTAGTTCATCTGTCAATTGTTTTGCTTCTGTTCTTGTTAATTTCCTTTTTTCTTCTGTGTCGTACAAAGACCAAAATTCAATCTTTGTTCCCTTTGATCCCTGTTTAATTTTCCACCCCTTCGATTGTGCCTGTTTAAAAGTACACCATCTTGGGTCTTTATATAGCTGTGCTTGTTGATTATAAGTTAACCATAACGCATTTGCTCCATGATATTCTGTATTTGTAACTGCATTAAATGGACGTTCACTGCTCCATCCCCTGTGCCATGGGATTGTATCTTTCTTTAGACAATCAATAAAACTGTTAATCATCTCCTCACGCATTCTGTTAAGCTTCATCCGTACCACCACCTTCTAACTCATCCCACTCATGAATTACTTCTTCATCAGGCTTTTCGAACTCAAATTCATCCGGGATGTCAATGTCTGCCCCAAGTTGTTCCATTAATTTCATAAATTTTTCTGTTCTGCTATCCATTGTCTTCCTCCTTATTTTTTTCTTTTTCTGAAAAATCCTGATTTCTTTTCCTTTTTCTCTTCGCTCTTGTTTTCTATTGGAATCATTTTCTTATAAATTTCTGAATTTCCAAAAGTAAAAGGATCCTTTGATTCATCTGCGAAAAATGTCTTGTCTGCCTTATCTTCCATTAATTCCTTAATGTCCTTTTTTTCAGTTTCCGCAGTAAAATTGAATACATAAAATACATCGTTATAAAAATTGCTCTTGATTAGTTCATATGTCTTTTCAAATTCATCAGGCTTGCTTCCAACAACGAATATCTGTATGTCCTTTTCAAGAAATGAGACTTTGTTAAAATCATATTCGCTGTAAACGCCATAATCATATACTATGTATTCATAATCCTTGTCCTGTACTTCCTTTAATCTTTCTGCCTTGTAATACATGTCAACATTCTGATACTCTGTAAGTCCTTCCATCTCATCATATTGTGAATCCTCGTAAAACTCCCTGACTGCCTTTACAAATCCATGATTGTTCATTTCAAAATATGCAGCCTTATATCCGTTAAATTTAAGATACTTAACAATCTGTAATGCCTGCGTTGTTGTTCCCATTCTTCTTACTGCTCCGGCAACTCCTATCGTTTTTACCTTTTCTTTTTTTGTTATTTCTTCTGCATTATCTTCATCCTCACCCTCAAAATATATTCCCAGACTTTCATAACCCCACTGCTCATAAAAACCGTTTATGCAGTTGGTTAGGTCTTTCTTCTTGTCACTGAGCATTTCTGAAAATATGTAATTACGTATTCCTCTTGAATACAATCCTGATAGAAGTTCAGACTTTGGAGAAAATGCTACAGCGTATATGATTATCTTTGTATTTACAGCTTCCTTTACTTTCATTAATGAATCTATGATTACATCTGCATCATCTGCATACTGCTCCACATCAACTACAAGATATTCACAATTTTCCTTATAGTTCATTATCTCCGCTATTTGATTTACTATGTGAATGTCTGTGTCTATGTATTCAACCGCCTGGTCAAACTTAGCTGCAACATCTTCACAAAAATATCCTTTTTCCTTACTTCCCACAAAAATAATCATTCTTCTTACTTCTCCTTATCTATCTGTCTTTATCCATGTATCCATTAATTCTTCACTCTTCAACTGATTGATTCTATTGAAGTATCTAATCACTCTTAGTCGGATATATTTTCCATCCTCACTTATTTCCTCGTCTTTTCTTTCTATCCATTGTTTCTTTCCGTCCGGAAACGATATTTGCATGTCACTATTTTCGTCCTGTTGTACAATTTTGCAGTATATGTAATTATCTTCTTCTCTTTTTGTTTCATTAAGAAACATGTACCCATACGTTAAAACAATGAAAATCCATAAAATTATGTATAATTTTTTTGAACTTACTGACTGTAATCTATCTTTTATCTTTATCACTTTATTTCTCCCAATCATTAACTGTCTGTTCTACTGTCTCTGTTAAATTTTCATGTTTCTTCTTTGATGCTTTTTGAATTTTCTCAATTTCATCTAATTTGGGAAATTTTTCAATATTCTCATAATTATTTAATTTGCTAATAATCATTCTTCTTACACTCCTTATAACTCTTGAGAACATCATTCCAATCCTTACCGTATTGTTTTGGTGGCAATTTCCATTTTCTCTCCACGTCAGGATAATTTTCCTTAACGAATGAACACATAAGCTGTGCGCATGGGATTCCGCCCTGATTGTAATTTGTCTTGTCATTGTCAGTCGCAATTATGATTTTTTTAATGTTTCCCTTATCAAGATACGTCTTAATTGCTTCCCATTTTCCAACGCCACCAAGGGCTAAATAATTATATTTTTCATTACTGTTAACAAGGCTCATGATGCTCATTGCATCAATGACAGATTCTGTCACTACCAGCACATTGCTCTCGTTATCAACATAAAAGCATTTGGCATAATCGCATCCTGCAACATCACCATAGAACGGCTTAAATGTGTTCGTACCTCTTCTGCAGGCGAACACCGGAACCATTCCATTGTTGACATCATATCCAACAAAAACACAATTTCCATTTTTATCCTGATACAACATTTTATTATCAACAAAAAACTGTACTACATCCGGTTTTATGTTTCTTGTCTTAATGAGATATGCATACACCTTTCTCATGTTTGAATCCTTTCCCGGAAGTTTCAGTGTTTTCTCAGAAATTCTTTTTTCCTTTCTGACCTGACATTGACTGTCCCTTGGGATGTCTCCCTCAAACTGTCTGATAACCTCGTAAAAACTCATGTTACAGAATTTCATGGCAAAATCTATTATTGAACCCATTTCTCCTATGCATTTTCCATAACCTGAAATGGAATTTTGCCAATACACGTTTTTATGAGTATCTATGATTATTGAATCATGTTCCTTTAAGCTGTAATACTTACCCTTTCTTACAGGTGTAAAACCTATTGACGATGCATAATCCACAATACTTATGTTTTCTTTTATCCAATCAAATTTTTCCTTGCTTGTCATAGTCCCAAATCGCTTTTTTCCTTATTTTTCATGTCAATACGTTTATTAATTTCATCAATGTCAGCCATCAGCTCCTGTATGTCTTTCTGCTTTGATGTAATTGTCGAATTAGCTTCTGCAATCAATGAATCACTTTCAGTCTTTTCCTTATCTGTCTGATATATCTTTTCCTTGTTTATACGTTCAATTTCCTTCTGAACCTCTGCTATTTCATTGTTAAGCTTGTCAATCTGTTTATTATCGGATTCAACTTCTTTTTGCATGTTTGATATTTCAATGTTAAATTTCTGTGCCATGTAACCGTTTTTATCCATGCTTTTTAATTCCGTAACTCTTTCAACATCAACAACGTTCGTATAGAGCTTTAGTCTGTCTCCGGTTCCATCAGGCATTTCCATTCTTAATGACACGTCGCTCCATCTTTTTGGAATATCTGATATCCTTAAGACAATCCAATCATCTTCCTCGATCATCACTTTGCATTTCAAGTTGTTTCCCTTTAAGTCCATGGCAGAAAACTTATATTTGTTTATGCCATCATATGACTTGTTTGCCACATCAAGGTCAATTTCCATTAATTGTTGTGTTTTGGAATACTGCCATCTGTTAATTGTTACCTCTCTGTCTTCCCACGAATTGGTAACTCCTATCTTTGTAAGATATGATGCATCTGCAGATGTCGGCATCCAATAAGTAGAACTAAAGAAAAAAACATATCCTCCCACAAAAAAGAAAATGATAATGAAAAATCTTATGGCATCCTTGTTTCTTTTTATGCTTATTCTATCTTTCAATTTCAATGTTTGCTCCTTTAATTTTTGAATTAAGTTTGTCCTTATACAATGCATCGATCAGTTCTTCATCAACCAGTTCCTTGTTAAGATTCCATACACGTATTCCTTTTATCTGTGCTTCTTCCAATACTTTATTTAATTTGTCTTTATTGATGCTGTCCTTATCAATGACATAGACACCTGTTGCATCATCAATGGACTTAACTCTTGTTATGTACTCTCCTAATCTTTTATCCCAAAGTCCCTTGTAAAAACCTTCCATTTTATCGCTGCAGCATAAGTATGCTCTTCTGTTATTTTTCATTTGGTCTCCTTTCACGCAAGTCTTGTAGTCCATTGCTTTGTATTCTTGTCATAAGTTACATAAAAATATAGTGCCCTGCTTTTTTCAAACTTAAGATAATATGTCATTTCAACAATACCATCATTGGTATTAATCTGAACATCGCCTGCATAATCGGCATACTTGGCATTTCCATATCCGTATCCGTTAACAAATGCCTGTACTGCATTTTTCAGCCCGTCAACGTCATTTTCAACCAGTGCCATTACATCATCACTTGGAAGTTTTATTTCCATGTTCTGCATTTCAAGATGTTCTTCCCTGTACTCATCAACCGTTACATTCTCGGCTGTTGTTTCCTCGATTGTTGTTATTTCCTCATAACTTGTAATTTCAGGAATATCATGCGTTGTAATTTCCGCACTTTCGACCGTTGTGGTCACTTCCTTATCTGTATCTTTTTTATTAAACAATGGATGTAAAAAATAATAGCCTGCAATGAGTATTGCAACACAAATCATTGCTATTCCAAGTACTTTTCTTTTATCCATGAATCTCCTTTCCATCATCACGGCTTTTCCGTGTATGAGAAATGCATCGTGTCTTTTTTACCTGACCAATCGCCTCCCCAATAGAAGCCATGTGATTTCCATATTTTGATTACCTTTTGTGTGACACTAAACTTGTTAACTCCGGGCTTGTAACCACCATATCCTTTTGACACGTCCACGTTGGTATTATAAAAGCAAGGGTTATCATTCCAGTTAATGTCAATTGCAAGTCCATAAGAATGTTGTGATATGGTACCTGTACCACTTATGTTCTTCCATACGTAAGCTGCAGTCTGTGAAGCCTTTATTCTAAACTTAATCTTGTACATGTCCTCAAATACTGCCTTAAATTCTTCTGCAAGCTTCTTGTGTACTGTTAATGTCATTGTCGTGCTCTTTCCCTTTTCGTCATATATTTTGACTGTTATTGGTACAAGATATTTGGATACCTCCGACTGATTTTTTGGAACTGTAGCACCTTCCCATATGAATTTTTGCTTGTCTTCATATTTAATCTTTGCAGCTTCCCCGCCTTTTACTGAAACTCCATCACTGCCATCTGCAGAGTAATATCTTAGTACGTGCGATACATAATAAGCGTCTCCGTAAGCATATGGGCCAAGGATGTCTGCAGAACTTCCAGTTCTTTTCTTTGCAACGCCTCCGTTAAGTTGCGCACTCATTTTTTTCTGATATGCAAGTGCATTGCTTTGTGTCCACTTTCCCAGATTTTCTACCTGCTCCTTTGTTGTGTCTCTTCCAAATCCTGATGTATCATTAATGTATGTAATGTAACCGGAGCCATAATTATAAGCCTGCAGTGCAATTTTTATGTGTTCCAAGTCCTGCGGTGATGATACCTTTATCTTTTCATGATTAAGAAGATTGCAAATGACCTTTACACCATGTTCAATGGATGTTTTTCTGTCTATTGAGTTTGGAGCTTTTCCAAGGCTTTCGGAACATTGAAAAATGTCTTCTCCGTTTCCTCCTGATTCCTGCTGTACAAGTGCCAGGACAAGGTAAACATATTTTTCCTTTCCATACTTCTTTAACTCTTGTTCAATCTCATCCTTAAGTGCAAGAACTGTTGGAGATAACGGCGAATTTTCATAAACAAATTCATTATCCGTATTGTTTTGTTCTTCTTCTCCTCCACCTGAAAGTACGGCTGCAAGACTTGATATCACACTTCCAAGAATTACTACAGTTACCATAAAAAGCACACATAGGGTTGTTACAGTAGCAATTATTTTTTTCTTCATGTATACCTCTCTTAAAGTCCTCCTGAAAACAGCATGTCCTCATCCTTTGTCAGATGTACCTTAAATTCAATGTTCTTGTCACCACTGATTAACAAAATACATTGTCCTATTTCAAGCTTTGGTATTTTCTCAATCTGTGTTCCTGTTAACTCTCCATCAAAAATCTGATATAACAGCTTCTTTGCATTGGAACTTTGTCTGAATACAAACTTGTACTGCGTAAGTTCAAATATGTTCTTAAGCTTATTAACTGCATCACTGTCAGATCCTTCCGGAACATAATCGGCAGCTCGCTGTGAGGCAAGACCAATTCCACCAAAATACTTTCTTGCTTCTCTTAAATATACGGATACCAAGTCAAGTGCATGTGTTTTCTTAGCGTTAAGCCATCTATGACTTTCATCTATTAAAATCAGAAATCTTGTTACATCCCATAACTTGATTTTTCCTTCCCTTAACATATTAAGCATTAACTTTCCATTAGTTACGCAGTTATCCCAGCACAATGATATTATGTTAATAATCATTGCATCAAAGACCTCATCCTTAAGTTCCTTAAGTGTTGAAATGTCAAAGGTTACTATCTGTTCATCAAGAATGTTATCAATTGATGTATGACCGTCAAAAAGAGTTCCATACGTATCAACTATGTTCTTAATTACCTTACGTATCTTATCCCTTAATAAAAGTGTCTTAACGACAACTTGTTCTTCAAGGTGAGAATACTTTTCATTCTGCATTTCTTCCATACTTTCTGTAAGGAAGTTTAAGTAATCAGTAAATGTTGGATAGCTTGCTGCAGGTAATCCGGTACACTGAATGTTTCGTCTGTCATCCGACCATAAGCCGAAGTTTGAATACAACTGTTTTAAAACATCCTCAAACTCTGCTATTTCCTCTGCATCAACACTTCCACCAACCAGAAACTTATAAAAAGTACTAACCTTTGATATATGACGAGTGAATGATATGTTTTCATCGTCACCGGCTTTCAGGATTTCCAACGGATTTAAGATACCCTCGCTTCCATCAAGCTTAATTACCTTTCCGCCCAAGGTCTTTGTTAATATTGTAAATTCTCCTGATATGTCAAAAGTTCTTACATAATTTCCTTTTATGGCATTGCTTTTAAACTGTTTTTTTAATAGTGTTGACTTACCTGAACCCATTTCTCCGATTGCCAAAAAGTTATAATAAAGTCTTGTGGAAGTCTTTTGAAAAATATCAAGTAATACGTTTCCGCCACAAGGTGTTGTTCCCAAAAATTCCCCGGTTTCATCATCAAGACTTGAAAAGTGAAACGGATCACCATGAGCAACACCAGTTGCAGTAAGTGATTGGCCCTTTGGGAAAAACATTTCTTCCTTTTGTTTTTTATAAGACCTTGTCATTGACTTGTACTCTGATTTGCTCTCATTCAAATATATGGTTGTTAAAAATCCTGAATCAGTTTCCAACTTATCCATTATGTTCTTAATCTTTTTTTCAAGTGATTCAAAGCTTCTGTCGGCAAGAAAAATTCTTATGTGGACCAACTTTATAACTTCGTTGTATGATTTTATTTCATCATACATTCTCTTCATTTCATCAAGTCTTTTGTCTGCATCATAGAGTTCAGCAAAATCCCTTGCTCCAATTCTTCTTCCTACCTGCTCCTTCATTGACTTGTTTAGATTTTTCTTAACTTCTGACATGTTATCTGTTGAAATGTCAACCAACGCAACTGTTCCGTTTATGTTACAAACCTTTGCCATCCAGTATGTATCAATATTCTCAGGAAACTTGTAAATGTGAATGCATCCTTCATATCCTGAACCGGTGGTAATGTATTTAACATCCTTAAATGTAATGCCTCCTGCAGGCTTAATTTCATTTAACAGATTCATGTCTCTCTCTGGTTTTTTTGTTCTCTTTTCTTTTTTTGCTATCATGTTAATCTCCTAATTAAGTAAAAAGCATTTATTGTTCATACGTTCCAAAATCTGTATCTTCTTATTTTTGTCAATTTCACTTAACAGTTCATTTCTACCTTTTCCCAAAACATTGAACATTAAGTCTCTGTTTTTCTTTATGTCAGATTCCTTTTTTCCAAAGATCATGTAGTAATATTCCCTTACCATGTCGTTTTTCTCAATCCATACAAGTTCATCAAGACTTCTCTGTAAAAATTTCTTGTAAATTTCATTTGAAGTGTTTTGTATCTTGTGTCTGAAATATTCCTGCTGTTTGCCCGTTCTGCAGGGAAAGTTCATTGCCACAATTTTTATGTCATCTGCATACATCTTGTAAAGCTTTATGTAGCGCATGATGTCATACTCTATGTCATCATTGGATGCGCTTACCAAATCCTTTGTGTTAATCTGAATAATGTCCATGTATGTCTTGTCCTTTTTTATGAAGCATTTCAGTTTGTCATCATAAAAATAAATGTCAATGATGTCCTTTACCGTGTCTGATACATGTGTCTTATTCGCTTTATTATTTTTATTGGTCGTTTTAGTTTTCTTCATTGGTGTCCTTTCTGTTATCTTCAACAACAATATCCTTATAAACCCTATAGTCACGTCTTAAGAACAATACTATGCTTTGGTAATTTCTTCTCTGCTTGTTGCTATGGCTTTTCATCGTAAGCCACAATGCGCATATTATATTAAACGCATAGTAAGGTATTCTTAAAGCTGATGACACTATTGTTCCAAGCATTGCGCTTACAGTAAAATAAATTAAAATGAAAAACAAATCATATAAGTAAATGTTGCCAGCAACCTTTGTTTCACTTTTAGTTTCATCCATTGCTATAAACTTAAAATTATCCATAGTCACCTCTCCTATTTGTTCTTAAAAACACCTTTCTTTAATTTTTGAGCTGCATTGCTTTCCGAAGCTTTTTTATTTGAACTTTTTGCTCCTCCGTTTGATGGCATTCCTGAATTGTGACTTATTCCGGCATTTCCCTTAGTGCCTGTTCCATGATTATTTGCTCCGGTTTTTCCAAAGTTATCTCCTGCCTTTGAAGTAAAGCCTGAATTTGCTCCTGTCTTTCCATACTTACCTGCCAAATCAGATTTTGAGGAAAGAACTCCTCTTTCACCGTTTCCGTTAAAGGTTGATGTTGCGCTTTCCATGTCAAGCTCCTTATCCATCCTGCTTGTCTTGTCAGTCATTGAGCCACCGTCACCTAATGGATTAACTCCGTTTAATGCATCTGCTTTTGCATTGTCAGGATTCATTCCGTTAATTCCCGCATCATCCATTGCTCTCTTGTTACCTGCAGCATCTGCATTTGCATCAAGTGAATTTTTACCATCTTCACTTACAGAAGAACTATTGCTAACCTCACCATTTTCATTCTGTGTAACATCTTCGTTAGCCTCATTAAACTGTGTTCCTTCATCGTTTTTCTGTTCATTTCTGTTTTCATTCTGTTCATTATTATCATTAAATGCTTTCGCCGCACCTGCTCCGGCACCTGCGCCAATTGCTCCGTTTAATGCATCTACATTTGCATTCTTACTTCCATTTCTTACAGCTCCTCCAATTGTCTTACCAAACTTGCCTGCACCTTTTGCAACTCCTGATGCAATGTGTCCTGCGCCTCTTGCTGCTCCTGCCATCATTCCACCTGCATAATATGCACTCATTACCTTCTGCATGCCATCAGACAGTCCGGCATCCAATCCGGTTATTCTCTGTACAAGATTTGGTCCGTCAATTACGGCAAAGGCAATAAAAAGTAAAAACATTCCCTTAGTAAAGCCGTTCCAGTTTTTTCCTGATATGTATTCTATTGCAATCATGTATAACCTTACTGACACAAGGGATAATAATATGATGATGTAACTGTCCTTTATTCCATCCAAAATCTTAATGGTTTTTTGCCCGTTGGTTAAATTGGGAGAATAAAGCATTGCCAATATTTCTGAAAAAACAACCTCGTAAAGAGTTCTAACTACCTTGTATGAAAAGAACAAATATATGATTGCAATACTGATTATTTCAAGAAATGACTCCAACCAATCTATTTCATATCTGTAGTAGTATGTATTAAGTAAATCAGTCCAAGCCACACCATCGTAGCATTCAGATACCATAGACTTAACCTTGCCATCTTCTGTCGGAATGTCAGTCTTGTAGTTTTCCACAATATCCTTACTTTCATCCTTAACATCATCAGGGTTTACGATTTCATTTATTTTTAACGCTTTCCATATTTTCTTGTTCATTGGTGTTCCTGCCTTAGCATACGTCACACCATCTGCATTCTTACTTCCAAGATTTCCAAGTCCAACGACCGAATCAATGTATCTTAAATCATGCACATTGTTTCCTAATGTCGCATACACTGTGTTAGTGGTTGTTGTTCCCAATATTTCATTTCTTATACCCTTAGTTAAAAGAGTGTTCATCTGACTTACCATCCATGTCATGGACGTAACCACAAGTATTGCCACACATATGTTAGTGGCAATCTTTGGATTTTTATCCGAATTAAAAACAAGATTAATTCCAAGCCAGCCAATGGCCACACATAACAGCGCAACCCATACAACCTGCCAGTCTGATATGAAATCCTGAACAGGCTGATACTTTGTAAAGTCAATCATTCCAAAGGATTTTTCAAAAAGCCCTGATGCACCATCCGCAATGACTACAAGGAGTGATAGTACTCCACATCCAAGTGATCTGAATGCATTAGAAACCAAATTGTTTTGCTTAAACAGGTCACTGTAATCGGTGTATATCTTAATTAGCTCCTCGTCTGAATAACCTGCAGCCATTATTGTTTTTCCCGCAAAAAGAAAAAACATTAATGTAAAAAATCCTGCACATAATATAATTCTTTTTCTTTTTTTTCCTTTATGGGGTTTATTCATTATCTGCCTCACTTCCTATCTTAATTAGAGATAAAACTGCATCTCTTTCATCCTTTTTATCTATCTTTCTGTAGATTAGATCCGTCAGTTTTGACAGCTCCGTATTTTCGTTTATTTCTCTTATGTCTTCTTCATTTAATACCCTTTCCAATGCATTCATGACTGCCTTTGCATTGGAAAGATTCTTTATTATTGGATTTTCCTTATCATCTTCCATGACATTGTGTGTAAGCCATGTCATTGATATTTCATAGTTCCATACTCGATCCTTAAGGTTAATATGGCTTCTGTCTGCTGTGTTAATTTCATATAAGTCAATATCTCCCGGATTTGGAAATGTTTCAGTTAAATATTCATACCTGTACTTAAATCGCTTTCCTGATTCCTCGGAATTGAATATCGGTGTTGGTTCAACTCTGTTTCCATTCAAATCCTTTCTGCTCATTACTCGCTTAACCACACATTCGCCTTCATTAAGTCGCATCAACTGGTTTTTGTTAAGCAATGGCTTTTCCTGTGTGTTTTCCATAAAATGCTTGTGGGTTGAAAGCTTCTCACCTGTTCTTTGTAAGTCAACTATTGTTTCATTTCCCAAGTCTTCCGAAAAGGTCTGTGCAGTATCTCCATCACTTGTAAGAATGTATATCTGATTACCGCAGTTTCCCTTAATTGTCTTATATCCTTCTCCATATTTTTTTTCAAACTGTGAATAAGACTGTATGTAGAAATCATAACTAATGTTACGTCCAAGGTTCATTGTGATATTGGTTTCAAGTCCTTCTATTGCCGGCATATTACCTGCCTCATCAAGAATGAACTTAACAAGTCTCTCGCACTTTCCACTCTTTTCCCTGCTTGCTCTTTTAGATAAGACAAGTGAAAGCTGACGGACAAATACTGTTGATAAAAAATGTTTTGAATTATCGTAATCAGGAAGTCCAAGGAATACTGCCACCGGCTTAGATCCATAACCTATTTCTTCCAAATCAAAACTGCTCTCTGCAGTCATCTTTGCCATGCTCTCATAAGTAAATGTTGTAAGTCTTGAAAGCATAACCGAAAACACCGAACTCTTAGGCTTGTCTCCCGCTATTTCAATGGCTGCATACTTAAGTTTTGCCCTGTCAAGCTGTGGACGTCTTGAAAAGTACATGTCAAGCGCCGTTATGTCCGGATTTTCCGGATTACGAATCCTTGCAAGCTCTGTAAATGTGTTTATTATTGAATACATGTTTATTTTCTTTATGTTTTCATAAGTTTTTTCATATCCTGCATCTTCCGGTAAGTACATGACTGCAGGATTTAATATAATGTCTGATTTTTCCTTTTTATTTAGTTTTTCCTCATATAATTTATCTGCTTTTTTCTTTAAATCATCATCAAGTCCGTCATATGCTGCTCTTTTTTTAGTCCATATCTTATATCTTCTGTCGTTATCCATTTCATCCATTCTCAAACAATCTTCCAAATGGGCCAATATGAGAGCTGCAAGAAGTGATGAAGATGCATCATTCCAAAATCTGTCCGTGTTAGTTGGTTCGTCAGGATTAAATATTGAAAATGCAAATGCCTGGGCAAGTAATTCAGCACTTTCATAATCTCCCTTGACCGCCAGCGTAACTATGACTGTCAACGGATTAAATCCCATAGAATGCATCGGATCGTCAAAGTTTAAAAGATATACCTTATATCCTCTTTTTTCCAAAGTTTTTTTGGAACTTTTATATAATTCAAGCTTCATGTCATTTATGACCATTGATGCCTTTTTTTCTGCTCTTGAATATACATCTATTGAAGGGAATACATACATTTCCCCCTTACCTGAACGTGTAATACCAATGACAAGATTGTTAACAGGTGATGTATCTATGTATAACTTATCCTTAATTCTTGAAACTATCGTTCCACCATATCCCGGAAAACTTTCATTCTTTTCCGGTATTTCCAAGAATTGTGCCTTGATTTCTTCATCTGTGGTCCAGCGTTCATTACCTTTTTGACCAATGTTAAAATATTCTTCTGACCACGCCACTTTCATTTTGTACGCTGTATAAATATCCAAAAATACTAAAAAAACAATAAGAATGATTATCAGTGGAAAATATATTCCACCGTATTCCTTAAAATTTGTAATGTTTGGTAACACATTAAAAAGACCTATATATTTTCCCGGATTATCCAAATCCTTAATCATGTCAGGAATGGCAATTAATGAATTAACCACGTAATTCAAAATCATGAAAAAGAATATGTCAATTCCAACAATTATTGCCACTATGAATCTTGTATCACTTAAATATCTTTCTATTTGCATTACTCTTTTAGGATTTTTTTTCTTTTTCATAATTCCTCCTGACCTTTTAATTTTCTTCTGCCATTTTCATGGCAGAAGAATGTATCTTTTCATCTAAATTAAAATGAAATCTTTCCAAATATCCAGTTACCAATGTATATGCATCCTGCAAATATTATTGTTCCAATGATTACTCCACCCCAGTGACTTTTAGCAAATTCCTTTGTCTTTTCACTTGGTATTGCCATTGCGATTCCGATTATTGCAAATCCAATAACCGGAAGAAGCCATGCATAAGGTGTACATGCACTCAATAAATTTTTTATGTTTTCTGCAAATTTATCCATTTATAAATTCCTCTTTCTCTTCTTTGTTTTAGTTAATGCCATTTAACAAAAGTTTTTTGTGATATATATTAATTGACATATAAAAAATGTTATCAGTTGCCATGCATAAATGTTTTACATTTACGCTGTTACTTTTTCTTAATTATATTTTTTTGTTTTATTTCATTACCTTTCTTAAAAAAGACAATGAATAATATTCCCACAAAAGAAATTTCAAGAATCATTACTCCGATACTAATGAGAACTTCCCTGACCGTTTTTTTAGATTCAGGAACTTTTTCATAGTAAGCTGTTTTTTTAATGTCATATGTAGTCCCGGTCTTAATCTGTACTGTTCCCTCATATGTAAGTTTGTAAGTTATTATGTCCTCTGTTTCATCATCTGAATAGCCTTCATAATTAACCCTGTAATGTGGCACTTTTTTCTTAACTTCGACCCGGAGTTTTCTTGTGTAAATGCCATTCTTTTTATGTGCCGAACCCTTCCAATAAGTATCGCCTATTTTATAATTACTCTTATCCACGTTAATGCTTTTTAGAATTTCATCATCATATCCCCTTAATGGATTTTTGGATTTTCCATCAATCTCATGTCCATTCCATTCATAGTAATCCTTGTCTGACGATGTAAATGTAAAGTCTATCCAACTGCTTTGCCAGCTTGCAGCCTTTTCCTTTACCATGTTCTTTTTTTTGCATTTTGCAGTGGCTCCATTTGCGCTAAATACTCTTGTTGCTGGTGCACTCAAAGCCTCACTTTTGGAATCAAACGAAAGATAACCTGTCACCTTTCTACCATTTTTCTTTTTGACTGTTCTAACGCTGTTTTCCACATTTTTAAGCTTGTAGGTAATGCCATTTTTCTTAATTATCTTTTTAGGTGAATATGTCTTGCTTCTTGTTTCCTTGTTAATCGTTAATGTCTTAATTTCGTTGTCAAAATTATCTTCCTGATTAACAATCTCGTAAGTTTCATCTAGGAATTTGTACTTAATTCCATCCTTGCTAAACTGTTTTTCACTCTCCCTTTTTTCATTTTTATCATTGCTCTTATATGTTTCAATTTTAGTCACCGTCTCGGTCTCCGCAAAAACGGAAACCGAAAACGACAACAAAAACAAAAGTGAAAAAAAAGATATAATCCTTAATTTAGTTTGCTTCTTCATCTTTTTTACGTATCTTGTACTTGTTTACAATTCCCACAAAAGAAAGAAGGAATAATGTAATCCAGAAGAGCGGATTGCTAACCTCACCTGTCTGTGGTGACTTTGCTCCTGAATCTCTCCAGTTTGGTGTTGCCGGTGTTGCATCACCACTTCTTTCATCAGATACCTTTATTGTCTGAACTTTTCCTGTGTCCTTTACCTTGTACTTAAATGCGGGTACTGTCTTGTAACCTTCCGGTGCCTTTGTTTCCTCAACATCATAAGTCTTTCCTGCAATCAGTTTTCCATCAATTTTTGCCACACCATTTTTGTCTGTCTTAACTGTTACTACTTTCTTGCCATCAAGCTTAAATGTGAATTCGGCATCAGGAAGTTTCTTGTTGTTCTTCTTGTCTGTCTTTAGGATTTCAACCTTGATTGTGTCATCCTTCATCCTTACCTTCTGAACTTCTCCTGTATCACTAACAGTAAACTTAATGCTTTCTGCAGTTGCATAACCATCTGCAGGTCTTGTCTCTGTAAACTTATAAGTCTTTCCTGCCACAAGCTTACCTTCAACAATGTATGGTTTCTTTCCGGAAGTCCATTTTTCAATTACGTTTCCGTTTTCATCTGTTATTTCAAGCTTACATCCCGGAAGTTCCTTACTTCCTGTAATCTTTGTCTTAGAGAAGTTGACCTTGATTGTGTCATCCTTCATTACTACCTTGTTTTCAGGCTGAACGCTTTCACTTCCGTCATTTCCAACAACTGTAGCTATTGTTGTGACTTCTCCGTTAGCATTTCCCTCTGTTAACTTAAATCTGATGCTTTCTGCAGTTGCAAATCCGTCTGCCGGTCTTGTTTCCGTCATTTCATAGACTGCATTCTGTAAAAGACCGTTGATTACAAGATTGCCGTTTACCATTGTTGCTCTAAGGTTTCTGTAACCAAGTTCATCTGCCTTGTCAGTTATTTTTATTGAATCAGCATTTCCGCTAACCCATGAAATGATTTCATTGCCTTTATCATCAATAACCTTAAGTGATGCTCCTGCAAGTTCTGTACTGTCTGTAAGCTTAACCTTTGACAGGTTGACTTCTGTAGCCTTATTAAGTTTCTTTGCCTCTGCCTTGATTTTTACGGTTTTTGCATCCTTGTATTCCAAGTGAATGTCTACAGGTGTCTTATCAATGTAGTAACTGTTTGAAATCCTGTCTTCCACAAAGTAATAATCACCGCTATTAAGACCTGTCTTGTCTTCTGCCTTGTTGTATCCCTCACTCATAATTGGAAGATCCGTATTGATGGAAGCCTTACCATTCTTGTCTGTCTTTACTGTTGTTACGAGTTCATCAGCCTTAAGAAGTAATTCACCGTCAGCATTATAAATGTCATTCTTTGTGTAAAAATTAAATACTGTGTCTGCCACTCCAAGGTCTGCTGTCATGTCCTTCTTGTTAAGTTCAACATCAGCCTTTGCTCTTTCATTCTTAATGTTAAGATTGCCTTCCTTGTCTGTGTCTTTTGTTGAATTGCTAACAACATCTGTCTTTGCATCATTCCACTTAAATTCAATGTCCCATGTATTCTTGTCAGGAATTACATAACCATAAAGTGTTTCTTCTTCCTTCACTGTATACTTACCAAGTGGGAGATATATAGTTACTGCTCCGGTTTCATCATCAACTGTTGAAGTTGTGATGTCGCTGCACTGCTTTGTAAATTCTGCTCCGTTTCCGGTTGTTACCGTTGCCACCTTTTCGCCCTTATCAAACCAGTTTGTTCCCTGATTATCCTGCGTTACTATGTCCTCTGCAGCATAAATTGTAAATTTCTGTCCTTTCAAATAATCTGTCTTAAATACAAACTTATTGTTTTCAGGCTCTGAAACATAGTGATTAAAGCTCTTTAATATTTCACCTGACTTAGTAAGTGTAAGCTTTCCCTTTGCTTCCTTATTAACATAGTTTACTGTAACAAGTGCGTGACTGTTTCCTTCTGAATCAGTCCATGATGTATAATTTGGATTGTCGCTTCCAATTGTTACGTCAATAAATTCATCCTTAATGACAAGCCCTGATGCACTGTCAATTTCGTAAATCTTGTACTGTCCGCTTTTAAGAGCCTTGACTGTCATTATTTCTCCGGATTCATCTGTAACGAATGTGTCAATGTCTACAAGCTTGTTTCCATTTGAATACTGTTGTACAACCTTTGTCTCGCTTCCATCCTTGTTAACCTTGTAAATCTGATACTTTGTGTTTGCCTTAAGTACTGTCTTGTCTGTGTCTCCATCCTTTTTAACAACCTTAAGATATGCCTCAAATGGTTTGTTGTTATAGAGATATGTATATGTTTTGTAATTAAGTCCCTCACTTGTGATGTCCTTACCAATTTCAATGATTTGGTCATCAATCTTTTCAGTGTCCTTTGCACCTGTCTTTGTCTGATGAAGCACGTACGTACCATAAGCCAAAGCTGATGCAGTCTTTGCACTTCCCTTTTTATCAATTGTAAGTGTTGAATGCTCGTCATCCTTGCACTTGTCATAGCTTCCATTTGATCTAAGATAAATTTGGAACTCTGCTCCCTCTTCAAAATCTGCAGGTCCTGTAGAACCGTCAGATGACATCTTGTACACTTCAAAGAATCCCTTTTTCTCACTTTCGTAAGAATCCTCAATAACTGCCTTTGCCTTGTATTCAACATCGAACTGTGAACCATCCACCTTAATCTGATGAACTGTTGGATCAAGGAAGAATCCTTCCGGTGCCTTGATTTCCTTAATGTACACCGTATCTTTTGTTCTTATGTAATCAGTTTCAAGTGTTCCCTTCTTGATTGTGTAATCAGATGCTGCCTTTGCATTTCCGTTTGCATCATAAACTGTTGTAACCGGATTTGTGCAGGCTGCATCAGTGTACATTCTGTAAACTGCTCCATCAACAGATGTGTCACCGTGAGCTGTGTTGTCTGATGTGTTTTCAACTTTTTTATTTACAACAATAGTTGCCTTCTTGTACTTATTTACAATTCCAAGTTTTGTTGCCTTACCATAATCTGCATAAGTTTTATCTGCTGTTTCTGGCCATGAACCGTTAACCTTAGTCCAGCTTCCTGCAGATTCGATTGTGATTATCTTTCCATTTGCATACTCGGAATTGACAAGCATGTCATCACTTCCGGCACCAACTTCCTTGACTGCATATTGATTGCTGATTTTCTTCATCTGTGCATCAAGGTCATCCTTTACCAGCTTTTCCGCACCTGACTTTGTTAGATTTGATGCATACTTGATGTTGGCATCATCCATTTCTTCTTTAATTTTCTTTTTATCATCAGCAGTCATGTCATTCAAGTCTGATGCCTTAACATATCCGTAGTTCTTACTCTGTATTTGATAGTTAAACTTATATGTTATTCTTCCCTTTGAGTCAGTTTCAGCAATTGATGTGAACACGCTTTCACCGTCAGCATCACCACTTTCAGCATCACCCCAGCCGTTAACCTTGTAGTCATACAGTTCCTTGTAATTCTGTGCTGTGACTTCAAACGGAACCTGCGATACAGGATTGCCGTCCTCATCAGTCTTGTCGATTGTAATTCTCTGACGATAAACTAATGTGTCATTTGTCAATTCATAACCATATATAATTGGATTACCAACAATCTCCAGCAATACCTGTCTGTATTTTCCGCTTCCACCATATTTCCATATCTTAATCTTGCAGGAAACAGTAGCTGATATCTTAAATATTTCATCATACAAGGTTGCAGCACTCTTGCTGTCATAATAACCGGTATTCTTTCTTACCTGACTTATCACGTCAGTAAGTTTTTTTTCAGAAGTTTCACCTTCCTCGCAAGCCCACATAAGTGCCTGAGCATAAACCCATGCCTTAGCAGCTTTATTTTTAGTTACTGAATACCAATGACCAATCTTTGCCTCCAAGGCCTTTTTTTCATTTTTACTGTCGCTTGAATATGTAGCATCACTGCTTTCATAGACATCGCCTGCATGGCATGCCTTTCCCAAATCCAAACAGAACACCGGGGTTCCTGCGACCTCTGTTCGATACCATGTGCCGCTTTCTGACTTACTGCCTATCTTCACTGTTCCCAGTGCCCCCAGGTTAGACAGTGTTGCATTTTTTGTTTCTGCCTTGACTGTAACTGAACCCATTGGAATTAAACCTATGGCCATTATTACTGCCAATAAAGCAGACAACAATCTGTTTAAGAGTTTCTTCTTTTTCACTTTTAATAACCTCCTGTGTTTTTATTTATGTCATATATCCAAGGATATTTAACACCTAATTTAATACATAAAAAAACAGTCCATACTTTTACGCATGAACTGTCATCTAATTAATATTTATTTTATTTTTAAATCATAATTTTCTTCCGGGGAAAAATTAGAACACCATTTTGTTGAATAATCCTTATCAAAGCCGTATACCATATATACTGATATTGCTCCTGACTTGTAATTTTTATTTATGAGGTTTTCATAATGCCCCTTACTGTTTTTCCAACTTTTCATTGCTTCTTTAGGTGTTTTAAAATCTACCGTTGCATTTTCACCAAGAATACGAGGAGCTTCTTTTAATTCACTATCAGAATATCCCCACTTCTTAAGCATCTTCTTTTCATCTCTCCATTTACCTGCATGAGTTAATCCATCCTTTGTTGCCATCATATATGCTCTGAGCGATGCTATTTCATATATTCTGTCGCTCCACCTTAATGGTTTTGCACCAGCCTTAACTCGCATATTATTTTGAATAACAAATGCATCTTCCGATGCCCATTTACTGTAAAAACCTTTAGTCTTACCATTCTTATATGTCTTCGTATACATGTCCTTTGTCTTAAAACTTAAAACACCTGAATACTTACCGTATTCATTTCCACTTTTTGTTTTCTTGTATGCTCTTACCCTAATCTTAACCTTTTCACCTTCAAGCATGTTTGTAAGAGTGTACGTTGTTTTTTTGACTGTCTTAATTTTTGTCCAACAACCTTTGGCATTTTCATATCTGTATACTTCATAGCCATCTGCATTCTTTACCTTGCTCCATGTAAGCTTAATCCCATATTTATATTTAATCTTGCCCCAATTTGGCTTACCATTCTTCTTGATTGACTTAACACCCTTATAATAAGAATACTTTGTTTTTTTCTTAAGCTTCTTTACTTTTGGCATCGTGATCTTATCTGCAACCTTAGTTTCAACCTGTTTTGTGGTTGTTTCCGGTTCTTTTATGTTGTTCAGGATGATTTTCCCGGTAGACTTATTTTCTACCTTTAGCAAATTTCCATCCTTATCAAAGTAAGCAATTGTTCCTGCTTCTGATGATATGATCTTGTAGCTTCCGTCTTTCATCGAAGTCTGTTTGGTCCAAACTGAAACCTCAACCTTGTTTCCATTTAAGTCTATAGTTGTTTCTGCCTTTACCTGACAGCTTAGCATCAATCCTACTGCAAATGTAAAAGCAATTCCTGCCATTACGTGTTTTAACCTTTTCATGTAATCCCTCCTCTTCATAATCGGTTGAAAATTCAAATCATTGTGTTATAATGAACTTAAACAGAGAACTGAAAGCTGGGTGAAAACCTAGCCGCCGGTTGATTGTTTGGTTACAAAAAGTAACGTCCCACATCATTGCCAGACAGGGGCGTTATTTTTTTGCATTAATGATAGCTAATACAAGTGTAATAACAGTGCAAAGCATAATTACAAAGTTGAATAAATCTCCATATGTAACCATTGGCATCAGCTCCCTTCATATGTATTCCGGCAGCCGATATATCGCCCCTTCAGTTCCCCGTCTAAGTTCACTATTGTTTCAATTTGAATTTTAATAATTTCTGTTATCCAATTATAATATATTTTGTAGTCAAATAATAGGTAAAGATTTCAGTAATTAAACAATTCATACGTATTCTGTTTTCAATGTGCGTTTCATATTATTTTTTTCTTTTTTTCTTTTTCTTCTTTTTGAGGACACTGTAATCTATCGTGTATTCAAGTTTACCTTCAATCATTGCCTCATATAGTTCCTTTGCTGTCATCTTCTCGTTTTCCATTTCAGCCTCCTATTTTAGTGACATCTGTGCCTTCATCGCACTGTATTTCTTATCTTCCGTAAAACCTAAAATAAGTTCTCTCTGATAGTCATAAGAACTTATTCCAATGGCTTCACATATGTCCTTAGCCTTATATCCGTTTTTTCTCATGTCCTCGATTATTACTCTCTGTTCGTATGATATTCTTGCTCTTGGCATACATGCCGCCTCCTTTTTTTTTAAATTATGTATGTAATCAGCATCTAAGTAACATCATCCTGAATATGATTATTGACATCACCATTGCCATAATTACCATTATCAAAGTAACTACCATTACAGGTACACATTTCCTTTTTAGTCTTGTTAATTGATTTTCACTCTGTTGCATTTAATTAATCCCCTCCATTAATTGTTGCTTCACTTCCTACAAATTTTTTATCACTTCATCAATGGATATGAATGCTTCTTCATTTATCCAACTTTCAGTAATCTTTTTCAAAACTGCCTCTGCATACTCCATTTTTGTCATTCGGCATATTTCTTCCGTAATTTCAATTCCTCCAAAAAATCCACCTGCTTCTTTTCTAACTGCCTCAATTGGAAAACCTTTACCAGCAAGACTTTCCCTGCAGGTTACAGTGTCAAATTTATCTAAATCAATCACTTTATTGTTACATATTATTTTCATTTATTTTTTCCTCCTCTATTTCAATGCAAAGTTCCGGCTCTCCATTTGTCGTAAGGATTGCCATACTTTTTACTTTCTTATCCTTATATTCTTTCCAGTACTCTCTCTTCTTTTCATCCTCATATTCTCCAAAGTATAACTCGCTACACCAGCCATTAACCGTAATTAAAAAATCGCAATTAGTAAATTTATTTAGAACTTCCTGTAATCTCATAAAAATAACCTCTCTTTCTAATCTTTTAAATATTTTTAATAACTTCTTCCGGTATAGAAGCAAATTGGTATATATCATATAAAGGTGCTTTTAGATTTCGACCATAAGCTCTAAACTCATATTGACCAACTACATCAATTACTTTCTCCTTTTCCAACTTCTTAACCTGATTATGATTTATTCCAAACGTATTCTGATATGCTTTACTTGTTACTCCGATTTTGTATTTACTGGCCAGTTCTTTATAAGTAACTCCATTATTAACTAACAACTCCACAAGCTGCTCCTTTGTTGATGTAGCTTTGGTCTGAATGTTTCTCGACTTGCATTCATCAATCAAATCTTGTCTATATACTAAACTCTTAGTTCCATCATTTCTAACCAGCTGTATTTTTATATATTCCTTAACTGATAGTTCGTTATCAAAATACTTAATTTTTCTCATTTCTGTCACCACTCAAATTAGGGGACAAAGTTGTCACCCTGTCTTTCCTCATCCTTTTTAACTTCTGTTGCTATCCTGAACTGTTTAGAATTTGTACAGTTTTTTTCGCTTAATTGCAAAAAAATAAATGCAAACAGTACTATTTCTAGTACTATTTGCATTTAATTATAATCTTCACGCGTTTATTTAAGCTTTCTTTATATCCATTTATTAAAGCTTTTATAAAAGTTCTT
>OLOR01000735.1_pt1 | contig 34481 bp, 39 predicted proteins | sample 1672521 | NCBI WGS metagenome assembly OLOR01 (sample SAMEA3136695, study PRJEB25190) | human gut metagenome | biome: human gut; feature: human-associated habitat; material: faeces | place: Austria | collected 2013
CCCTGCCGGTCGTAAAACCGAACGCCAAGCGCTGCAGCCGCACCGCAGCCGCCGTCGTTGGTGCAGCTGCCGCCCAGACCCAGGATCAGGCGCTTTGCGCCGTGATCCAGCGCGTGGACCAGAAGCTGTCCCACACCGTAGGTGGTGGCCGCCTCCGGGTCGGGACGGCCCTCGGCCTGGTGCAGACCCGCTGCGGCGGCGCACTCCACCACCGCCGTGCCGTCGGGCAGCAGGCCGTAGAAGCCATCGATAGTGCCGCCAAAGGGACCGGACACGGGAAGGGCGATACGCTGTCCGCCGCAGGCATCCAGAAAGCAGTCTGTGGTGCCCTCGCCGCCATCGGCCACCGGCAGGGCGTCGATGTGCCAGCCGGGGCTATGGAGACTGCGGGCGATGCGGCAGATGTCCGGGGAGGACAGCGTGCCTTTGAATGAGTCGGAGAGGACAAGACAGCGTTTCATGGAGCGCACTCCCTTCGTTTTGATAAGGGGATTATACCAGCCGGGAGAAAAAAACACAAGGGACGGCGTAGGCCGTCCCTCATGTTTTGTACGTTATTTGCTATACCGATTTGAGGAGAGGAGAGAACTTACTTAGCCAGCAGTCTGGCAGCGCGCTTCTTGCCGTACACGCAGCAGCCCACCACATAGGCGATGGCGCACACCACACCGATGATGTAGGCGGGCGTCCAGGGGATGTTGAAGCCGATGTGGGCGTTGGCGATGTAAGTCACGCAGATGAAGGTGTAGAAGCAGCCGGGGATCATGGGGATCCAAGCCCACTTGCCCTTGCCGTTTTCGAACATCCACGCGGTGATGCACAGGAAGGCGAACAGGGACAGGGTCTGGTTGGCCCATGCGAAGTAACGCCACAGGATGTTGAAGCCGTCGGCATTGGTCTTGGCGAACACGAGGATGGCGATGACCAGCGCGAAGATGGGCACAGCCAGCTTGATGCGCTTGCCGTTGGTAGACTGGTCGATGTGCAGCGTCTCAGACAGGCTCAGGCGCAGGGCGCGCAGTGCCGTATCACCGGAGGTGATGGGCAGCACGATGACGCCCAGCAGGGCGATGATGCCGCCCACATGACCCAGCAGGTACTTGCAGACCACGCCCACGGTGCCGGTAGCCAGCCCGGCATTGGGCTCCTGCAGCGCCAGGTTGTACACGCCCATAGCGCCGGCGGCCCAGACCATGGCGATGAAGCCCTCCAGCACCATCATGTTGTAGAAGGTGTTGCGGCCCTGACGCTCGCTCTTCATGGTACGGGAGATGATAGCGGTCTGGGTGGAGTGGAAGCCGGACAGGATGCCGCAGGCCACGGTCACGAAGAAGATGGGCAGGAAGTGCTTGGTGGAGAAGTAGTCCGCGTAGGTGAAGGTACCCACGGTGCCGTCAGCACCGGTGAGGCTCAGCACGGGAGCAGCCCAGCTGTCCCAGATGTTCAGCAGGGGCATGCCGGTGACGAAGATGCCGATGAAGATGCCGATGGCGGAGAACAGCAGGATACCGCCGAAGATGGGGTAGATCTTGCCGATGATGGCGTCGATGGGGAACACGGTGGCGATCAGATAATACAGGAAGATGACACCGTAGATGACCCACGTGGAGACGGAGGTAGCCTTGCCGTCAAAGCCAAAGAGCTGCGTGGCGGCGATGTCGCCGGGGGTGTAGATGAACACAGCGCCCACCAGCAGCAGCAGCACGCACACGAACACGTTGTAGAACTTATAGATACCCTTGGTGGAGTACCGGCGGATCATCTCAGGCATCTGGGTGCCGCCGTCGCGCAGGCAGATCATGCCGGAGAAATAGTCGTGCATGGCGCCGCCGATGATGTTGCCGATGGGGATGGTCAAAAACGCGATGGGTCCAAACAGGATGCCCTGGATCGGCCCGAGGATGGGGCCGGTGCCCGCGATGTTCAGTAGGTTGATGAGGCTATTTTTCCAGCCGCGCATGGGAACGAAGTCAACGCCGTCCTCCTTGGTGTAGGCGGGCGTCTTGCGGTCGTCAGGACCAAAGACCTTTTCGCAGAAGCGGCCGTACAGTGCAGCACCGCCCAGCAAAATAACGAGGCCGATGATGAATGTCGTCACAAAAACACACTCTCCTTTGTAAAGTGGATTTTCTCTTTCCGGAACGTCCGGATCGTCCCGAAAAATCATGCTCAGATTATAACACTGCGTGAATAAATTGCACGTTAATCTTTGCGGCGTGTACATAAAAATGTCATAAATAAAAGGTCGAAACCTGTAAAGAATTGCCGTAAAAAGAAACTTGTAAAAGTATTTAACAATGAGGGACTTTTACGAGTTTTCCTGTCGCGAACCAAAATACAAACGGTGTTTGACTGCCAAAATTTTTGTCTGGCGGTAACGTTGCCGGGGAAACGGCAAGATCACCTGGGCACTTGCCCGCTTTCGGCAAACGTGGTATCATAGCAATAATATGAGAAAGGGAGGATATGCCTGTGGAATACAACAAGTCCATCAACGCCATGACCCCCGGCGACGAGATCGAGGGCTACTACATACTCAAGTCCGCCAACCCCAAGGTGGCCGCCAACGGCAAGCCATTCCTGACCGGAGCGCTCAGCGACCGTACCGGCACGATGGAGCTGAAGGTCTGGGACTATGCTGGGCCGCTGACCGCCGCCGACGAGGGCACCGTTGTCAAGGTGCGGGGTACCGTGGGTGAGTATCGGGGCACCGCGCAGTTCACCGCCGCGCGTATCCGTCAGGCGGCCCAGGAGGATCCGGTGGATGTGTCCGCCCTGGTGCCCACTGCGCCCATCGACTGCGGCGCGGCGATGGAGGATCTGCGCCGTGCGGCGGCCTCCATTACGGACCCGGACTACCGTGCCGTGGCCGAGGCCATGCTGGAGGCCCACGGGGAGACGCTCGCGTCCATCCCCGCCGCCAAGAGCGTACACCACGCCTTTCTGGGCGGCCTGCTGATGCACACCGCCAACATGGTGAAGATCGCGGACTTCCTGGCGGGAATGTACCCGGAGACGATCGACCGCAGCCTGCTGCTGACGGGGACGCTGCTCCACGACATGGCCAAGGCGCAGGAGTTCGTGTTCTCGCAGCTGGGTCTGGCCACGGATTACTCCATTAAGGGTCAGCTGCTGGGGCACCTGGTCATGGGAGCGCAGGACGCGGCGGAGACTGCCGCCCGCCTGGGCGTGCCGGAGGAGAAGTCCGTGCTGGTGCAGCACCTGATCCTCTCTCACCACGGTGAGCCGGAGTTCGGCGCGGCGGTGCGCCCTCTGTGCGCCGAGGCGGAGCTGCTGAGCCTGATCGACGCGGTGGACAGCCGTATGGAGATCTACCGCGAGACGTATGATACGATGGAGCCGGACACCTTCAGTCCGCGCATCTTTGCGTTGGAGAAAAAGGTGTTCAGGCACGCATAGGCTCTTGACAAACGGCGGCGCGGAGAGTACCCTGTCGTCAGTGCCCGCAGGGCGCAATACACATTTTATTAAGGAGACGCGTTTGAAACTCAATACCCTGACACTGGAGCGTGTGGCCTGACCGGGAGGTCTGGCAGCCATCGATTGACAAGAGCAAACACGCCTGCCCTTGTCAATCGATGGCGATATGCACGCCATTCCTCCCGGAGTATGAAAACACATCTTCAGGAGGAAACACCATGAACCGCGAAAACAAGCGGAAGACTTTTGAAAAAGGCTACTACAAGACCCATCCCTGCAATGACACCTTCACCTGCAAGGCCTGCGGCCGACTCTGCACACCGCAGGAGGCCGGCAGCGACCACCGCAACCACTGCCCCAACTGCCTTTCCAGCCTGCACGTAGACATCGAGCCCGGCGACCGGGCTGCCGACTACGGCGGCATCATGGAGCCGGTGGCGGTCTGGGTACGCAGGGGCGGTGAGTGGGCGATCATCCACCGCTGCAAGCGCTGCGGCGCGCTCAGCTCCAACCGTGTGGCGGCGGACGACAATCCCATGAAGCTCATGTCCATCGCCATGAGGCCCCTGTGTGAGCCGCCGTTCCCACTGGAGCGCATCGAGGAGATGACCGCCCTCATGGCCGGCGACGGCCGAATGAAGTAGTCCCAGCAAAAGCAAAACCACCCGTTAGGGTGGTTTTGTTTTTGCTGTTATCTTATCATGGCACAAATAGATTCGAACACGTCCCCATACCGCAAGGGAGGCGCTGCGTGCAGGGCAGCCTATTAAGGGAGCAGCTTCAGATCAGCGAGGGTGCATTGCTTTCAATGGCGGGTATCTGCATAAGTGGTACCTCCCGGCAAAGCCCTTGTGTATTTGCGGATCATCGAAGCGGCGTAAAGCATGACCAGCAGCTCCGTGACTGGCATCGCAAACCAGATCGCATCGGCGTTGACCAGCGCAGGAAGAACCATGATCAAAATGCCGCTGATGACAAGTCCCCGTGCCACAGAAACAACGAACGCTGCCTTCGGCTTCATGATCGCCTGGAAATAATAGGTCGAGAAGATGTTGAACGGCAGCAGCAGGAAGGATAACGCATAGGTGCGGACAATGGTAGGAGACATCCGCTCCGAAGAAGGTCAGGATGGGGCGCTCGAAGCATATGGCCCCGATCCATGCCAGAATGGATAAGATCACTGCGCCGATCACGGCCGATGTGAAATACTGGTTCTCACTCCCGCCGCATTTCTCGCTGCCGCGCTTTGTACTGAAAATCACGCTGCCGCCGATGCCCATCAAAAGGCCAAGACTGTAGATGATGTTCCAGACCGGAGCGACGACCGCCAATGCCGCCGTTCCCTGCGGCCCGTGGTACTGGCCGAATAGACCGATGTGATCATGGCGCTGCCAAACGCAGCCGACAGATATTTAAAGTACATTGCATCACCTCCAATAATCTATTGTAAAAAACGTCGAAATGTGTTAGAACAAAATGGAAATATATTTGAAGGAGTGGTTTTATGCTAAATTATACTTTAGGAACGATAGAAGCTTCTGAAGCCTTGATCAAAGATTTATATATTGATTTAAGAGCAAAAGTTAATGCATGGTCAAAAATAACTCAACAAACGCCTCAGGCACGTATGGGATATGTTGGTCAGCATTTGGTGAGTGTCGTAACAGGATATCCTGGCGGAAAATCCGGTGCTCGTGGTTATGATTTAGTTATAGATGATGAAAGACATGGTGAAATTAAAACTTGTTATAGAGTCGATCAATTAGGGTCTTGTAATGCTTGTGGTGCAGTTGTTTCAAGTTTAGAAACGGAATGTGCTGTATGCAGCTCTACAAGCATTAATAGGAAAGATGATTCGAAGTGGTTAATAGCAATCCGAAACAATGACGAGTTTGCAAAGTTATTGGATTCTTACAGATATTACTTTGTTCTTTTTGAATTCGAATCCATATATGATAGCAACAACAACGACATTATTGCATCAATATGGGAAGTTGACCCAAAGAGTAAAGGGTTTGCGTACTGTATGATTGACTATTATCTCAATATTCGTTCACAGTCAACATCTAAAGCACCGTTTAACATGTGGCCTCATATGCTAAAATTCGCATTAACAGAACCAACTTTGATTTACAGATCAAAAATCACAAATGATGGCAATATAATCACCGATGTATTCCCATCCAAAAACAATACTTATTCAGATGTACTACTTCCTTTAAGTTCATATTCTGGATCAACTACCATAAGTGTAGCTAACATTAAAAATGTTATTAAAAAATACAGCCCATCTGCTCGTGTTAATGGATTAAATAAAGAAAAGCTATTGCAATTATTAGAAGACATAAGGAAAACTAATAATATAACCAATGCCGATCTATGCAACAAATTCGCGGATGAAATATATTTGCCTAAAATCGTTTTGAAAAAAGCAGATATACCACTATCGTTACGCTCACAGTTTATCGATTTAAGATAATTATAATAGCGTCATCTGTCTACATGCTAATCGTTCTAACGACTTTTCGTAATACTCTTGTTCTATTTCAAATCCAATATAATTACGCTTGTTATTAATACAAGCCAAGGCTGTTGAACCTCCACCCATAAATGGATCTAAAACTATATCGTCCTCATCACTGCTTGCAAGAATTAGTCTTGCAAGCAGTTTTTGTGGTTTTTGGGTAGGATGGATGCGGTCTTTTTCTCCATAAAAATTCACATCATCCCATACATCTGTTAACCCAATTTGTGCATGATATGTTTGACTAATCTTATCGTATGGAATGTTAAATTCAAGAATTGTCTGCAATTTGTCCCACAATTCTTCAGTGGGTAATTGCTCGCAAACATTTTTGCCTGTATAAATACTCCACATACCGCCACCGTTTGATTTGACACCCAACATCTCATTGATTTGTTTTGCGGAATAACCTAATTCTTTTTGCCTTTGCTTTAAAAAGGATTTTGCAAAAGGTTTGGGATCTTTACATAAAAATAAAATACTTTCGGTCACATTAGGGAACATTCGATAATTTTTAGTTGCTCGCCCAGATACAGCTTGCATGCCTTTATTTAATACTATTTGTTGTCTAAGTTCAAAACCATACTTTTCTAAAATAGGCAACAATCTACTTAACATTCTAAAATAACCAAACAAATAGAAACTACCGCCCATTCTTAAAACACGGGCAGCTTCTGCAATCCATTTTTCTGACCATTCAAGATAGTCTTCTTCTGTTCTCCAAAGATAATCCCATTTTTCGCCGATAACCTTAAAATATGGTGGATCCGCGATGATAAGGTCTATAGACTCCTCATCTATCATTTGATTCATTCCGGCGACGCAATCTATATTATAAATAATGTTTGTATCCATTTTTTCACCTTCTCTTTATTTATCGAACCTGATCTCCATTAGCTAAAACAAAATACTGTTCATATTTCACATTGAGCACATTAGCAATTTGATTTAGCTCATCTTGTGTAACCGTATTTCTCTTAAGTTTAACACTGAAATTTTGTGGTGTTTGATTTATTCTTCTTGCCAATTCTGACAAACTTACGCCAGAACGCACACAAAGAACTCGTATCTGTTCAGAAGTAGTCATAATAAGCCTCCATACAACTATTATCACAGTTGACATTATAAATCGTTTGATTGATAATATCAACTGTTTCTTTGAGAAACGAGGGTGGCAAACTCGTTAAGTTAAGTTGATATGCAAAAACGAGGGAGACCTGAACTCAAGCCTGACAATGAAACAAAAAGAAACCTTTGAAAAATTCAAGGACTGCACAAGTGAACTGTCTTGCATCACTGAGTGTGAAGCGTTCAGTTCAGGATTTATCTTGGCCACTCGCATCATGGCGGAAGTGATGCAAGGCTTGGAGGAGGCCGAGAATATGCTACAAACCACAGTAATTTCTAAATTATAAAACAACTCATAAAAATCAAAAATCCGAACGTATCACCATTGATGATAATGTTCGGATTTTTTGACTTGTGGTGGAGCAGGGGCGCTCAAGGATGAACACCCCTCCAAAGCTCCGGTTTCGCCTTCAAATGCCGTTTCTATATCATCCAGTGGGATATTGTCAATGCTCAACGGCTTCTTGCTGGCGTTGATGATGAGGGTAAAGTGGTCGTCATACAGATAGATGGAATGAACAAAGATATTGATGATGGCTCGGCGCTTGTTCACATCATCGGCGGGCATCTCGCAGACATAGTCCAGAAAGGCCAAAATCTGTGCCTCCGTCAGCGTGATCTTCTTGTTTTCCTCGATGGCGAGTTCTGCCTCCAGTTCCGCCTTTTCTGCTATGCGCTTGTTGAGCCGCTCCGTCAGCATCTCCACGGCCTTCCCCTGCTCAATGGCTTTCCAGAGATTTTCAATGGCCGTATCCGCCTCTCGGATCGCTTTTTTCAGTGCCTTGGCGGTCAGGTTGTCCGGGCTTTTGGCGCACTCCTCAGCCACCTTCTTGGCAATGAAGCGGATTTTCTCCTCGGTCAGCATTTTCAAACACTCGTTGACCACACGGTCCTCGATATAAGACTTGCTGACGATCTTCTTGCCGCACTTTTTCCTGCGGGCGTTTTTGCACATATAGTAGTGATATTGCCTGCCGGTCTTGCTGGTGCCGCCGTAGCCCACCATCATTTCCTTGCAGTGTCCGCAGAACAGCTTTGTGGTCAGCAGGTATTCGCCCTCGCCGTGAGTTCGAGCCGGCGCATTTTTGTTCTTGTTCATCATTGATTGCACCCGGTAAAATAGGTCATCATCCAGAATGCGAGGCATCCCGCCGGGTGTTTCCTTTCCTTTGTAAAGATAGACACCGATATAACGCTTGTTGCTGAGCAGGCGGCTTAGGCTATTGGGGCTGAATTCTTTGCCGAGGGAGGTTTTGACCCTGCGCCGTTTCAGATCTCGGATGATCTCCGCTTTCGTCTCGCCGCTGGCGTAGCGCTCATAAATCTCACGGACAATGGCGGCTTCCTCCTCATCCACATAGAACCGCCGCTCGGCATCGACCTTGAAGCCCAGGCCGGGGTTGCTGCCGTTAGACAGGCACTTTTCGGCATTGATGGCCATACCTCGATGGATCTTCTGAGAAAGCTCCACGGAGTAGTATTCCGCCATACTTTCCAGAACGCCCTCCACCAAGATGCCGGAAGCGTCGTCCGCAATATTCTCCTTGGCAGACAGCACCCGGACACCGTTCTTTTTCAGCTTCGCCTTGTTGATGGCGCTGTCATAGCGGTTGCGGGCAAAGCGGTCCAGCTGATATACCAAAACGCCCTCAAAGGTGTGCTTGTCGCTGTCGGAGATCATCCGCTGAAATTCGGCACGGTTGTCCGTGGTGCCGCTGATGGCCCGGTCGATATACTCTCCGACAACGATATAATGATTCGCCTCCGCATATTCATAGCACACCTTGAGCTGTCCCTCAATGGACTGCTCCGTCTGACTGTGGCTGGAAAAGCGGGCGTAAATGACTACATTCATACAGAATCCTCCTCTCCGATTTTTATTATAGTCATCCGCTCTCCGGTGTCGAATGTGCCGCATATTCCGGGTGCTTCAGAAGCCACTTTGCAAAATAGGCCCTGCCCTCGTCGCTGGCGTAAAACTTACGCAGCTCCGGGAGCATGGCCTTGGCAAAGGAGGTAAGCAGTTCCTCCGGCAGTGCGACCTGCGTGTAGTCGATCTTGCGATATTCTCCCATAGGCCGCACCTCCTTATCGCTCCCGGTCGGTTCGTCGGCGGTAGTCCCGCTCACAGAGCTTCACCACGGCGTCCTCAATCTGGGCAGCGGTATAGCTCTGGGGGAAAAACTTGCGAATACGCTCCATTGGAATTTTAAGGCGGGCCTTCTGGTTGGCTTTTTCCTCCGACATAATGGCTTGAATGACCGCCGAGGTGAGCGTTCCTTCTCGGTCGGCCTTGTGCATCCGCCAAGCCTGCGAATAGGACGGGGTGCAGTCGTTGATGGCGCACTGCTCCAGCACCTCCCGCTGGCTGAATTCGTCAAGAAACGAAAGCTCCACACCTACGGACAGGGCGATTTCGTTCCGATCCATCTTTTCAAGAAATTCGGAGATCAGGTAAGTCAGGCGGATATACCTTTGAATTTGCCTTGCACTGTCATTAGCATTTTCTGCGATTTGCTCATCGGTGCGTGACTTCGTGCCAACTTGGCACGAAGTTCCTTGGTGTTTCAATGCCTCATACTTGAGTTTGTACGCAAATGCTTTTTCGGATGGTAAAATATGTTCCCGGTAGAGGTTGCTGTCCACCACCGCAATGGCGGCAGCATCCCGGTCAAGGGCATAAATTAAGGCAGGGACCTCGGTAATCCCTGCCTTTTGTGCGGCGTGTAAGCGGCGGTGGCCGCTGATCACTTCATATTCATCGGTGCTTTCTATGGGTCGGACGATCAGCGGCGAGAGAATACCTTGCGTCTGTATGCTTTCGATCAGCGTATTCATCTCGTCATCGTCCCTGACCTTAAACGGGTGTCCGGCAAAGGGACGCAATTTTTCAACCGGAATTGCCACCGGTTTTTTCATTGTATTTTTCATTTTATCTACCTCTTTCCTTGTATCTTGCACGGGCTTTTTTCTCCAGCTCGTGCTCTTGTTTTAGCAATTCATACAGGTGCGGAGATTTCTCTAAAATCCGCTCCGCACGGCGCAGATGCTCCCTTACGGGCTTCATCTGCCCGGATACCGCCTTGCGGCGTTCCTTGTCTTGCGCCTGTTCCTCCGGCGACTTGGGGCGGCGTATGCGGTTACTGATGTCGCTGCGCTCACGCTCCAAGGCAGAAAGCTCTGCTTTGGATTGCTCAATATTTGCTTGGAGGTCGGCTGTCGTATGGATGCCGTGCTCCTGCAAGAAGTGATAGTCACCAATCAACTCTTTCAAATCCTTTTCCGCCGCCCGCAGATCCGGCGACAGCAGCATTACATCGGCAAGCTCGGCTACGATTTGAATCACCGTTATGACAAGATAAAACACCGTATCCACCAAAACGGCGGCGGTGTCATGGCTGTGTTCAATGGAGAAACCCAGCTTTCGCAGCTCGTCCTCCAGTGGGAATTTCTTCGGCTTGTACGGCGGTCGGTATCCCAAGGTGAATAGCCGATACCGATTTTCGGCGTTCTGCCGCAGCTGTCCATTGACACGATCTTTGGAAAAGCCGATGCTGCTCAGCCGCACGGCACGCTCCCAATGCTTTGCCTTGACTGAAAAGCGCACAGGATCAAGGGTGTATCCGAGCGCATAGAGCTGATTTTCAAATTCTCTTGGGCTGGTCGCAAAGGACAGGCAGTATTCCACATCCTCCCGCAGATAGTCTCGGTGGGTTTTCTTGCCGGCCTTGTGAACCCAATATTCTTTCTTCTTGCCCTTGGAGTAGAAATCGCTGTTTTCCAGCACAGACAGCTCGTGCTCCCGGCAGATCGCGTCGGAGATTCTGCGCAGCTCCTTGTGGTCGCCGATTTTGTTTTTGAACTTCGCGCCGTCCTTGAAAGACACTGGATTCACGACAAAGTGGCAATGCACATTGTCGGTATTCAGGTGGACGGTAACGAGTACCTGATACCGGTCGCCCCACATCCGCCGTGCTGTCTCCTTGCCGATGGCGAACGCCTGCTCCGGTGTGACCTCGCCCTCCTTAAAACTCTGAATGCCGTGGTAGCCCACCACTTTTCCCCGCAGACCGAATCGCCGCTGCACAGCGATCATCTCGGCATAGGCGTTCTGTGCCGAGCAGTTGATACCGACCGCAAACATTTTGCGGTCGGTCTTATCGTCGTTCTCTGCGTAACGCAGGGCAGCGTACAGATCCTCGTCCAGATATTCCGGGGCGGTGGTCTTGTCGGGATTGTCGGCGTAGTCCAGCGTGGCTTTCAGATTCTTGAACACAGGCCAAAAGCCTGTTACGGCCATACCGCATCACCCCTTTCCCGGCAGCAGGAATTCTGCTGTGATGTGTTTCAGCACCGCACCAATTTCCTCGTCCAGCTCCGGCGAACTGGCTTTATCCGCAAGCTCGCCCAGCTTTTCAAGGCAAACAAAAAGAGCGTCGGGCGGAACTGTTCTCGGCTTATACCCCAACGCTCTTTGCTTCACATATTCGGTCGTACTCAGCCCGCATTTTCGGGCCTTTGCTTGAATCTTCTCTTTCTCCCTTACCGTCACACGGACGGCAATTCGTATATCTTTCCCCATACACATCTCTCCTTTCGGGGGATTGGGGGCTGCGCCCCCAAAGAGTCAGCCGGTTTCGGCTGTGATCGGGACTTTTGTGGCACACAAAGTCCCTGCTTGCTATACCGTGAGACGCACCCCGCAGGGCATAAAGAAAAGCGGCTGTCAGATACCGAGATTTCAGCGTATCTCTGCGCTGCACGATATCGCAAACCGCTCTTTCTTGCCCCTTGGGATACATCTTGTTTTTGAGCCATAATGGCTCTGATTCGGCTGCGAACACTGCGACTTGAGCCACATCTCGGCATTTTGGCTCAGCCGAACATTTCAAGGTCATCCAGCACACTCTTTTCATTTTCGGCTTGCTGGTCCTCGGTCAGCTCCGGTTGTACCTGCTCAAAAACAGGAGGTGCCGCAGCAAACGACACCTCCTGCAATTCCTCCCGTATGACCTGCCGAATGTCCTCCAGTAAAACCCCATTTGTGGATGTCTGCCGCTGCATTTCGTTTAAGATCGCCGTTACCATAAAAGCGTTGCGGGATTTATCCAGCGATTGTAAATACTGTGCGGCTTTTGCCTCTGTCGGCTTGTCCAAATCAAACCGCACATTGATCCGATACTTGCTCATCCCTTCGCCTCAGCCTTCATCTGTGCCTCCGCCAGATATTCATACCCCTTTGCAGCGGCGCAGATGTCCTCAACGAATTTTACACGGTCTGCGTTTACCTTGCTGAAATTTTTAATGAGACACCCGCCGCCACCGGTCACATACAAGGTCATCGTATTCTCATCATAGCCGTGCTCACGAAGTCTGCGGAAAATATCCCGCACATACTCGGCGGCGACAATCTTGATGATTTTCAGGTCGGCAGGCGCAATATTTGCCGTGCCGGTGATCAGCACCTCGTCGATGATGGCATCGTTGATCTCCCGGTTGGTTTTCCGCATAAACTGCTCCCGAACGCTGAGAGTACACTGGTAAGTCCCGAATTTTTCGGTGAACATTTTGCCCTGCTGCGGCTTGCCGTTTATCATATACAGGGTGTTCATCGTGCCGTTCCCGATGTCGGCGATCAGGTTCACGCCTTTAAGAGTCGTTGCGAAGCTGGCAATAGCGGCGTACCCCTGCGGATAGATACGCACATCGTCAATAAAGAGGTGGTAGTCCGCCTTTTTGTAGGAGAACTCCACCTCGGCGTTCTTTATCAGATACGCCTTGAAATCTGCCTTTTGCCCGCTTGTCCAGGTCAGCGGCAGACCGGCGGCAATCGCAATGTGCGCCTCGGTAAGATTTTCGGCTTTCAGCTCCTTGGCGATTGCCGCAAGGGTCAGCACATAGTAGTCCTCATCCTTGATCTTGTCTGGTGCAAATTCCTTGTGCCCCTCGCCGATGAGATAATACCTGCCGTTGTAGATTAGCATATCCGCCGTGAACAGCGGCTCGTGGTCATAGGCGGTGATACCGGTGGGAAAGCAGCAATTGGCCGTTTTCATATTCCCGTATCCGTGGTCGATGCCGATAATTTTTGTGTTGTGGATCGTTTTCATTTTCGTATCCTCCTCATTTATTCTGATCTCTGATTTGTGCATACAGCTCACTGTCGGACGGCAACACCGCCCGGCGGAAATAGCTGCAGTAAATGCCGCTCCGGCTGATGATCTGCACACAGCAGTGCGGCTCTCCGTCATCCAGCAGGATGCAGTTACCGTGGTCATAGCAGCAGCATCGCCGGCGCACCAGTTTGTTGACCCGCCCTCGCTGGGACGGGTATATTCTCCATTTCATAATCTCCACCTCCGTTTGGGCATAAAAATAACACCTACCGTTTTCCGATAGGTGTTATCCTGTGATCTTGTCATTCTCAAAGCCGTAATCCACGCCTGTGTAGGCCTCGTAAGCCTGTCCGATCTTTCGGATGCGCTTGAGCACGCCGCTGTGATTTTTGTAGCCCAGCTTTTCGGCAATCTCCTCCAGCGTGTCGCCGTTCATGCGCAGTTCAAGGATCTGCATATCCTTTTCGCTGAGCGTGACCTTGAACTGATTCACCAGTGCCTGTGCTACCGCTGTTTCCTCCACATTCTGCGACGGATCCGGCTCCTCGTATTCTTGTCCGCCGTGGGCGTCGGCATAGGCCTCCTGAAATTCCTCCAGAGAGATCATCGGGTGCTTGGTGCGGGTGTGATACCATTTGCGGATGAAGTCCGTTTTCTGGTTGCTCTTTCGGAAGTCAAAGTCCTCGAAACAGGGGTACTCCCGTGCCACTCGGATGATCTCGTCCATCCGGTGCTTTTTCATCACATTGGGCACAATGTAGCGCAGATAGATGTCGATCTGCCATTCCGGCACATACCCCAATTCCGAATGGCAACCTTTGAATAATTCGCCGGCGGACGCCAAGATGCCTTCGTCCGTCAGCTCTTGAATCCAGTAGTCCGGGCAGTGGGCAAACCGCCACGCCGGGTCGTAGCCGGAGTAAATTTCCATATACTCGCCGAAGCCCATATACGGCCAGACCATAAAGGCGGTGGCGTCAATGATGAGCAGTCGGAACAGGTCGCTCTCCACAAATTCACAGGCGGCACGGTTGTGAAATAGCTCCTGCGGATTCCGTGGAATGGCGTTCAGCTCCGCCCCACAGCGGGACAGGATGCTTTTCGGGATGAAGTAGTAGAACGGGATGTACTCTGCGTTTCGGAACGGCGTAGGCGGGCCGTCCTTTCTTGTCAGCATAATTGGCATTTTTATCGTCTCCTTTCCAGAGGGCCAGCGCCCTCTATTTTTTAACGGCATAAGCAAATGCCGATTGTTCCTGCTTTTCAAAAATAATTTTAGCATAGTTGCTGTCCGATAAATATCCCTATAAGCGCAGAAAACGAAAAAAGCCCCGGTGCGGATCAAGAAACCTGAAACGCACCGGGGCTGAACGAAAATCCATAGATTCGATACCTGTCACCAATTTTCTTACAATAAACGGTGACAATTTTGTTTTCATACTTTTCGGGTAAAATAATCAAAAAATACTCGGAGGTAAATCCACAATGAAGGGACGATTACTCACGGCGGCGGAGATCGCCGAATTTACGGAACATCTTGTCTTAGAGGAACGGAGTGCCGCAACAGTCGAAAAATATGTTCGGGATGTCCGCGCCTTTGCGGCATACGCACCGGATGGAGAAATTACAAAGGAAACCGTGATCGCATACAAAAAGCACCTGAAAGAAATCTACGCCGTGCGGAGCGTAAACTCCATGCTGGCCAGCATCAACTGTCTATTCACCTTTCTCGGCTGGCACGACCTGAAGGTAAAAACGCTGAAATTGCAGCAGCAGGTTTACTGCCCTGAAGAAAAGGAACTGACGAAAGCGGAATACACACGGCTCTGCCGGGCAGCGATGCGAAAGCACAATGAACGGCTCTGTCTGATTTTGCAGACCATCTGCGGCACCGGCATCCGGGTCAGTGAGCTGCAATTTATCACCGTTGAGGCAGCACGGTGCGGCGAGGCGGTAGTAAGCTGCAAGGCGAAAACCCGGACGGTGTTTCTTGTAAAGGCGCTGAGGCAAAAATTGCTCCGCTATGCAGCGGAGCAAGGAATCAAAAGCGGGATGATTTTCGCGACCCGCACGGGCAAGCCCATCAATCGGACAAATATCTGGCGGGAGATGAAATCCCTGTGTCAGGAAGCGGGTGTCAACCCGGAGAAGGTATTTCCCCATAACCTGCGCCACCTGTTCGCCCGGGTGTTTTACGGCATCGAAAAGGACATTGCCAAGCTTGCCGACATTCTCGGTCACTCAAGCATCGATACGACCCGCATCTATATCATTTCCACCGGCACCGAACACCGCCGTCGTATGGAGAATATGCACCTGATCCTATGAAAAAAGCCACCTAAATCGGCGGCGAATACATAATCATTATTATGTTGTATATTGTGCTACTCGAACGCACATGCCTACAACTATTTCGCATAAAGTATATCACAATTTTAGAAAAATGCAATGGGTTTTATCTGAGGAAAGTATGAGAAATCAAAAATTGTCCAAAATCAAACACGACAATCAAGCCTTTCCCGTTCGCTTTTTTGTGCGACAAGAAAAGGCTTACTTCTCTATACTCATTTTTCATGCTGTCCTCTCTATGGGCAGCATTTTTGCTGTAAGAACTACAACATAATAATGATTCTGCTGTATTTCTACTTTTGGGAGCAATGCAATGGCAAAATGTCAGTCTTTTCACAGTAAAATAGTTTGAGGAGGAGTATATATGGCAATGATAGTATGCCCGGAATGTGGGAAGGACATCTCCGACAAAGCGGAAAAATGTATTTATTGCGGATACCCATTAGCGAACACGTCCGAAACGCCCGGCGGAACCGTAGTAATCTACGGTTATACCGGATGGTTTTTGGTAAAGCCCAAAATGCAGATTTATCTTAACGGAGAGTACATTGGAGATCTCTCCTATAGGGCGAAAACAAAGGAAATCCCCATCAGCAAACCGACAACCGTTGAGATTAAATGCGGTTTTCGCTCAACTTCAGTCCACGTTTTTCCCTGCAAGCACAACGAAATCTATACCGAATTTGACCGAACAACGGGAAAAATTCTGGCAGATTTGAAAAGCCGTTGAAAGGAGACAGTTGTTGAAATGAAAGAGAGAATCTGTATCGACGACCCCGACTACAATCAGAGTCAGCATCCCACTCCCAATCAAAGCACGGGAAAAACCAGAATCACAACAATCATAATTGTTGTGGCAATCATTGGCGTTGCTATTTTTTTCGCTTTGCAAAACGGAACGAAGGGAAAGTTGAATGGAGAGTATATTACCCAAACCGCGATTAGTGATAACCTAATCAATTTTTCCAGCAACGGCGGATTTGCCAGATTTGCAAGGACATTTGGCGATTGGGAGTTGGTGGCCGGTGGCAAATACACCTTGAAGGGGAAAACTCTAACCCTTCGCTGCTCCAACGGCCGTATCTGGGAATTCCAATATGATCGCGCAACCGATACTCTGTGGCAAATTGAACCGAATTTGTATTTCACACGTTACGATTAAACTCGGAAGCGGATATCCCGGTGAACTGAAAGAAGCTGAATCAGTGAGAGGAAAAGAGACTATGAAAAGATTAATCGCCGCTCTTATGGCGTTTGCTTTATTCTGCTTTTGTATGTCTGGCTGCCAGGCAAATCAGGAAAAGCAGGAGCAGAATTTTAAAGCTGCAATCCGGGAACACCTGGACACAATACACGGCTTATCGGTGAGAAACTACGAAAGTTTCCACTTAAACGAGGACTGCAGCGCGTCCGCAACCGTGAAAGTTACCGTGGCATTGGAAGGACTTGGGAGCATGGAGATGTCCTGCGAACTGCGTTTGGACGAAAGCTGCCAGATAACGTCGTGTTCCTTATGCAATATGGGAATTGGCTACAACGGCGGTGCGCAGGATTTGGAAGGAGCATCAGCAAGCTATGACGATGTACCAGACTTGGGAGAATCATCCACGGTTTATCAAAGCTATATCATAGATACAGCGGAACAATTAACAGGGTTTTCTATTTCTGTTGAAATGGGTAATTATAGGGAGCAAGAAATTGTAGAAAGCGGCCATTCTTATATTGATATATTCGCATTCATAAATATTGAAGAGATGGCAGGAACAGCCATAAATAGTAGCAGCCCATTTCAATTATACGCCCTCATCAATCCAGACAACAAAGAAGATTTGTTTATAGTTATAACGGGAAATTCCACGGGTGAAATATATCGATATGACAATACTTCTATTCCGCATGAAACAGCAGCCAGCTCAAGCGGCTCATACTATGAAGATAGCTCAAACAGCTTAAGCTATGAAAAGCAACTGTTTACAGTATTCTTACATAGTACATATAACGGCTACGAGATGTCCGTGACGGCGGAGCAAGGGGAGGCAATGCCTGCCTGCGATCCACCTTACGGAGATTCCACTGTTAAATTTATGGGCTACTTTTCCGGAGAAAACGGAAGCGGAACGCAATACTATGACGAAAATATGAACAGCGTTCATAACTGGGATAAGACCTCTGACGGCGAACTGTACGCATATTGGTTAAAAGACTACAGTATTACTCCCGAAAACTTTCAAGATTACTTTGAGGTTCGGATTACAGGACAGCGCATCGGTGACGATGTGTTGACTCTGGACTATGAGATTGTACCAAAAAGTAATTTTGACTGGAATGGCGCCGAGTCTTCCGATACGATTTCTGCGACAATGCGCATTGATGTTACCGCTGATCTGTCCCAAAGTGGTTGTGACTCGTCATACGACACACAGATAACAATTGATTTCAACTTGATGAAATCGGATCAATATATGTATTCGGGAACTGAAGCCTTGACATTTCCCAGTACTTGGGGATGTTATACTACACCGACTATCACGCAATGTGCAGGTAGTGTAGAAAAAATCTGGTGATCAAAAACCTCTCTAATATTGGAGAGCTGCAAATTATGTTCAAGAATGAGTTCACATATTCAGAGAGAGGAGTTCAAAATGCAAAGCAAAGAAGAAAACGCATTAGATAATCAGTACATTTTTCGGCATGACAGCGGGTCGTTCAGCGATGTCATAACCTATCGAAAATGTCTGATCGACGAAATAAAAAAAGACGCAAATACGATGGAGAATCATGACATTCAGAATTTTTCCTCCAAAAGTGTTACAGACGATAAGCTGGAAGCGTTTACAGAGATTGCAGAGGCCGCGGGATATACCATTTACAAGGTTCAAAAGCTGCAAAAAAACATGGAAATGTATTTGCCGCGGGGCGGTTCAGTCCTCCCCGCGGCAAATATTATATATTGTTAGATAGGCGGCACCAGGGAGGAATCAAGGCGTGTGAAGCACAGGGCATGGTGCCGCTCAGAAAATACCCGAAAAGCCGGATTTTGTCACTTCCGCTTTCTTTGTCAAATCTCCAATCATTCCTGCCAAGCCCCAGCAGCCTGAAAAACTGAAGGTCGTTGTTTCCAGCGCTGCCGTTAGGAGCGCTGTGGCTCACGCTAAGTTCGGCATCGGCAATGTGATCGAGCTAAGCAGGGGATATGTGACCGTCCGCTTTGAGCAGGGCGAGAAGCGCTTTATTTTCCCCGATGCCTTAGAATCCGGATTTTTGAAAGCGCAATAGGCAAAAAGAGGCCCTTCGTATCATTTTCTTGACTTGATACGAAGGGCCTTGCCTTATGTAAAGATTACTTGATGATAGACAGTTTCGGATGCACGGTCTCGGCAGGAATTCATCCGCCCGATCCATTCCATTTGGTCGTTAGCTTTCAGCGTTTCTGTAATGCCCTCAGCGTCTGCCATTTGCTTTACCAGCCGAAAAAAAGTTCTTCTGCCTGCCGGTCAATATCCGCAAGATAGGCGTTCAATTCACCGCTAGTCAGCAGGTTGGCATATCGCACACGGTGATGTTCCTTGAGATAGCGGAGATGCCGCTGCCCCCATACCCCGATTGGCCGCTCTTTCTCCGGCTCTTTCTCCGGCTCTTTCTCCGGCTCATTCTCCCCGGCAATCAGGTAATAGTCACCGACCAATTCATATTTCAGCCCTGTGCGTTCATCAGTAATGTATTTGTCCATCATCAGATCCTCCATCCCCACAGCCCAAACTTCCGAGGCTTTGCCTTAGCAACTTTGATCAGCATCTCATCTACGGCATCCGTGTACCGCCCCGCCGCAATCAGCTTGTTACGGAGCCGATTCAGCGCCTCAATGATAAGCCGCCATTCTTGCCGGTTCACTTCCACATAGTATTTCTGTTTCATGCGCTATTTCTCCTTTGGTTACTGCAACCATTGTAGCAGGAGAATAAGCGGAAATCGAATGTGCGGATTCAGTTGAATTAGTTTCAAATTACATCGCTATCTTGTATTTTCCTGCTTAATACGATATAATATCTTCACGGTGGGCTTTTGGCATCACCAAGGCTAACCGTATGGAAAGTGTCTCCATGCGGTTTTTGTTCCATTTGAGAACTGGCGTTACTATAGTCATGAATCATGGATTATCTTAGTAATTCACAATCCCAGTTAGAAGGTGGATGTGTGATTTATTATTGCACTGATTACTTTATGATAGATTGGCCATCGGTTTAGAAGGCAATGTTTTATACTGATTGCAAAACTAGTATATTGGTTTATGCAAAAAATACTAAAGCCGAAGCAAGGGGTTGGCATATGACAATGCTCAATTCTTAAAGGGAGGGATGTTTATGGAGTTGAGTGGCTGTATGAGCTTGCTCCAAGGATATTTGGAGAATAGTCCTCTCATAGTTTTAGGCTCAGGTGCATCCATGCCATATGAGCTTCCTTCTATGAGTGAGCTTGCAGAAGAAATAAAAAAGTCCGTTGTTGTTGGCTCTGATCCCAATTACAGTGCCTTCTGTTCAGCACTAGACAGTTTGGGATTGGAGGGAGCAATAGATACTTCTACACTTCTGACTGAAACTCTGGACGAAATCCGCAAGGTTGTTTGGAGATCTGTCAACGAAAAGGATCTTCATTATTTTGGTCAGCACCCAATCGAACCGCCAAAAGCACTTGCAGAATTGATTAGGAAAGTACTTTCTCCAACTCCCAATAGAGCTGTTATTGTAACTACCAATTATGATAGACTGGCTGAATATGCTGCTGATGGAGTTGGTGCAACTACAGTAACTGGATTTGAAGGTTCTTTGATTAAGAAAATCGAACTTCCATCAACTGTGTTAAAGATGAGGCGAACAAGAGCCCGTGAAAGAGTTGTTGATATATGGAAAGTTCATGGCTCGTTAGATTGGTTTATGGATTCAGATGGAAATATAGCAGCATTTCCTTTATCACGAGTAATTCCGGATGCATTTCATCCCTTAATCATCCCGCCAGGGAAAGAAAAGTATAGCGCCACTCATGATGAACCATATAGAACGGTGATTGCAGAGGCAGACAGTGCATTTGTACAAGCTGGAGCTTACCTATGTATCGGATATGGGTTCAATGATGAACATATCCAGCCAAAACTTTTAACTCAGATTTCAAAAGGAAAGCCAATTGTTGTGCTGGCAAGGACGATGACAGCTGCTTGTCGAAAGCATATTGCTGATGCAGGAATTCAAAAATATCTCATTTTTGAGCGTGCAGATGATGCACATACCAGAGTGTACGGAAACGGTTGGGAAGAAACCTATGATGGAGCATATTGGTCGCTGGACAACTTTTTAAAAATTTGGTAGGAGGTATAGAATGAGTATATTTGAGTATGCGCCTGAAGAGCTTCTGGGAACTGTTGAAAGTGTAGACACATCTACGGTTATTGTGAAAGTGGAGAATGATGACAAATTACGAGGGTTGCAAGTAAATCATTTAGTCTCCATTCAAAGCTCTAAAATTGGACAGCATCTGATTGGCTTGGTATCAAAAATAATTCGTAAATCGGCATATAACGACCCGGCAGCTGACTTGACCCCAGAGCTTGGCTTCAATATTATTAAGGTCATTCTTATAGGAACACACTTCGACAGAGATGCTGGGAAAGAAAATGTATTCCGTCGATCTCTAGCTACAATCCCGACAATAAATGCAGAGTGCCACCTTATTCATGGGGATAGATTGAAACGCTTTATGCAAGCAATTTCATCAATTCCAGAAGGTGAGAATGTGGTCAGCTTACAAATCGGCAATTATTCTATCGATGAGGAGGCTACTGCATGGCTTAATGGTAACAAACTATTTCAACGGCATGCTGTAATTGTTGGTAGTACAGGATCGGGAAAATCTTGGTGTGTAGCTAAAATACTTGAGCAGGTTGCTTCTCTTAAGTCAGCAGATGCAATACTGTTTGATATTCATGGGGAATACTCAACTTTGCAAGGAGATGGTTTTTCACATCTCAAAGTTGCGGGTCCCAGCGATACAATTGGAGCTGGTACACTTTTTCTTCCATATTGGTTGCTCACATATGAAGAAATGCTATCGCTTATGCTTGATCGGAGTGATAACAATGCTCCTAACCAAGCTATGATGTTTAGCAGTGCTGTTATCGATGGGAAAAAGCAATTCCTTATAGATGCAGGCAAAACGGAGATGGAAGCAAATATTACTTTGGACAGTCCGATTCCCTATAACCTTGAGGCACTTCTCTGCTTTCTGAGATCAAAAGATGTAGAGATGGTTCCAGGAGCCAAGGCGAATACTGAAAAACAAGGTACATACTTTGGTAAACTCACTCGTTTTATTCAGCGGTTGGAAAGCAAGCAAAAAGATAAACGATTAAATTTCATGTTCGCATCACATGACGATCTCCTTAGCTATAATTATATGAGTGTGCTTTGCAGTGAGTTAATGCGACCTTCTGAAGCAGGCAAAAACGGAGTAAAGATCATTGATTTTTCCGAGGTCCCATCAGATATTCTTCCGCTGATAGTTTCTCTTATTGCCCGTGTAATTTTTTCTGTTCAACAGTGGACAACAGCTGAACATCGACATCCTATTGCAATTTTTTGTGATGAGGCTCATTTGTACATTCCGGCCAACACCGAAAAGAGTATTGATGATGCAAGTTTGGTGACTTTTGAACGTATTTCTAAGGAAGGTAGAAAGTATGGTATCGGCTTAGTTGTAATTTCGCAGAGACCTTCCGAAGTAAATCGCACTGTACTGAGCCAGAGCAACAATTTTATTGCAATGCGCCTTACCAATATCGACGACCAGTCTGTTGTTAAACGACTCCTGCCAGACAGTTTGGGAGACTATGCAGATATGCTTCCAATCTTAGATATTGGTGAAGCGTTAGTTGTTGGGGATGCAAGTTTGTTGCCAAGCAGAATACGAATCGCACCACCTAACATGAAACCTAGAAGTGCAACTATCGATTTTTGGGATGAGTGGTCCAAAGAATCAACCGATGTGGATATTTCTGCTGCAATAGAGGCACTTAGAAAGCAATCAAAATAAAACATGGCATCTTTGCTTTTGCTTTGCTGACTGCGTCAATGATAGCTTTTCGATATCAGAGAGTAACCGTCTATGGTTCATAAATAGGTCATCTGCTTTGAAATTAGGTCGGTAATACTTGTGGCATTCAGTAGCAGATGTGTGCCTCATATGGCAAAAAAGCACCGTCTCGGGATCACCCCCAAGACGGTGCTTTTCTGTTGTGGATCAGAGCGAACATTTCACGGCGAAACCGCCGCTGAAGAAATAGGTGTTCGTCCAATACCTGTTTGGTGGAGCTGAGGGGAGTCGAACCCCTGTCCGAAAGCGCTTTGACAAGACTTTCTCCGGGCGCAGTCAGGTTTCAGCGTTCCCTCTCCGCGCAGACACCTGACAGACTGCGCGGTTCAGTAGAGTCATAATGCATGGGCGGGGCAACTCTTACCCGCCGCACGTCCGCCGCATAAACGACGCCTTCCCCGGCCTGCGGCCTCTCCGGTTCAGACGGCTGCCTTTAGTTAGGCAGCGACAGCAATACGATTGTTGTCAGTTAATTTTTAAGTTGCCCGTTTTATGGCGGTCAGGCGCCGCCGCCCGCTTATCCAGCCTCCACACCCCCGTCGAAACCGGTGCAGCCCCATATTGGGGATTTTTTGGGTATTGTTCCAATACCCGGGGAAAATCGGTGCAGCCCCATGAGGGGTTTGCGCGTTGTGCGACACTGGGGAACAGCGTAGTCCACGAGGGACTTGCGCGTTGTGCGATACTGGGGAACAGCGTAGTCCGCGAGGGACTTGCGCATTGTGCGACACTGGGGAACAGCGTAGTCCGCGAGGGACTTGCGCGTTGTGCGATACTGGGGAACAGCGTAGTCCGCGAGGGACTTGCGCGTTGTGCGATACTGGGAAACAGCGTAGTCCGCGAGGGACTTGCGCATTGTGCGATACTGGGAAACAGTACAGCCCATAAGGTTTTTGCGCGCTGTGTACACACAACCCATGGGAATATTTACATATGTGTGGGGGAGGGGGACCCTCCCCCGCGCAGAAAACTTATCTCCCGAAGGGATCGGCCAGCTTCTCCGGCTCCGGATACGTCACGCCCTGGGTGTCCACGGTGACCTTCGCCATGACCTGGTCCTTCTTGGGCTTGTTGGTCATCATGTTCCGGGGCTGGTTGGCGATGCGGTCCACCACGTCCATGCCGTCCATCACGCAGCCGAAGGCGGCGTACTGCCCATCCAGATGGGGCGCGTCCTTGTGCATGATAAAGAACTGGCTGCCGGCGCTGTCCATGGGCTGCGCCCGGGCCATGCTCAGCACACCGCGGGTGTGCCGCAGGTCATTCTGCACGCCGTTGGCGGCGAACTCGCCCTTGATGCAGTACCCCGGGCCGCCCATGCCGGTGCCGTCGGGGCAGCCGCCCTGGATCATAAAGCCGGGGATGACCCGGTGGAAGATCAGCCCGTCGTAGTACCCGGCGTTGGCCAGGGCGATGAAATTGTACACGCTCTGGGGCGCGATGTCGGGATACAGCTCGGCAACGATCTTGCCGCCGTCCTGCATTTCAAAAGTCACGATAGGATTTGCCATTCCGTTTCCCTCACTTTGTCATAAGAATATGCGCACTTCCCGCGCAATGTCATACCATTCAATACCCGCGGTTTTTCTCCCGCATGGCGCGGTCCATCTCCCGCTTGGCGTCCCGCTTGGCCACGGCCTCCCGCTTGTCGTAGGTCTTCTTGCCCTTGCACAGGCCCAACTCCACCTTCACCCGGGAATTCTTGAAATATACCGACAGCGGTATCAGCGCATAGCCCTCCTGCTTTTGCAGATCGTGGAGCTTCCGTATTTCCCGCTTGTGCAGCAGCAGCCGCTTGGGCCGGTCCGGATCGCGGTTGAAGATGTTGCCGTGGTCGTAGGGGGAGATGTGAAAGCTGTAGGCGTACACCTCGCCGTCCTTGGCCACGCAGAAGGCGTCCTTCAGGTTCAGGGTGCCGGCGCGGATGGACTTGACCTCCGTGCCGAACAGCTCGATGCCGGCCTCGTAGCGGTCCTCCACGAAGTAGTCGTGGTACGCCTTGCGGTTCTGGGCGATGGTCTTGGTGCCGGACTTGTCCATGGAGACACCTCCTTCCGGTAACGTAAACGATAGTATACCATATTTTCTCGCATCGCGCAAGGGGGATAGAGGGGTGGTAATTTTGAACTTTCTGTGCTATACTGGGGCAAAAAACGAAGGGAGACGCTTCTATGGATATGACTGAGAAAACGCTGGAGAGCCGTGAGGTCTACCGCGGCCGCATTCTGCGCGTGCGGGAGGACAGGGTACGCCTGCCCAACGGGAAAGAGGGTGTCCGCGAGGTGGTGGAGCACCCCGGCGGCGTGGGCATTCTGGCCCTGGACGGCGACGACGTGCTGCTGGTGAAGCAGTACCGCTACGCCTTTTCCCGGGTGCTGACGGAGATACCCGCCGGCAAACGGGAGCCGGGCGAGGACCCCTTCGTCACGGCCCAGCGGGAGCTGAAGGAGGAGATCGGGGCCACGGCGGAGGCATGGACGGACCTGGGGGCGCTGATCGCTTCTCCCGGCTGCTATGGCGAGACGCTGTACCTGTTCCTGGCCTGTGAGCTGACCTTCGGCGAGACGCACCCGGACGCGGACGAGTTTTTGGAGACGGTGCGCGTGCCCTTCGACGAGGCGGTGGAGCTGTGTATGTCCGGCGAGCTGACCGATGCCAAGACCGTGGCGGCGATCCTCAAGGCGAAAGTGCTGCTGGGGCGGTAAATTGCCCTTGTATTCTGTCCGCTTTTCCGCTACAATCAAACCAGTGGGCGCGCCGCGTCCCAAGGGAGGAGAGAAACGCCAATGTCTATGAATACGAAGAAAAATATATCCATCGTGCTGCTGGTCCTGGCCCTGCTGCTGTGGCTGCTGCGGAAGATGAACGTGCTGTACATCCCCGGCCTGTCCATGGTGCTGCTGGGGCTGTCCATGATCATGGTGGGTATCATGATGTTCCAGGTGAAGCAGAAAAAGAAGCTGGGCGGCACGCTGATCCTGGCCTTCGGCCTGTTCTGCATCGTAACGGCCGTGATGGAGATCAAGGGCTATTTTGCGTGAGAGACATAAAGAGGAGCACCCGTTCGGGTGCTCCTCTTTCGCGCAGCCCTCCGTCCCGCCGCAGCGGCCCCCCAATTCCCATTTTCTGTCAAATTCTCCCGTTTTCCATTCCCGGTAACAGAAAAAATATGTAAAATTTCCATAAAAAGGCTGGACAAACGGTGAGACTGTGCTATAATCTGACTATCCGCAGAGGTACCTCTGCATTTACGTTTTAATGGTTATTAAAACGAGTGCACCTACGGAAATCTAAAACAAACGGGGTATGAGACATGAAGAAATTGTTAGCAACCATTCTGGCACTGGTCATGGCCCTCAGCGTCACCACCATTTCGTGGGCTAGTGAAGTCGAAAATGTGGCGCAGACCACGAAGGGCAACACGACTACACAGTATTCATCTTTGGCGGAGGCACTGAACGCGGCCAAGGATGGCGGCACGGTGGAACTGCTGAAAAATGTTACACTTACCGGCAATTGGACGACGGTAGGTACTGAGACCGAGCCGTTTAAGGGCACCTTTGACGGTAAGGGCTATACCATCACCGGACTGACTATCCCCACCAGCGACAATGAGTATATGGGCTTTATCGGTATGCTGGATGGCGGTACGGTCAAGAATGTGAAGTTCGCCAGTGTGTCCGTCAACGGCAAGGACGATGTGGGCACGGCGGTTGGCCGTATCATCAATGGCGGCATTGTGTCCGGTGTGCAGGTGCTGGGCGGCACAGTCAGCGGCGCTAAGCGCGTTGGCGGTGTGGTCGGCAGCATCAAGGCCAGCGGAACGGTGAGCGATTGCACCAACGCGGCGGTTGTGACCGCAAATGACCGCAATGCCGGTGGTATTGTGGGTTCTGCTTACTACACTGCGACTGGTCAGCAGATGTACATCACCAACTGTGTGAACAACGGTGCGGTGACGGCCTCCGGTGGTGTATGCGGTGGCATCGTCAGCCTGTCCGCTGCAAATGTCTCCGGAAATACCAACACGGCTGCGGTAAAAGGTACGGAGGTTGGCGGCATCGTGGGTGAGCAGAAGTCCTACGGCTCTGTGACCAATAACACCAACAGCGGCGCCGTTATGAATACCGGTGGGAATGCTGCCTACGGTGCCGGCGGTATCATTGGCTGGCTGCGGTATCATGGTAGAAGTGAAGCCAATGCGTATCCGGTGTCTGAGATTATCTCTGTGACCGGCAACAAGAACTCCGGCAGTGTGACCGGAGGCAACGATGCCGGTGGTATCGTGGGAACAGTGTACAATTCCGCGGTCATTATGAACAACAAGAATACGGCGACCTCCTTCTCCGCTGCTACTTTTGCGGCGGGCATCGTGGGCAACTATCAGACCGTCGAGACTCCCGCGGCAGAGGCACCTGCACAGAACAAGCTGACCTTCGGCAGCGACAACACCTCCGCGGCAACGCTGGAGCAGATCACCGCGCCGTGCAAGGCCCTGCTGATCTATACCAACGATAATCCCATCATAGAAGAGGTGGTTCCCGACCCCGCCCCCGAGCAGCCGCCCCACTACTACTACCACCCCACCACCGACACCAAGACCGACACCACCAAGGGTTCTCCCAAGACGTTTGACGCGGGCGTGGGTATCTACGCGGTGACGGCAGTGCTGTCCGTGACCGGTATGGCCTGGACCGCTAAAAAGCGTCACTGAGAGCAAAAAAAAGAAAGCCCGAAAGGGCTTTCTTTTTTGCCCCGGCCAGCGGGCAAAAAGAGAGCACCCTGCCGGGTGCTCCTTTTTTAATCAACGATATCCACAGACACCTTGGCGCCGGTGCGCTGGGCGTAGGAACGGATCACAGTGCGTATCTCCTTGGCGATACGGCCCTGACGTCCGATGACCTTGCCCATGTCCTCCGGCGCGACGCGAAGCTGAAGCGTCAGCTCGTCACCGTTTTCCACCTCGGTCACGCTGACCTGCTCCGGGTGCTCCACAAGGTTCTGCGCGATATACAGCAGCAGATCCTTCATGGCGCGCTCCCGACTTACAGTACGTCGACCTTCTTCAGCAGGGCGCGGACGGTATCGGTGGGCTGGGCACCGGTCTTGATCCACTCGCGGGCGCGGTCAGCGTCGATACTGATCTTGGCGGGGGAGACAGTGGGATCATAGGTGCCGATCTCCTCGATGAAGCGGCCGTCGCGGGGATAGCGGGAATCGGCGACGACGACGCGGTAATAGGGGGCCTTCTTAGCGCCCATTCTTCTCAGACGAATTTTAACCATTGTTGTGTTCCTCCATGTAAATTAAATGTTTTATATCTGTTAAATGCGACTGCACTTACACACTTTTTCTACTTTTTTTAACTTTATTTCAACCGTTTTTTTCGGCCAAAACCGTGCATGGCGCCTCTGGCCACCTTGCCGCCGAAGCCGCCCATCATGCCGCCCAGGCCGCGCATACCGCCGCCCTTGGTCATGGCTTTGGTCATCTGCTGCAGCATCTCAAAGGATTTCAGCAGGCGGTTGACATCCACCACCTCCAGCCCACAGCCGGCGGCGATGCGCTTTTTGCGGCTGGCGTTGAGGATCTGCGGATTTTCGCGTTCCAGCGGGGTCATGGACTGGATGATGGCCTTGTTGTGGGCCATCTGCTTCTCGTCGATCTGGCTGGGGTCGAAGCCCTTAGCCATGCCGCCGGGGAGCATATCGGCGATCTGGCTCAGGTCACCCATGCTTTGCAGCTGCTCCATCTGGTCCAGATAGTCGGTGAGGGTCAGGCGGTTCTTGCGGAGCTTTTCCTCCAGCTTTTTGGCCTGTTTTTCGTCGTACTGCTGCTCGGCCTTCTCAATGAACGTGAGCATATCGCCCATGCCCAGTATCCGCCCGGCCATGCGGTCAGGGTGGAAGGGCTCGATCATGTCCAGCTTTTCGCCGGTACCCACGAACTTGATGGGCTTGCCGGTGACGGCCCGGATGGACAGGGCAGCACCGCCGCGGGCGTCGCCGTCCAGCTTGGTCAGCAGTACGCCGTCGATGCCCAGCGCGTCGTCAAAGGCCTTGGCGGCATTGACCGCGTCCTGGCCGGTCATGGCGTCCACCACAAGGAGTATCTCGTTGGGATGAACGGCAGCCTTGACGGCCTTCAACTCGTCCATCAGCGCCTCGTCGATATGCAGACGGCCGGCGGTGTCCAGAAAGACGATGTCGTGGCCGTGGTCAGCGGCGTACTTCACCGCCTCCTTGGCGATGGTCACCGGGTCGATCTGGCCCATCTCGAAGACGGGGATGTCCAGCTGCTTGCCCACCACCTGCAGCTGGTTGATGGCCGCGGGACGGTACACATCGCAGGCCACCAGCAAGGGGCGCTTGCCGAAGCTGCGGCGCATGAGCCCTGCCAGCTTGGCACCGTTGGTGGTCTTGCCGGCGCCCTGCAGACCTACCATCATCACAACGGTGGGACCCTTGGAGGCGGTGGTCAGACGGGCGTTGGTGCCGCCCATCAGCGCCGTCAGCTCCTGGTTTACGATCTTGATGATCTGCTGGGCGGGGGTCAGGCTGTCCAGCACATCGGTGCCGACGCACTTTTCGGTGACGTCCGCCACGAAATCCTTGACGACCTTGTAGCTGACGTCGGCCTCCAACAGGGCCAGACGTACCTCGCGCATACCCTCGCGGACATCGGCTTCGGTAAGGCGGCCCTTACCGCGCAGGCGCTTGAATACGCCGTTCAGTTTTTCGCTAAGTCCCTCAAATGCCATGGGTCGTTACTCCTTCAGGGCGGCGGCAGCGTCCAAGATCGTCTCCGCCAATTCCTCTAACCGGGGATTTTCGTACTGCCGGTAGTTGATGGTTTTAATGTCTCCGGCAGCGGTGATGATACGGTCCACGTGCTGCTGCATCTGCAAAAAGCGGCGGACCAGGCCGGTCTTGTCCTCCAGCTCGGTCATAGCGTTCTCCGCGCGAACGATCACGTCCCGTACGCCCTGCCGGGAAATGCCGCAGTTCTCCGCGATCTCTGCCAGGGACAGGTCCTCATTATAATACAGGTCGAACAGCTCACGCTGCCGTGGGGTCAGGATATCGCCGTAAAAATCGAACAGCATGGTCATGCGGTATGTCTGGTTTTTCACGGTGTGGCCTCCTTCTGTAAAGTTATATGCCTTTACAACCTCGAATATCATACACGATTTCGGGAGAAATGTCAAGGTGAAAAATGGGGCGGCGGAAAAAATATTCCCTTCGGCGAAAGCCGAAGGGAACAGAAGACGGGATTAGTGCTTCAAACGCTTGTCGCACCGCTTGCTGAGCCAGGTGCCCACGCTTTGAAACAGCTGCACCAACAGGATCAGAATGACCACCGCCACCAGCATTACCAGGTACTTATAGCGATAGTAGCCGTAGTCGATGGCGATTTTGCCCAGGCCGCCGCCGCCGATGATGCCGCTCATGGCGGAGTAGCCCAGAATGGTGGTCAGCGCGATGGTGACATTCTGGATCAGGGAGGGAACGCTCTCGGGGATCATTACCTTGCAGATGATCTGCATGGGGGTGGCGCCCATGCTCTGGGCGGCCTCAATGATATTACCATCCACCTCGCGGAGACTGCTCTCCACCAGACGTGCCACAAAGGGGAACGCCGCCGCCACCAGCGGAACGATGGTGGCCGTGGTGCCCACGGCGGTGCCGATGAGCAGACGGGAGAGGGGGAATACCATGATCATCAGGATCAGGAAGGGGATGGAGCGCAGCAGGTTGATGATGACGTTGATGACCTGCATGAGCCAGCGGGGCAGGGGCAGGACACCGTTTTTCTCGCCGGCCACCAGCAACACGCCCAAGGGCAGGCCAAGCACCAGCGACAGCGCCGTGCTGACCACGGTGACGTAAAACGTCTCCCAGATGGCAAAGGGCAGAGAGGGCAGCACCGTCATCAGGTCCTGTACGGACTGGGCGGAGAACAGATTACTGTACATGGTGGTCCACCTCCTCTACCTGCACATTGGCCACATTGTGGATAAAGGCCACGGCCTTATCGTACTGCGTGCTGGGGATGCCCAGCATCATGCTGCCGTATACCGTTTCGGACAGCTTCTGCGTGCTGGCGGAGATCACGTTGCAGAAGACGCCCTCCTCCGCCGCCAGCCGTGCGATGAGGGGGATACTGGTGGTCTTGCTGTCCTTGAACACCAGGCGGACCAGCTTTTCGTCCTGGGGGTTGTATACCTGCGCGTCCGCGCCGCCGGGGAACACCAGGCGGCGGCCGGCTTCAGACTTGGGTGCGGCGAAGACAGTGCCCACCATGCCGGATTCGGCCACACAGCCGTCGTCCAGGATAGCCACATGGGAGCAGACCTCCTTCACCACGCTCATCTGATGGGTGATGATGACCACGGTGATGTTCAGCTTTTGGTTGATGTCCCGGATCAGCTCCAGTATCTGCCGGGTGGTCTTGGGGTCCAGCGCGCTGGTGGCCTCATCACACAGCAGCACCTTGGGGTCGGTGGCCAGGGCACGGGCGATGGCCACGCGCTGCTGCTGCCCGCCGGACAGCTGGGCCGGATAGGCGTCTGCCTTGTCAGGCAGGCCCACCAGTTCCAGCAGCTCGCGCCCGCGCTTTTCCGCGTCGGCCCGCTTTACACCGGAGATCTCCATGGGGAAGCAGACGTTACGCAGGCAGGTGCGCTGCATGAGCAGGTTGAAGTGCTGGAAGATCATAGTGATGTTCCGACGGGCGGCGCGCAGCTGGGCGGGGGTCATGGTGTCCAGCCGCTGGCCGTCCACGATGATCTCGCCTTTTGTGGGGCGCTCCAGCAGGTTGATGCAGCGCACCAGCGTGCTCTTGCCCGCGCCGGACATACCGATAATGCCGTAGATGTCTCCATCCTCAATAGTCAGGGACACATCCTTCAATGCGTCCACGCCTCCGTTGGCACCGGAGTCGTATGTCTTGCTTACGTGTTTCAGTTCTATCACGACGGCGTTCCTCGTTTCTGTTTAATTCGCGCTGTTTCCTTTCTGCATCCCCCGCGCCCTGGCGGGAGCTCCGGAAAAGAAACCGGGCGTTTCGCATTGTCCTGTTTCCGCGGCGTTCCCCGCCCCTTGCGGGACGGGGAGCGCGGAGAGAGGGGGGAGAAAGACAGGTAGCGTTACTGAGCGGAGGCGGTCAGCGCATCTGGGCGGAGGCGGTCAGCGCGTCCAGGGTGGTCTGCTTGCCGCCGTACAGGCCCATGGGCTCTACGTGGATGGCGGCGATGGAGACGATGTGGGTGCCGTTCTGAGCGTTGAAGTCCTCCAGATAGGGCAGGTGCTGGAAGTAGTTGGCGTCCACCGTGCCGTCATCGACGACGGTGTTGGGCACAACGTAGTCATTGTAGACCTGGATGTCCAGGGTGATGTCCTTGGCGGCCAGGATCTCCTTGACGACCTCCAGGATCTCGGCATGGGGCGTGGGAGAAGCGGCCACGGAGATGGTCTCGCCCTTCAGAGCGTCATAGTCCACGAAATCGCTGTACCCGTCGGTGGGATTCTCCACCACGGAGACCACGGAGCCGGCGTACTTCTCAGCGATGAAGTCGGCGACCTGCTTGCTCTCCAGGGCGGCTTTCAGGGCCAGGATCTTGGGGGCGGTCTCGTTGCCCTCCTTGACGGCCAGAATGTTGGCGTAGGCGGAGGCGCTGCCCTCGATCAGCAGGGAGTCATTCACGGGGTTCAGGCCGGCGTTGATGGCGTAGTTGCTGTTGATCACGGCGTAGTCCACGTCGGGCAGCAGGTTGGGCAGCTGGGCGGCCTCCGCCTCCACGATCTCCACATTGTACGGATTCTCCACGATGTCGTTCTTGGTGGCGGTGATGCCCACGCCGTCCTTCAGCTTGATGATGCCGTTCTCCTGCAGCAGCAGCAGGGCGCGGGCTTCGTTGGTGGTGTCGTTGGGTACGCCGATCTTGATGGTGGCGGCAGTAGCGTCGCCGCTGTTGTCGTCGGTCTTGCTGCCGCAGGCAGCCAGGCTCAGGGCCAAGACAACGGCCAGGGCCAGGGTGATGATCTTAGTCAAAGTGTTGTGTTTCATGTTCGCAGTCTCCTTTGAAATGATTAAACTTGGTTGGTTACGATTTTATCTCAGCACCGCCGCCCGGCCGGAACGGCGGTACATAAGCAAAACAAAAACAGCGGCTGGTCATCACTGACCCTCCGCTGTCTGCTTACACATCGGCTTTTTTTCAAGCCGTCAAACAGTTTTCGGAAAGCTGATGACCTTTTCGGCGCGACGAAACATGCACATGGACATCATACCCATGCACATCTCGCACATCATCATGGTGACGTTACGCTTCATGTCGGCTTTCCTCCTCGCTGTGATTTTCCCTGTCGGAATGGTGGCATAATACGCCCTTAACGCGCCGTTGTCAACCCTTTTTTCACCTTTCTGCGTTTTTTACAAAAAACATATAGGACTGGTATGTGATTTCGTGTATTTTGGTTATTTGACTATTGGGGCTTGCATGGGGCACAATATGTGGTATAATGGTTGACACAACAATACAATACGTGGGGAGAGATGGGCGTGACATCCAAGGTTTTCGACTATATTGCCATGGAACAGCGGCGGCAGGAAGCAACGGTGGAGCTGATCGCCAGCGAGAATTTCACCAGCGAGGCGGTATGCCGCGCCGTGGGCAGCTGCCTGACCAACAAGTATTCCGAGGGGTATCCCGCCCACCGGGAGATGGGAAATCAGGGGCGCTACTACGGCGGCTGCCTGGTGGTGGACGAGCTGGAGACGTACTGTATCGCCAAGTGGAGGGAGGTATTTCACACTGACTACCACGTGAATGTGCAGCCTCACAGCGGTACCTCCGCCAATCTGGCGGCGTATATGGCGCTGCTGCAGCCGGGAGACCGGGTCCTGTCCATGAGTCTGGCCAACGGTGGGCATCTGTCCCACGGACTGCCGGTAAATGCCTCCGGCAGGCTGTATGACATAGCGGCCTACGACGTGGACGAAAACGGCCTGATCGACTATGACGGTATGGAGAGGCTTGCGCGGGAGCTGAAGCCGCGGCTGATCATCGCAGGAGCGTCGGCCTACAGCCGGACCATCGACTTTGCACGCTTTGCCCAGGCGGCGCAGGCGACGGGGGCGTATTTCATGGCGGACATCGCCCACATTGCCGGGCTGGTGGCGGTGGGGGAGCACCCCAGCCCCTTTGGGCTGGCAGATGTGGTCACGACCACGACGCACAAGACGCTGCGCGGCCCGCGAGGCGGACTGATCTTCTGCCGGCCGGAGCTGGCGAAAAAGGTGGACAGCGCCGTATTTCCCGGTATGCAGGGCGGCCCTTTGCAGCACGTGATCGCCGGCAAGGCGGTGGCTGCGGAGGAGGCGCTGACCCCAGAGTACCGGGCGTATATCCACCGTGTGGTGGTCAACTGCAGGGCGATGGCGGCGGAGTTCATGGCCATGGGCTACAAGGTCGTTACCGGCGGCACGGACAACCATCTGTTTTTGCTGGATCTGACGGATACCGGACTTACCGGACGTGAGGTACAGGAGGAATTGGACCGCTGCGGTATTACGCTGAATAAGAACTGCGTCCCCGGGGACAAACGCTCGCCGTTCCAGACCAGCGGCGTCCGCATCGGCACCGCCGCCATGACCACCAAGGGCTATACGGCGGAGGATTTCTGCCGCGTTGCCCGCCGTATCGACGAGGTGGTGCGGCAGATGATGGCGGAAAAGGCCGCGCAGGCGTAAGGTGCCTTAAAGAGAACAAAAAAGTATCC
>OLOR01000737.1_pt1 | contig 34464 bp, 30 predicted proteins | sample 1672521 | NCBI WGS metagenome assembly OLOR01 (sample SAMEA3136695, study PRJEB25190) | human gut metagenome | biome: human gut; feature: human-associated habitat; material: faeces | place: Austria | collected 2013
CCAAGCTCTACTGCGCAAAAGAGGGCTGCGGCTTTGAGATGCCGGTGCCGAAGAAGGATTGATCAAACCTCTCAGTCAATGCTTCGCATTGCCAGCTCCCCTAGTAGGGGAGCCCTTGGCAGGGCGGAAAGTTTTTCCTGACTGCTGGAAGTGCGAGATAAGATAAAGGGATACAACATGAGCAACTATAAAGTTACTGTACTGGGTGCCGGTCTGGCAGGCTGCGAGGCGGCGCTGTGGCTGGCAGGCAAGGGCGTTCAGGTAACGCTCTACGAGCAGAAGCCCACCCACTTTTCCCCGGCTCACAAGAGTGCGGGCTTTGCGGAGCTGATCTGCTCCAACAGCCTGAAGGCCGAGCGTTTGGATTCTGCTTCCGGCCTGCTGAAAGAGGAGATGCGCCGGATGGGCAGCCAGCTGCTGGAAGCCGCCGAGGAGGCCCGTGTGGCCGCGGGCGGCGCATTGGCCGTGGACCGGGACGCATTCAGCGCCGCCGTGACCCGGCGGGTGGAGGAGTGCCCCAACATCACCGTGGTGCGGGAGCAGGTGGAGCACATCGATGAGAGTGCACCCATTCTGGTGGCCACCGGCCCCCTGACCGATGGTGCGCTGGCCGACGAGATCGGCCGCCTGACCGGCGATGAGCGGCTCCATTTCTATGATGCCGTAGCTCCCATCGTCACGGCCGAGAGCTTGGATTACAACAAGGTGTTCGCCGCTTCCCGGTACGACCGGGGCGAGGCCGATTACCTGAACTGCCCCTTCAATAAGGCAGAGTATGAGGCTTTCCACGCCGCGCTGGCTTCGGCAGAGCGTGCCCCGCTCCATGCCTTCGATGCCGGTGCGGAGCAGGGCGCACAGCCCGACCCCGATGCCCACGGCAAAAAGGCGGATACCGTCACGGTCTACGAGGGCTGTATGCCCATTGAGATCATGGCCGCCCGGGGTGCTGATACCATGCGCTTCGGCCCCCTGCGCCCGGTGGGTCTGGTGGACCCCAACACCGGCCACCGCCCCTGGGCCAATGTCCAGCTCCGCGCCGAGAATAAGGAGCGCACCCTCTATAATATCGTGGGCTTCCAGACCAACCTCAAGTGGGGCGAGCAGAAGCGGGTGTTCAGCATGATCCCGGGCCTGGAAAATGCCGAGTTCGTGCGGTACGGTGTCATGCACCGCAACACCTTCCTGGATGCGCCCCGCGTGCTGGATGCGGGCCTGTTCCTGAAGGAGCACCCCAATGTGTTCTTTGCGGGCCAGATCACCGGCTTTGAGGGCTATATGGAGAGCGCCGCCTGCGGCCTGCTGGCAGCCCGGAGCATCTACGCCCGGCTGGAGGGCAGGCAGCTGCCCCCGCCGCCGGTGGATACCATGTGCGGCGCGCTGATCCAGTATCTGACCACCGAGAACAAACATTTCCAGCCCATGGGCGCGAATATGGGCATCCTGCCCCCGTTGCCGGCTGAGAGCCGCCCCCGTGACAAGCGCCTGCGTTACATGGCCGTGGCCGAGCGTGCCGTGGCCAGCTTCCAACAGTGGCTAAACGAAACTGCTCTTTAAGAAGGGAGAAACCCTATGAAAATTATCGTTGATATGATGGGCGGCGACAACGCCCCGCTGGCTGTGCTGGAAGGCACCGCACAGGCTGTGAAGGAATACGGTGTGCAGGTCATCGGCGTGGGCAGCGAGGAGCTGGTGCGCAAGACGGCTGCCGAGCACAGTATCCCGCTGGACGGTATCGAGCTGGTCAACTGCACCGAGACCATTGAGATGTGCGATGAGCCTGCAAGGGCCATCCGCAGCAAGAAGGATTCCTCCATCGTGGTGGGCCTGAACCTGCTGAAGGAGGGAAAGGGCGATGCCTTTGTCTCTGCCGGAAGCACCGGCGCGCTCCATGTGGGCGCAAGCCTCATCGTGCGCACCCTCAAGGGCGTAAAGCGCCCGGCCCTGGCCACCATGGTGCCGGCCAAAAACAAGGCCTATCTGCTGCTGGACTGCGGCGCGAACGTGGAGTGCCGCCCCGAGATGCTGGCTGCCTTTGCCGTGATGGGCAGCTGCTATGTCAACAAGGTGGAGGGCCGCACCGCCCCCATCGTGGCACTGGCAAACAACGGTGCCGAGGAGAGCAAGGGCACCCCGATGCTCCGGGAAGCCCACCAGCTGCTCAAGGCAACACCGGGCATCCGGTTCGTGGGCAACATCGAGCCCCGTGACGTGCCCAACGGTGATGTGGATGTGGTGGTCTGCGACGGCTTTACCGGCAATGTCATCCTCAAGCTGACCGAGGGCGTGGCCAAGATGCTGCTGGGGATGCTCAAGGAGATGTTCCTGGCAAACCTCGGCGGCAAGATCGCCTACCTGCTGCTCAAGAGCGGCGTGGGAAGCCTCAAGCACCAGATGGACAGCGAGGAATATGGCGGCGCACCCTTCCTGGGCGCAAAGCAGCCGGTCATCAAGGCCCACGGCTCCTCCAAGGCCAAGGGCATCAAGAACGCCATCCGGCAGGCCAAGATCTGTGTGGAGAACGACCTGTGCGGCACCATGCAGAGCGCGCTGGATGAGCTGACAACCTCTCAGGCCGACTGACATCGGCCAGCTCCCCTGGCAGGGGAGCCAAGAAAGAACGATTTTTGACATAAAGGGAGTAAGAAATCCATGAGCCATCAGTTGGAAACAATTATTGGTTACAAGTTCAAGAATCCGAAGCTGCTGGAGACGGCGCTCACCCACACCAGCTACGCCAACGAGAGCCGCACGCCGGTGCAGCACAACGAGCGGCTGGAATTTCTGGGCGACAGCGTGCTGCAGATCGTCTCGGCAGATTATCTGTTCCACGCCTACGCCGACCGGCCCGAGGGCGACCTGACCCGCATCCGTTCCAGCCTGGTCAGCGAGGGTGCATTGTTCCAGTTTGCGCAGGAGATCAATCTGGGCGAGTATCTGCGCCTGGGCCGTGGCGAGGAGCGCTGCGGCGGCCGCACCCGCCCCAGCGTGGTGTCCGATGCCTTTGAGGCCGTCATCGCCGCCCTGTATCTGGACGGCGGCATGGAGGTGGCAAAGAGCTTCATCCTGCCTTTCATCACCGAAGGCAAGCACGCTGAGGCCGATTACAAAACCCGCCTGCAGGAGATCGTCCAGCAGAACCCCGAGGAGCGGCTGAGCTATGTGGTGGAGCAGGAATCCGGCCCCGACCACGACAAGCATTTCGTGGTGGCTGTCCGCTTCAACTCCGATAAGGTCGCCCGGGGCGAGGGCCGCAGCAAGAAGATGGCCGAACAGCACGCCGCCCGCGAAGCCCTCAAGCTCCTGGGCGTGATAAAGGAAAAGTAAATGGTATTCAAGGAACTGGAGATCCAGGGCTTCAAGAGCTTTCCCGATAAGGTCAAGATCACCTTTGACGAAGGCGTGACCGGCGTGGTGGGCCCCAACGGATCGGGCAAGTCGAACCTGTCCGATGCCGTGCGCTGGGTGCTGGGCGAGACCAGCGCCCGCCAGCTGCGCGCCGCCGGAAAGATGGAGGATGTCATCTTTGGCGGCACCCGGCGGCGGGGGGCCATGGGCTTTGCTCAGGTGCGCCTGACGCTGGACAACAGCAGCCACGCGCTGGATGTGGAAGCGGACGAGGTGACCATCGGCCGCAGGTATTACCGCTCCGGCGAGAGCGAGTACAGCATCAACGGGCAGATCTGCCGCCTGAAGGATGTGTATGAGCTGCTGCTGGATACCGGCATCGGCCGCGATGGCTACTCGGTCATCGGGCAGGGCCGCATTGCCGAGATCGTGGCGGCCAAGAGCAGCGAGCGCAGGGAGATCTTTGAGGAAGCCTGCGGCATTGCCAAATACCGCTACCGCAAAAACGAGGCCGAGCGCCGCCTTGCCGCCGCCGCCGAGAATCTGGAACGCCTGCGGGATATCCTGGGCGAGCTGGAGGCCCGGGTGGGCCCGCTGGAAAAAGAGAGCGAAAAGGCCCGGAAGTTTCTGGAACTGAGCGCCCGGCGCAAAACGCTGGAGGTGACCCTGTGGACGGACGGCGTGCACCGGGCCAAGGAAGCCGTGCGCCGTCAGGTGCGGGATTACGAGACAGCCCAGGCCGATTATGAGCGGTTCGACCGCCAGACCAAAGCCGCCGAGAGCGAGGCTGAGGAGATCCGGATGCAGGCACAACAGCTGACCATTGTGGTCGAGCGCCTGAATGGGGATATCCGCAGCATCACCGAGCAGATCAGCGGCAGCGAGAGCCGGATCGCCGTGCTGGAAAACGATATTGCCCGCAACGAGGAAAGCGCCGCAGACCTGCAGGCAGAGATCGCCGCCGGGCAGCAGGACAGCACCGAGGCCGCCGCCGCGCTGGAACGCCACCGCGCTGTGGCAAAGAGCATGGAGCTGGCGGGCCGGAAACTGGCCGCAGAGCTGGATGCCCTGAACGATGAACTGGTGCGCCTGACCCGGGAAAACGACCAGAGCGGTGCCCGCCGGGATACCCTGCGGGGCGAGGTGGCGGCCCTGACGGCCCGGCACACCGAAGCGCAGGTGGCTCAGGCCGCCGCCGAGGCTGCTGCCGAGACGGCCCTGAGCCGTCTGCCTGCGTTGGAAGAAGCTGCCGAGGTACTGACTGTCCAGCGGGACGACGCAAAGCAGGATCTGGAGGATACCGTGCGGTACCTCACCACGCTGGCCGAGAATGAGCAGCAGCTCAAAAATATCCGGGCCGGTCTGGAACTCAAGCTGAAGAGCCGCCGCGCCGCGCTGGAGGAAGCCGACCGCGCCGAACAGCAGCTGAACCGGGAGCTGGATGCCGCCCGCCAGCGGCTTTCCGTGCTGCGGGAGCTGGAAAAGAACATGGAAGGCTACCAGAACTCCGTCAAGACCGTGATGCGGGCGGCATCCGCCCGGCGGCTGCGGGGCATCATCGGGCCGGTGTCCTCCATCCTGCGGGTGGAGCCGGGCCGGGAGGTCGCCATTGAGACCGCGCTTGGCGGTGCCCTGCAGAACATCGTGGTAGAGAACGAAGCCGCCGCCAAGGCGGGCATCGCCCTGCTGCGGAGCGAGAACGCGGGCCGCGCCACCTTCCTGCCGCTGGACACAGTCCAGCCCGGTGTGTTCCGGGGAAAACTGTCCGGCTCGGCAAGGCTGGCAAGCAGTCTGGTCCAGGCCGATGCACGGTACAGTGACATCGTGTCCAATCTGCTGGGCCGCATCATCGTGGTGGACGATATCAACGAGGCCTCCCGTGTGGCCCGGGACAACGGTTTCCGCAGCAAGGTCGTCACGCTGGATGGTCAGGTGGTCAATGCGGGCGGCAGCTTTACCGGCGGCAGTGTCCAGCGCAGCGCGGGTTTGTTCACCCGCAAGCAGGAGCTGGAGGAGCTGCGGGTCAAGGCTGCGCAATTGCAGAAGGAGTGCCTTGCCGCTCAGGAAAAGACCGACCAGTGCAAACAGCAGGCAGATGCCCTGAACGCAGAGCTGACCGCCGCCAGCAGTGAGCAGATCACTGCCGCCAACGACCGTGTGCGGGCCGAAGCAGAGCGCAAGCGGCTGGAAGCTGTCATGGAGCAGGCCGAGACGGCCCTTGCCGCGCGGCAGAAGGAGATCGACACCCTGAACACCCAGCTGGCTGACAGCCGGGAAAAGGCCGCACAGGCCGAAGCACAGGAAGCTGCGCTGGCCGGGGAGATCGAAGCAAAATCGGGTGAGCTGAACCGCATTGCCGAGGGAGACGATGCGTTTCTGACCCGGCAGCGGGCGCTGGCCGAGCAGGTGAGCGCCAAGCGGCTGGAACAGGTGAGCCGCCAGAAGGATGCCGAGCTGGCGCAGGCACAGATCGAAGCGCTGGAACAGCGCACCCGGGATGCCGAGAGCCGCCGGGCCTCTCTGGAAGAGAGCCTTGCCGCCCTTGCCGCCCGCAGTGATGCCTGCCGGGCCGAGATCGAGGCCATCCGCAAGGCCAAGACCGACAGCCGGGCGGAGATCGAAGCGAAGGAAGCCGAGATCCGGAAGGCCACCGAACAGCGGCTTTCCCGTCAGCAGGCCGAGACCGAGGCACTGGCCCGGGCCCGCACTGCTGCCGACAGCCGCGAGGAGATGGGCCGGGAGATGGCCCGTCTGGCCGAGCGGAAAGCAGCCGCTGAGAGCGAATACGATGCCACCGCCGCCAAGCTCTGGGATGAATACCAGCTGACGGTGAGCCAGGCCGAGGAACTCTGCGTGGAGTTCGACAGCCTGCCCGCCCTGCGGGCGCAGGTGGCCGATCTGCGCAATCAGATCCGGGCGCTGGGCAATGTGAACGTCAGCGCCATTGAGGAATATCAGGAGGTCAGGGAGCGGTACGATGCCCTGAGCGCTCAGGTGGCCGATGTGGAGGGCAGCAGGAACGAGCTGACGCGGATGATCGCCAGCCTGTCCGGCCAGATGAAGGAGATCTTCACCGACAGCTTCCGGGCCATCAACGAGAATTTTGGCCGCATCTTTGCCGAGCTGTTTGGCGGCGGCGAAGCCAGCCTTGTGCTGGAGGATGAAAGCGATGTGCTTTCCTGCGGCATCGGCATTCAGGTGGCACCGCCGGGCAAAGTCATCAAGAATCTGGAAGCCCTTTCCGGCGGCGAGCAGGCGCTGGTGGCCATCAGCATCTATTTTGCGATCCTGGCCGTCAACCCGGCACCGTTCTGTATCCTGGACGAGATCGAAGCCGCCCTGGATGATGCCAATGTCAGCCGCTTTGCACAGTATCTGCGCCGGGTGAGCGACAAGACCCAGTTCATCGTCATCACCCACCGCCGCGGCACCATGGAGGCCGCCAATGTCCTGTACGGTGTGACCATGCAGGAGGACGGCGTGTCGAAATTGCTCAAGCTGGATCTGGAACAGGTTGACGCGACGCTGGTTTCGTAGGTATAATAGATTAAACCTCTCAGTCTCGCTTCGCTCGCCAGCTCCCCTAGTAGGGGGAGCCCTTGGCATACCGGGCAGCACTGAGCGCAAATCGTGAAATGGCGGGTTTTGCCATCACGGATAGAAACAGCAAAACAAAGGAGAGAACCAATGGGCCTCTTTGGATTTGGCAAAAAAGAAAAAGATAAGATGAAGGACGGCCTCGAAAAGACCCGCACGGGCTTCTGGGGCAACATTATGAATACCCTCACCGGCAGCAAGATCGATGATGATCTTTACGATGAGCTGGAAGAGCAGCTCATTCTGGCCGATGTGGGCGGTGAAGTGGCCATCAAACTGGTGGACAAGCTGCGGGACCGGGTGAACGAGAAGGGCCTGAAAACCGGTGAGCAGGCCAGCGATGAACTGCGCGACCTCATTGTCGATGAGATGCGCCCCGAAGCTGAGATGGACCTGAGCGGCAGACCCGCCGTCATTCTGGTCATCGGCGTGAATGGGGTGGGCAAGACCACCAGCATTGCCAAGCTGGCCGATTTCTATACCCGTCAGGGCAAAAAGGTCATGCTGGCCGCAGGCGATACCTTCCGTGCCGCCGCCAGCGAGCAGCTGGAGATCTGGGCCGACCGGGCGGGTGTGCCCCTTGTCAAGGCGGGTGAGGGCGCAGACCCCGCCGCTGTCATTTTTGACACGGTCAAGTCGGCCACCGCGCGCGGCTATGATCTGGTCATTGCGGATACGGCGGGCCGCCTGCACAACAAGGCAAACCTGATGGCAGAGCTTTCCAAGATCAGCCGCAGTGTCAAAAAGGCCAGCCCCGAGGCCAGTCTGGAGACCCTGCTGGTGCTGGATGCCATCACGGGCCAGAACGCCATCAGCCAGGCCCGGGAGTTCTGCAAGGCGGCAAACGCCACCGGCATCATCCTGACCAAGCTGGACGGCACCGCCAAGGGCGGCTGTGTCGTGGCGGTCAAGCAGCGGCTGGGCCTGCCCGTGCGGTTCATCGGCGTGGGTGAGGGCATCGATGACCTGATCCCATTCACCCCGGAGGGCTATGTGGAAGAGCTGCTGCCCCGGCAGTGGAAGCATTAAGTGTCGAACGGATCTGCAATCAAACCTCTCAGGCCGCGCTTTGGCGCGTCCGGCTCCCCTGGCAGGGGAGCCAAGTGTAGGAGTTCGACAGGGGCAGAGAGGAGAAAAACATGAAAATTTGTGCAGCGACCGGCAACGCCGGTAAGCTCCGTGAGCTGCGGCGCATTCTGGAAGCGCAGGGCCACGAGGTGGTCAGCCAGAAGGAGCTGGGCATCACCATTGAACCCGATGAGACCGGCACCACTTTTGAGGAAAACGCCCTCATCAAGGCCGAGACCATCTGCAAGGCCAGCGGCCTGCCCACCATCGCCGATGACTCGGGCCTCTGTGTGGATGCGCTGGAGGGTGCCCCTGGCGTGTACAGCGCCCGCTACTGCGGCTGCCACGGCGACGATGAGGCCAACAACGACAAGCTGCTGGAGAATATGCAGGATGTCCCAGCGGAACGGCGCGGCGCAAAATTTGTGGCCGCTGTCTGCTTCATCCTGCCCACCGGCCGGCACCTGACCTGCCGGGGCGAGTGCCCGGGCAAGGTGGCCTTTGCGCGCCTGGCGGGCGATTACGGCTTTGGCTACGATCCGCTGTTCATCCCCGATGAATGCGGCGTGGGCAAGGCAGAAAAGCGCCCCAATACCGAGGGACGCAGCTATGCCCAGCTCACCCCGGACGAAAAGGATGCCATCAGCCACCGCGGTGTGGCGCTGGCAAAGCTGGAAAAAGAATTACCTGAATTTCTGAAATAAAAGGAGAAAAAATTATGTTGACGAGCAAACAGCGCGCCATTCTGCGCGGCAAGGCAAACACCATGGACCCCGTTTTCATCGTGGGCAAGGGTGAGATCGACGAGACCATGATCCAGGGCGTGAAGGACTGCCTGGATGCCCGGGAGCTGATCAAGCTCAAGGTGCTGGAGAGCAGCATGTACAACGCCCGTGAGGCTTCTGTCAAGCTGGCAGAGGCCACCGGTGCCGACTGCGTGCAGGTCATCGGCTCCAAATTCGTGCTCTATCTGCAGAAGAAGAAGGACAGCGCCTACGCTGACCTGCTGAAATGAGGCTCCTGCTGTACGGCGGCACCTTTGACCCGCCCCACAACGGCCACCTGAACAATCTGCGCGCCGCCGCTGCCCGGGTGTGCCCGGACAGGGTGGTGGTGATGCCTGCGGGGCTTTCCCCCTTCAAGCAGTCCACCGCCGCCCCCGGCAGCGCCCGGGTGGAGATGTGCGCGTGCTTCCGTGCACTGGAAGCGGAGGGGGCTGTTCCGGCGCTGTGTGTCAGCGGCTGGGAGGTGGAGCAGGCCGCGCTGGGCAGGCGCAACTATACGGTGCTCACGCTGGAAATGCTGGCCCGGACTTACCCGGAGGCCGAGCTGTACATGGCCATGGGCAGCGATATGCTGCTGAGCTTTGACAGCTGGCACCGCTGGCAGGAGATCCTGCGGCTGGCCCGGCTGGTGGTCACGAGCCGGAATGTCGGCGACGCGCCGGAGCTTCACGCCAAGGCAAAGCAGATGGACCCCACCGGGGCCCGCATCCTGTTTGCACAGGTCGAGGCTCTGCCCATGGCCAGCAGCAACCTGCGTGCCCGCCTTGCAGCAGGGGAAGCGTGTGAAAATGAACTGCCCGCCCTCGTGCGCCGGGTCATCCGGCGGGAGGGGCTTTACCGGGCAGACAGAGGGGAAAGCGGAAACCATGAATCTGAAACAGGCAAAGGAGCTTGTGCGCGGCCGGTTGAGTGACAAGCGTTACGAGCATACCCTGAACGTGAGAAAAATGGCCGTCAAGCTGGCAAAGCGGTATGGCGTGGATGAGGACAAGGCCGCGCTGGCCGCCCTGCTGCACGATTCGGCCAAGGAAATCAGCAAGGACGAGATGCGCGCCATCATGCGGGCCCACCCGGAACTGGCCGAGGGCGGGGAAGAGCGCCCCACCCCGGTGTGGCACGGCATCTGCGCCGCCATCCTGGCCCGCACCGAGTGGGGCGTGGAGGATGAGGCTGTGCTTTCGGCCATTGCCTGCCACACCGCGGGCAAGCCCGGCATGAGCAGGCTGGATAAGATCGTCTATCTGGCGGATATGACCAGCGCCGAGCGGGACTGGCCCGGGGTGAACAAGCTGCGCAGGCTGGAGCTGAAGGATCTGGATCTGGCCATGCTGGCAGCCCTCAGGCAGACGAACGACTTTGTGCTCTCGCAGGACAAGCCCCTGGACCCCATGTCCAAGGCGGCCTACGATGAGATCAAAGCAGAGGTGGATGCCCGGGCTGCAAAGGCCGGGTGAGCCTGTTTTTCTGCACACACCCTGCTCCGGAAAAGAATACCGATTGCAGATTGTGGGTAAGAATGCTATACTATGGAACATGACGACAGTCTCTGTCGGAATAAAAAAGCTGGAGGAACCGAACGAATGAGTCAAGGTCCGCGTCATATCAATACAGACCGCTCGCTGAACCGTCCCACGGAGCAGCGCCCCACGGAGGCCTCAGCCCTGCATCAGGTGTCGCTGTCCGGGCAGCCGGATTTCTTCCAGAACGAACAGCCCGCACCCCAGCGGCAGGAACCGCCCCGCCAGAGCGCGGGCGGTGGACGCGGCGGCAACGGCGGCAGTCAGCCGCCCCGGCACGCGGCCCCCGCTGATGCTCCCCGCCGCCGCAAAAAAAAGAAAAAGACCCCCGTGTGGCTGCCGATGGCTGTGACGCTGGCGGTGCTGGCCGTGATCTCGGGCGTGGTGGTCTACGCCGTGAACATGGTGAACAAGGTGGAGGATAATCTGAAGCCCGAGGAGAACGCGACCTCGCTGGTGGAGGAGATCCAGACGCTGGAGGAGTACAAGGGCGATGTGGTGAACATCCTTGTCTGCGGCATCGACTATGAGGAGGGCCGCGCCTATTCCTCGGACGGCAGCAACGACGGCATGACGGATATGATCCTGTACTGCCAGTTCGATATCAAGGGTGGTGCCCTGCGGATGCTGCAGATCCCCCGCAACAGCCTTGTTGCGACCCAGAACCGCAAGATCACCCTTTCCAACGGCAAGACCTACTCGGCTACCAACTATCAGATCAACTCGGTGGCCCTCTCCAACGGCGGCGACATTGCCGCGCTGGCGGAGGTCATCTATGACCAGTACAAGCTGCCCATCGACTACTATGTGACCATTGATATGCAGGCACTGGTGGAAATGGTGGACAACTTCGGCGGCATCGAGGTATATATCCCCCACGATATGTCCTTTGCGGGCAGTGTCCTGAAGCAGGGCTACCGCAACCTGGACGGCGCATCGGCAGAGTTCTTTGTCCGCTGCCGCCACGGTGAGGGCTACGCCAACTCGGATATCGACCGCCTGAACATGCAGCGCTATTTCTATGCCGGCCTGTTCAAGCGGGTGCGCAGCATGGGCGTGACCGATGTCATTGCGCAGCTGCCCCTGATCTTCAACAACTATATCCACACGGATATGGATCTGACCACCATTGCCAAGATGCTGGTGTCCTTTACCCGCATCGACAGTGCGAACATCATGCTGGCCCAGACCCCTGTGTTCATGGGCGTGCCCAATGTGGGCAAGACCAGCAGCTTTGACGGCTACTCCTGCGTGGTGCCGGATGCCGGTTCCATTGCAGAGCTGCTGAACACCTATTTCCGCAATTACACCGGCCCCGTGAGCGCCGAGGAAATGAACCTTGTGACCAACAATTGGCCCCACGGCACCGCTTCCACCAGCGCCAACGTCCAGTTCGTGGGACAGCTGGACAAGGAGTCCGATGATGCCATCCTGAGCGGCGATACCGACGTGGCAGGTGCGACCACCACCGACGGCCAGGCCGCGGGACAGTAACAAACCAGAGAGGAGACTTTTATGGAAAACAAGATCGACAGCAAGACCCTTGCCATTGAGATCGCAAAGATCCTGGACAAGAAAAAGGCCGTGGATGTCCGCGTGCTCAAAGTGGAGAGCCTGACCGTTCTGACCGATTACTTCGTCATTGCTTCCGGCACCTCCACCACCCAGGTGGGTGCTCTGGCCGACGAGGTGGAGTACGAGCTTTCTCAGAAGGGCATCGAGCCCTACACCACTGAGGGCTTCGACTCCAAGAACTGGGTGCTGCTGGATTATTCCAGCGTCATCGTGCACGTCTTTGTGCCCAACACCCGCACCTACTATGATCTGGAACATCTGTGGGCCGATGGTGAGCCCATGGATATCTCGGAATATCTGATCCCGGAAAACAGTCTGTAAGCTTCCCTGCCTGCAAGGGCGGCTGCCGAATATGAGGAGTGATTGAAAGCTATGAAGTATGATTACAAGGCCGTTGAGGCCAAGTGGCAGAAGGTGTGGGAGGACGAAAAGACCTTCCATGTCGAGATCGACCACAAAAAGCCCAAGTTCTATGCACTGGTGGAGTTCCCGTATCCCTCGGGTGCGGGCCTGCATGTGGGCCACCCCCGCAGCTATACTGCCCTGGATGTGGTCAGCCGCAAGCGCCGCCAGAACGGCTACAACGTGCTGTACCCCATGGGCTGGGATGCCTTCGGTCTGCCCACCGAGAACTTTGCCATGAAGAACCACATCCACCCGGCCATCGTCACCAAAAAGAATGTGGATCACTTCCGTGAGCAGCTCAAGGCGCTGGGCTTCTCCTTTGACTGGGATCGCGAGATCAACACCACCGACCCCGAGTACTACAAGTGGACCCAGTGGATCTTCCTGCAGCTGTACAAGCACGGTCTGGCCTACAAGAAGGAAATGAACGTCAACTGGTGCACCGGCTGCAAGTGCGTGCTGGCAAATGAGGAAGTTGTCAACGGCGTGTGCGAGCGTTGCGGCAGCGAGGTCGTGCACAAGGTCAAGAGCCAGTGGATGCTCAAAATCACCGCTTATGCCGACAAGCTGATCGACGGCCTGGATGGTCTGGATTACATCGAGCGCGTTGCCACCCAGCAGAAGAACTGGATCGGCCGCAGCCATGGTGCAGAGGTGAACTTTGGTACCACCGCAGGCGATACCCTGACGGTTTACACCACCCGCTGTGATACCCTGTTCGGCGCTACCTACATGGTCGTCTCCCCGGAGCACGCCATGGTCAAGGAGTGGCTGGAAAAGGGCCTGCTCAAGAATGCGGATGCCGTTACGGCCTATCAGGCAGAGGCTGCCCGCAAGAGCGATTTCGAGCGCAGTGAGCTGAACAAGGAAAAGACCGGCGTGAAGCTGGAGGGCGTGATGGGCATCAACCCCGTCAACGACAAGCAGATCCCCATCTTTATCTCTGATTATGTCCTGTCCACCTACGGCACCGGTGCCATCATGGCTGTGCCCGCCCACGATACCCGCGACTGGGAGTTCGCCAAGAAGTTCGGCCTGCCCATCATCGAGGTGGTCAAGGGCAATACCGAGTCCAATCTGGACGAGGCTGCCTTTACCGATGTTGCCACCGGCACGCTGGTCAACTCCGGCTTCCTGAACGGCCTGTCTGTGACCGATGCCAAGAAAAAGATGATCGAGTGGCTGGAAGCCAACGGCAAGGGCTGCGATAAGGTGAACTACAAGCTGCGCGACTGGGTGTTCAGCCGTCAGCGCTACTGGGGCGAGCCGATCCCCATGGTCAAGTGTGAAAAGTGCGGCTGGCAGCCCCTGCCTGAGAGCAGCCTGCCCCTGACCCTGCCCGACATCACCGACTTTGAGCCGGGCCCCGATGGTGAGTCCCCGCTGGCCCGCCATACCGACTGGGTCAAGACCACCTGCCCCTGCTGCGGCGGCCCCGCCACCCGCGAGACCGACACCATGCCCCAGTGGGCCGGTTCCTCCTGGTACTTCCTGCGCTATATGGACCCCCACTGCAAGGATGCTCTGGCCTCCAAGGAAGCGCTGGAATACTGGTCTCCGGTGGACTGGTACAACGGCGGCATGGAGCACACCACCCTGCATCTGCTGTACAGCCGTTTCTGGCACAAGTTCCTGTACGATATCGGCGTGGTGCCCACTGCCGAGCCTTACCAGAAGCGCACCGCCCACGGAATGATCCTGGGCCTGAACCCCCACAGCTTTGTCAACCTGCCCGCTGACGAGCAGGAGAAGCTGCTGAAGGAGTACGGCAGCCAGAAGGCCGCCGAAAAGGCACTGGAAGAGAAGTACGGCGAGATGGCACGCCATCCCATCGTCAAGATGTCCAAGAGCCTGGGCAACGTCATCAACCCCGACGAGGTGGTGGATCAGTACGGTGCCGACACCATGCGTCTGTATGAGATGTTCATGGGTGACTTTGAGCAGGCCGCACCCTGGCAGACCTCTGCCATTGCCGGCTGCAACCGCTTCCTCGACCGCGTGTGGGCGCTGTCCGACAAGCTGGTGGAGGGCGAGGGCTATCGCCCCGCCATCGAGACCCTGATGCACCAGACCATCAAGAAGGTGGGCGCTGACATTGAGAGCCTGAAGATGAACACTGCCATCGCCCAGCTGATGACGCTGGTCAACGCCCTGTACGACAACGGCGGCGCGACCAAGGCCGAGCTGGAGACCGTTGTTCAGCTGCTGAACCCGTTTGCTCCCCACATGACCGAGGAGCTGTGGGAGAAGCTGGGCCACAGCCACAATGAGCAGCTGGCCTACTACCCCTGGCCCCAGTACGAAGAGGCCAAGTGCGTGGAGAGCACCGTGGAGATCGCGGTGCAGGTGAACGGCAAGGTGAAGGCCCGCCTGAAGGTGGCTGCCGACATTGATGCTGCTGCCGCCATTGCCGCCGCCAAGGCTGACCCCGCTGTTGCCGCCGCTCTGGAGGGCAAGCAGGTCGTCAAGGAGATCTACGTCAAGGGCCGTCTGGTCAACCTGGCTGTGAAGGGCTGATCCCTCAAGCGCTTTGCCGGAGAGTTTTTTCAAAAAATCTTTCAAAAAAGGTTGACGAACGCATGAAAATGCGCTATACTGTCTACTGTTAGTTACCATGTAACAACGAAATTCCTGCCTCACGGTCCAAGGGAGGGAATAAGATGTCGGAAATTCGTGTTAAAGAGGGCGAGTCGCTGGAAAGCGCACTGCGTCGCTTCAAGCGCAGCACCGCTCGCAGCGGTGTGCTCGCAGAGGTCCGTAAGCGCGAGGCTTACGAGAAGCCGTCTGTTAAGCGCAAGAAGAAGTCCGAAGCAGCCCGCAAGCGCAAGTTCAAGTAATTAACTGCTTGAAATCGCACGTTGCTTTAGATTTCAAACGCGTTGCTAACGCCGATGTAGGAGAGCCTGAAACTCAGGCTCTCCTATTTTCATTTGCGAGACTGAGAGGGTTTTTATCATGCTGATTACCCCCGAATATGTATTCAAGGATGTGACCCACATCACGCCGGAGTGGCTGGCCCAAAAGGGCATCCGGGCGCTGGTTCTGGACATCGACAACACCCTGACCGCCGACCGCAGTCAGGAGCTGCCGGAAGAAGTGGCCGGGTGGCTGGAAGCCATGCGCAGGGCGGGCGTAAAGCTGACCATCGTTTCCAACGGTGCCGAAAAGCGGGTGCGTCCCTTTGCGGAAAAGCTGGGCCTTGCCTACCTCTACCGCAGCGCCAAGCCCCTGCCCTTTGCGCTGGGAGTGGCCCGCCGCCGGATGCAGGTGAAGCGCAGGGAAATGGCCATGGTGGGCGACCAGCTCTATGCCGACCGGATGGCGGCGGCGCTCTATGGCATCCCGGGCCTGATGGTCATCCCCCGCGGACCGGATCTCGGGGCACAGGTGGTGCTCAAGCGCAAGTGGGAGAAAAAACACTGGCAGGAATACTACGACCGGGGAGGTAAGACCCTGTGAGTGAGTGGAAGATCCGGTTTGGCACCGCAGGCACCAGCGACAGTTTCACGGCCATGGGGTATAAGAACAGTCTGGACATTCCGGCCTATACCGAAAAAATGGGGCTGGATGCCTTTGAATACCAGTGCGGCCATGGAGTCCGGCTGGGGCTGGACAAGGCCCGGCAGATGGCTGACGATGCCGCCGCCCGGGGGATTTTGTTCAGCGTTCACGCGCCTTACTATATCAGCGCCTCCAGCCTGGACGAGGAAAAGCGGCTGAACAGCGTGAACTATCTGCTCCAGAGCGCGGCGCTCTGCAGGGCGCTGGGCGGCAGGCGGGTCATCTTCCACTCCGGCAGCTGCGGCAGGCAGAGCCGGGAAGCTGCCCTGGAAAAAGCGCTGGACACCCTGAAACGGGCGCAGGACGCGCTGGATGAAGCGGGCTTTGCCGAGATCATCCTCTGCCCTGAGACGATGGGAAAGATCGGCCAGCTGGGTACGCTGGAGGAGGTGCTGGCTCTCTGCGGGGTGGACAGACGCATCACCCCCTGCATCGACTTCGGCCACCTCAACGCCCGGACGCTGGGCGGCATCCGCTCCAAGGCGGATTATGCCGCTATCCTTGACCGCATCGGGGAGGCGCTGGGGGATGAGCGGGCCCGGCAGTTCCATGTCCATTTTTCCCGCATCGAGTATTCCAAGGGCGGTGAAAAGCGGCACTGGACCTTTGCCGAGACCCAGTTCGGCCCCGAACCCCAGCCCCTGATGGAGCTGCTGGCCGAGCGCGGGCTTGCGCCGGTCATCATCTGTGAGAGCGCCGGTACGCAGGCAGAGGATGCACAGACGATGCAGAGGATGTATTGTGGATGAACTTTTTTCTGATTTTATCGTCTTTTTTGCTCAAACCCCTTGCCAAACCATGCGGGATTGAGTAAAATAAATAGAGATATGCGTTAAGCATCAATGAGATTTTACTAATGGAGGAATTCCTATGATTTCTGCAGGCGAGTTTCGCAACGGCGTGACCTTTGAGCAGGACGGCCAGGTTCTTCAGGTCGTTGAGTTCCAGCACGTGAAGCCCGGCAAGGGCGCTGCCTTTGTCCGCACCAAGACCAAGAACGTGATCACCGGCTCTGTGGTTGAGACCAGCTACAACCCGACCGCAAAGTTCCCTCAGGCTTTCATCGAGCGCAAGGACGTGACTTACAGCTATGAGGATGGCGATCTGTACCACTTCATGGACAACGAGACCTACGACGATATCCCCGTCAACGCTTCCGATGTGCCCGATAACTTCAAGTTCTGCAAGGAGAACGAGCCGTGCAAGCTGCTGAGCTATAAGGGCAAGGTCTTCAGCGTCGAGATCCCCAACTTTATCGAGCTGGAAGTCACCCAGACCGAGCCGGGTGTCAAGGGCAACACTGCCACCAACACCCTGAAGCCCGCTACCGTCGAGACCGGTGCTGAGATTCGTGTGCCTCTGTTCATCAACGAGGGCGACCACATCCGCATCGATACCCGCACCGGCGAGTATATGGAGCGCGTCTAATTTACCGACAGACCGGGCAGCGGGCAACCGTGTGCCCGGTTTTTGCTTCACAGGCTGAACCGTGCGGCGGAAAGTTTTCCGCTATGCCAAGGGCTCCCCTATTAGGGGAGCTGGCCGCGGAGCGGCCTGAGAGGTTATTTTAAATAGGAGGTCATTCTTATGAAGGAAAAGGCTGCATACCTGCGGGGCCTGATTGAGGGCCTGGGCATCGACGAGACCACCAAAGAGGGCAAGGTCATCAAGGCCATGAGCGAGCTGCTGGGCGAACTGGCAGAAGCTGTGGACGGCATCGATGAAGATGTGACCCGCGCCTACGACCAGATCAACGACCTGAGCGAGGAGCTGGAGGATCTGGAAGCCGACCTCTATGAGGACGATGAGGATGACGAGGAGCCCGAAGCAGAGGAAGAGGATACCGAAGAGGACGACAATGACGATGATATCGCCAGTGAGCCGTTCTATGAGGTGGCCTGCCCCAACTGCGGCGAGACCGTTTACGTCAGCGAGGACGACCTGGACGCGGGCGAAGCAAACTGCGCCCACTGCGGCGTGACCTTTGAGGTCGCGCTGGAGGATGACGACGAGGAGCAGGAGGAAGGCCCCGTGCAGTACGAGGTGACCTGCCCCGCCTGTGGTCAGACCACTGTGTTTGAGGAGGACGACCTGCTGGATGGCGCACCCAAGTGCCCCGGCTGCGGCAAGCCCCTGGACTTTGAAGTGACCGAAGAGTAAAGCACAACAAAAAGGACCGTCTCCTCAGCGGGAGACGGTCCTTTTTTATGCCGTTCAGCGGGTCTCGTTTGCCTTCTGCAGCCAGATGCTGCCAATGTCCAGTGCGTTGTACAGGCCATTCTTGGTGGTCTGGCGGAACACGCGGGCCTCAGGGGCCAGGCTGTCGTTGGTGGAAAAGACCTGAATGTGTACCTTATCGGCCACATCCATGCCGCCCACGGATTTGGTGCTCAGGATCTGCATCCGCAGCACATAGGGGTCGGTCATACGGCCGTAATACAGCTCGTTGTCCTTACGGACGAGGGGCTTGCCTTTATAAGTCAGTTTCGGTGTAAATGGCATCGTGAAAGCCTCCCTATCGTTTGATACACTTTAGTATAACACATCTGGCAGGATGGATGCAAGCCGCAGGGGCCGTACAGGCAGATTTTTCTTTGCGGACAGTTTCTGCTTGACAAACCACGGGCAGATGTGATATCTTTGACCCAGAAGAACGGGTTTGCCTGCTGACGGAACGTTGTGGAGCACCACAGTGCAGACAGAACCGGGTTTTGTTACGCCGACCGTCTGGGCAGCCTTGCGCTATTGGTGCGCAAAGCTGTCCTTTTTGCATTTCAGGGAGGATTTGAGCATGAAGTCTGATATCGAGATCGCACAGGAAGCCAAAATGAAGCCCATCACCGAGATCGCTGCCTCGCTGGGCCTTGCCGATGAGGATGTGATCCCCTATGGCCGCTACAAGGCCAAGATCAACCACCGCCTCATCCACAAGGCATCCAAGCAGGGCAAGATGGTCCTGGTCACGGCCATCAGCCCCACCCCGGCAGGCGAGGGCAAAACCACCACCAGCGTGGGCCTGGCCGATGCCATGAACGCTCTGGGCAAAAAGACCATGCTCTGCCTGCGTGAGCCCAGCCTTGGCCCCGTGTTCGGTGTTAAGGGCGGCGCGGCCGGCGGCGGCTATGCCCAGGTGGTGCCCATGGAGGATATCAACCTCCACTTTACCGGTGACCTGCATGCCATCGGCACCGCAAACAACCTGCTGGCTGCCATGATCGACAACAGCATCCAGCAGGGCAACCCCCTGAACATCGATCCCCGCCGCATCACCTGGAAGCGCTGCATGGATATGAACGACCGCCAGCTCCGCTTCATCGTGGATGGTCTGGGCGGCAAGGTCAACGGTACCCCCCGTGAGGACGGCTTTGATATCACCGTTGCCAGCGAGGTCATGGCGATCTTCTGCCTGGCCACCAGCATCTCCGATCTGAAGGAGCGGCTGTCGAAGATCGTCTGCGCCTACACCTACGAGGGCAAGCCCGTCACGGCTGGCGACATCGGTGCCGCCGGTGCCATGACCGCGCTGCTCAAGGATGCCCTTGACCCGAACCTCGTTCAGACGCTGGAAAATAACCCCGCCATCATCCACGGCGGCCCCTTTGCCAACATTGCCCACGGCTGCAACAGCGTCATGGCCACCAAGCTCAGCCTCTCGCTGGCCGATTACGTCATCACGGAGGCAGGCTTCGGTGCAGACCTGGGTGCCGAGAAGTTCCTGGATATCAAGTGCCGCTATGCCGGCATCGCCCCCAGCGCCTGCGTGCTGGTGGCCACCGTCCGTGCCCTCAAGAGCCACGGCGGCGTTGCCAAGGCTGACCTGAACCAGCCGAATCTCGAGGCGGTCAAGGCTGGTGCCTCCAACCTTGTGCGCCACATCGACAACCTGAAGAACGGCTTTGGCCTGCCTGTGGTGGTGGCCATCAATGCCTTCCCCACCGACACCCCGGAGGAGCAGGCATACGTTGAGCAGGTCTGCGCCGAGCAGGGCGTGCCCTGCGTCCTGAGCGAGGTGTTCGCCAAGGGCGGCGAGGGCGGCAAGGCTCTGGCCGAGAAGGTGCTGGAGGTCATGGAGGATCGTCCCATCCAGTACGTCTACCCGCTGGAGATGCCCCTGAAGCAGAAGGTGGAGGCCATCGCCAAAAAGATCTACCGTGCCGATGGTGTGAATTTCAGCGCCGCCGCTTCCAAGACGCTGGCCGAACTGACCGAACTGGGCTACGGCGACCTGCCGGTCTGTATCGCCAAGACCCAGTACAGCTTCAGCGACAACGCCAAGCTGACCGGTGCACCCACCGGCTTTACCATGGAGGTGCGGGAAGTCCGCCTTGCCGCCGGTGCCGGTTTCGTGGTGGTCATCTGCGGCAACATTATGACCATGCCCGGCCTGCCCAAGAAGCCCGCCGCCGTCAATATCGACGTGGATGCCGAAGGCAAGATCACGGGGCTGTTCTGATTGAAAAAATATGAAGTCCCATGTCCGCACCGTTAAGTTGCTGGGTATGGGACTTTTTAGCTCAACAAATCGGAAGCGGTGGAGAAAAAGATGAAAGCTTACCACATGAGTCAGACACTACAAGTTGGGGATAAATTAAAAGCTGGATACAAGAGAAATGAAATTCGTTGTAGAGAGGTTATCAGCACATTAGAACAATCTGAACAGTGTCTCGAAACAACGATTGCGTCGATGAAATTGCAAGGTGATGAATGGCGTGAATATGTAAAATGGTGTGTTGAAGGAATCTTTGAATTTGTAAGAGAAACCGAATTTTCTTTTCTTCCAAGCCGTTTAAATTGCAGCTACTATTTCGACAATATTGAATATTATAAAGTGTTATATGAAGCTGGCTGGGCTCAGAAATCGGAAGAAGAGAGAGCACAAATTCGACTTTTTGAGGTTGACCTTGAAGAAGAGAAACCTACAAAATATGATATGCTTCTTTTCGATGAAGCTTTTGATGTTATGTTGAACACAAAAAATATAAAGGGTGTAGTAGAATGCGCCCGAAAATATTTTTCTGGAGAATGTAGCAATGACCCTGTTTGGGAAATTATGAGTGACAAACCGGCGATAGCAACAAAAGATATAACGGAAATCTTACTTGATTGCCTTGGCCTGGTCAAACAATGAAAAGTTTTAGTTTTATTGTTTGGCAGATCAAAATACCATTCTATGAAATCCCTGTGTTAGGCCACTCTCCCTTTTCTATATACAAATCAACTATAAGATGTTATGCAGAAATTATTCTGAGGCTGAAAGTTTCCAGTGATCTGGAAGAATACAAAAACTCTATTATCACGATGTGGAGCATCAGCCAGAAACGCTTCCGCCGTCTTTTGCGTCAGAGTGAGATACTTTACAAAAAGGGATAAATGTGGTATCCTAAACATAGGATAAGAAAGGTATTTGAGGTGGTCAATTTCGTGGCAGCCACACGCCGATGGTAACGACAAGGGCTTAGGCTCTGAGAGATGCAGGAGAACGCCACGCCTGCCAAATACCAATCGATGGGGAACGGTTCAGATGCCGTTCCCCGTTCCTGTTTGTATGACAAAACCGCCCTTCCAGTTTGATGCCGGAAGGGCGGTTTTTCTATGTGAGTATTCAGCTTAAGCCGTCTGTTGGCCCACGGTGTGGGTGGCGAGATATTCCACCCAGGCGGGGTAGCCTTCCGGCTTGATGTGGATGCCGTCAGGCTGCGCGTACTCGGCTTTCAGGTCGCCATTGTCGTCGGCAAGGGCTTCCCACAGGTTCAGAAAAGCGCAGTTCTTTTCCAGCGCAATGGCAGCCAGCTCATTGTTGATCTCGCACAGCCGCTCTTTGTACAGGCCGGGATGGCTGCTGCGCACCTCAGGCCGGACAGGCGTAATGGACTGCACGTAGATCTGCGTGTTGGGCAAGGCCTGGGAAATCATATCCAGCATGAGCCGGTAGTAGGTGAGAAAGCTGGAATAATCCCCGTCCCGGTTGAGCACGTTGGTGCCCAGCAGGATATACAGCACCGGGGGCTGCCGGGCTGTCAGCACCTCCATGGGGACCTCTGTGCCGCCATCGGAGCGCTTGCAGGTGGTGCCATTGACCACAACGCTGGGGCCTGCGCCCCGGTAGGCGCAGAAAGAGGCCTCCGGCAGGCCGCTGGAATAGATCTGCATCCCCTGCGTCAGGCTGTCGCCCAGAAAACAGACGTTGGCAAAATAACTGCGGTCCACGGCGGTGGTGCGGTCCAGCGCGGCCAGCCGGAAATCCATGGCGGTGGACCCGGCAGAGGTGGTCTGCACGGTCAGCCGCCGCGCGGGCGTGTAGCTGATGGTGTTCCACTCGCTGCTCTGCAGCTCCTGCTGGAAGATGGTCGGGCCCTGCACGGCGGCAGGGCTCTGCTCCCGGTGGAGGTGCTTCCACAGCAGGCCTACGGCGCTGAGCAGGATGAGCAGCACCAGCAGCCCGGCAACGGCAAAAGTCCTGCGCCAGCGCTTGCGCAGGATGCGGCGGCGGTATTCCTGATAATCGGCCATAAAAACACCCGGCTTTCTTTGTGTTCGTTACCCTCATTATACAGCACCCGGCGGGGCCGTGCAAGTGGGCCGTGCTACTTTACGGCGGCAGATGCTTTGTGGTATAATCATCATGGTTTAGTATGAAATCCTGTCGGCGGCGGGTGCCGCTGGCGTAACTGAGAAAGCAGGAATCAAAATTTATGCTGCAAAACCCTGAATTGCATTATCTGGACAACGCCGCTACCACCATCGCGGCCCCGGAAGTGGCGGATGTCATCAACAAGGCCATGCGGGAGCACTGGGCCAACCCGTCCAGCCTGTATGCCCCCGGTGCCCGGAGCGAGGAAGCCCTGAACGCCGCCCGCGCCGCCGTGGCCCGCACTCTGGGCTGCAAGAGTCGGGAGCTCTATTTTACCTCCTGCGGCAGCGAGAGCAACAACATGGCCCTGCTGGGCGCGGCCCTGACCCGCAGGTTCGGTAAGGGCATCGTGGTGTCCGGCTTTGAGCACCCCAGCGTGCAGAAGCCGCTGGAGCGTCTGGCCGCCATGGGCTATGATGTGACCGTGGTGGACCCCGGCCCGGACGGCACGCTGGACATCGACCGGATGCTGGACCATGTGGACAAAAACACCATCCTTGTGGCCTGCATGATGGTCAACAACGAGGTCGGCACCCGGAACGATGTGGAGCGTCTGGCCGCAGAGGTCAAGCGCCGCAACAGCCGCACCATCGTCCATGTGGATGCCGTGCAGGCCTGGATGCGGGTGCCCATCAAGCTGGCGAGCATCGACACGCTGGCTGTCAGCGGCCACAAGATCCACGCACCTAAGGGCATTGGTGCGCTCTACCTGAGCGACAGCCTGTATCAGGCGTTCCAGGCTCCCTATCTGGGCGGTGAGCAGGAGCGAGAGAAGCGCCCCGGCACCGAGAACCTGCCCTATGCGCTGGGCCTTGCTGCCGCGGCCACCCGCCTGAACAAGACCATGAAGAGCCGGGATGCTGCTGTGCGCGCCCTGAACCTGCGCCTGCGGGAAGGGCTGAAAGCCTTTCCTGAGGTGGTCATCAACAGCCCGGACAATGCGGTGCCCGAGGTGCTGAACTTCAGCGAGAACTGCATCAAGAGCGAGACTATGCTGGCCCATCTGGCACAGCAGCAGGTCTATGTCTCCTCGGCCAGTGCCTGCGGCCGGGGGCAGCCCAGCCACACCCTTGCCGCCATGGGCAGGGACCCGCTGGCCATTGATACGGCCATCCGCGTGTCCTTCTGTGCGGACAACACCCCCGAGGATGTGGACGCGTTCCTCAACGCCTTCGAGGACGGAATGAAGCATTTGCAGAGAATCAAAAAGTAAAAAAGGAAAGCATCCTCACCCTCTCAGGCCGCTCCGCGTCCAGCTCCCCCAAAGGGGGAGCTCTTGACAAAACCGGAAACTTTGCGTGGAATGCCAAGGCCTCCCACTTTGGGGAGGTGGCAGCGCGTCAGCGCTGACGGAGAGGGTGAGCCAGCTATAATTAAGGAGAACTCTATGCGTGAAATTATTATGGGCTATCAGGGCGAGATGTCCCTGAAGGGCCTGAACCGCAACCAGTTTGAGTCGGCCATGATGAAGATCCTGCGCTACCGGCTCAAGACCGTGGGCAAGTTCAAGGTGTACTGCACCCAGTCTACCTTTTATATGGAGCCCGAGGAAGAGGACGTGGACATGGATCTGGCCTTTGACCGGGTGCGCACTGTGTTTGGTCTGGCGGCACTGAGCCGTGCCGTGGTCTGCGAAAAGGACTTTGATACCATCTGCCGGACTGCGGAGGAGTATCTGGGCGACAGCCTGCACGGCATCAAGACCTTCAAGGTGGAGGCCCGCCGTTCGGATAAGACCTACCCCATGACCAGCCCTGAGCTGATGCGGGAGCTGGGCGCTTACCTGCTGGGGCTGCACAACTACCTGCGGGTGGATGTGAAGAACCCCCAGTTCAAGGTCATTGTGGAGATTCGCGATTACGGTGCGTATATTCATGGCCCGAAAATACCCGGAGAGGGTGGCCTGCCCGTGGGTACCTCCGGCCGTGCCCTGAATATGCTCTCCGGCGGCATCGACAGCCCGGTGGCTGCTTACCGGATGGCAAAGCGCGGTCTGGCCCTGGATCACATCCATTTTGCGTCCCCTCCGTATACTTCCGAGCGCGCAAAACTGAAAGTTAAAGCTCTGGCCCAGAAGATCACCCCCTATACCGGCAGCTCCAACCTGTTTGTGGTGCCCTACACCAAGCCGCAGGAGTATATCCGGGACAATGCCCCCGATGTGCTGTTCACGGTGCTGATGCGCCGCAGCATGATGCGCATTGCCAATCGTATTGCCACCAGACAGGGCTGCGAGGCCCTCATCACCGGCGAGAGTCTGGCTCAGGTGGCAAGCCAGACCGTCAAGGCCCTGCAGTGCACCGATGCCGCCCAGGATCTGCCCATCCTGCGCCCGCTGATCGGCATGGATAAGACCGAGATCATCGAGACCTCCCGCCACATTGGCACCTACGAGACCAGCATCCTGCCCTATGAGGACTGCTGCACCATCTTCACCCCGCCGCACCCGAAGATCCGCCCCGAGCTGGCAGAGATCCTGGAGGCAGAAGCCGCCATGCCCGGCCTGGCAGAGCTGGAGGCCGAAGCTGCTGAGAACACCGAGCGGATCCGCATCCGCATTACGGACGAGATCGAGTTTGAGGGGTGAGCGGCATGACAGCGGAGATCATCAGTGTGGGTACCGAGCTGCTGCTCGGCAACATCCTCAACACCAACGCCCAGTACCTGAGCCGGGAGCTTGCTGAGCTGGGCATTACGGTCCAGCGGGAGAGCACCATCGGCGACAATCAGGGGCGGCTGGCGGACTTTGTCAACGAGGCAAAGAACCGCTGTGACCTGCTGGTATTCACCGGCGGTCTGGGCCCCACGGCAGACGACCTGACCAAGGAGACCGTTGCCGCCTGCTATGGCGATACGCTGGTCTTTGACGAGAGCGAGTGGGAGAAGATCACCGGTTATTTTGCCCGCTCCGGCCGGGTGACCACCCCCAACAACCGCAAGCAGGCCATGGTGCCCGTAAAGGGGCATAAGATCATCAACCACCACGGCACTGCCCCCGGTGCATGGTTTGAGCAGGAGGGCCGCTGTGCTGTCCTGATGCCGGGCGTGCCCAGCGAGATGAAGGCCATGTGGAACGAGAGTGTCCGCCCCCTGCTGATGAAGCGCCAGAACTGCACCCTGCACTCTGTCACCCTGCGGGTGCTGGGCGGCGAGAGCAACCTGGAATATCAGGTGCGTGATCTGCTGGAAAACGCCAACCCGACCGCTGCCATCTACTGTAAGACCGGTGAGTGCGAGATCCGCATCACCGCCCGGGCTGCTTCCGATGCGGAAGGCGAAAAAATGTGCCGGGAATATGCCAAAAAGTTCTATGATCTGCTGGGCGATGCGGTGTATGATGAGGATGTGGCCGGGCTGGAGGAGACACTGGTGCGCACCTTAAAGGAAAAGGGGCTCACCCTCTCCACCGCCGAGAGCTGCACCGGCGGGCTGATCGCACAGCGCATCACCTCGGTGCCGGGCTCCAGTGAAGTGTTCGGCTACGGCTTTGTGACCTATTGGGAGGCTGCCAAGGCCAGGCTGGTGGGCGTGGAACCGGATGTCATTGCAAAGTACAATGTGGTGTCGGCCCCCGTGGCCGCCCAGATGGCGCTGGGGGCCGCACAGGCCGCCGGTGCTGAGATCGGCATCAGCGTGACCGGCGTGGCCGGGCCGACCGGCGGAGATGCCCTCCGCCCGGTGGGCACGGTGTATCTGGGCGCGGCCCGGGGGGAGACGGTGTATGTGAAAAAGCTGTCCGTCTCCCGGCCCGACCGTGCATTGGTGCGTGCCCGTGCCGCGCAGGCCGCCCTGGAGCTGGCCCTGCGGCTGGCACAGGGAAAAGTTCCTGCAGGCACAGAGCCCCTTGCCCGGGACGCACAGCACAGCGCCGAAGCGCTGGACAAGCTGAACGAGGTGTTCCTGGGCCACTAAAAGGCAGGGGGAATGCAGGGTGACACAGCAACAGGAGACCGGGTGTGTGCTGCGGCTGTTCGGTGCGCAGTCCACAGCGGTTGGCAAAACGGTGGAAAACTTTCCGCCCCAGTGGCGGACCGCGGCCCAGTGGAAGAGCCGGGGCGGGGAAACGCTGGTGGCCCTGCAGGCGCAGAGCCCTTCCGGGTTGAAAAAGGCCGCGCAGGCCCTGCGGCAGGCGTTTTCGGCAGACCTGTACGGGGCAGGAGAGACCACTCTGCCTGCCGCCGTGGTGGAGGCGCTGGAACGGCACGATAAGCTGCTCATCTGTGCGGATGCTGCCGCCGGTGCCCTGCTGGAAGCCCGGCTCGAGAACCTGCCCGGGGCCGAGAAGGTCTTTGATTTTGGCGCGGTGAGCTATGCCAACCCCAAGACAGGCCCGCTGATCGAAAAGCGTGCCCGCCTGCCCAAAGACTGCACCGACCCGCTCCGGCAGGCACTGGCCCGGGCTCAGGCTGCCCGCCGCGTGGTGGGGGCAGATCTCTCTGCCGCCTGTGCCGAGCGGGAAAGTGACTGTGTGCTGGTGCTCAGCTGCAGGAAGGGCTGCTTTCTGCGCACCGTCCCGGCGGGGGAGAACCCTGCCCTCTGGCTGCTGGATATCATCCGGCGCACGGCGGCAAACAAGCCTCAGGCTGAGGGGACAGGCTTCCTGCCTGCCCGCAGGGCTGCAAAGAAGGATGTTCTGCCCAGCCCCCAGCCCAAGCGGCATCCCCTGCGCCGGGTGTGCATGACGCTGCTGGTGCTGGCTCTGCTGGCGGCTCTCGCTGCGGTCGGGGCGTGGGAATATACCAACGGCAATTTCTACGCCCTGCCGGAACAGCTGCACACCCTGCTGACGGAGCACGTTCCCCGCCCGGGGGCGACATTGGTATAGGACCGACCCTCTCCGTCATTGCTGCGCAATGCCGGAGAGGGTCTTTTTTTCTAAATTAACAGAAAGTTCACCCAAAAAACGGATAAAATCTATCCATCGGGTTTGACGGGTTTTCAGCTTTGGTGTATCATATAAACAGTATGTGGTTTTTCCGCTGTTGGGCGGCCTGCCGCCCCGATTTTTGATAGATGAGGTGTAACAATGTCCCTTGCTGAAAAACTCTTTGGCAGCTTCTCTGACCGGGAGCTGAAAAAGATCAATCCCATTACCAAAAAGGTGCTGGCACTGGAAACAAAGTATCAGCCGATGTCCGATGCCGAGCTGCAGGCGCAGACCCCGGCCCTGAAAGAGCGGCTGGCAAACGGCGAGACGCTGGATGATATCCTGCCCGATGCCTTTGCTGTCTGCCGCGAAGCTGCCTGGCGTGTGCTGGGCATGAAGCACTTCCCTGTGCAGATCATGGGCGGCATTGCCCTGCACCGCGGCTCCATTGCCGAGATGCAGACCGGTGAAGGCAAGACCCTGGTGGCCACCCTGCCCGCCTACCTGAACGCCCTGACCGGCGAGGGCGTGCACATCGTCACCGTCAACGATTACCTGGCCAAGCGCGACAGCGAGTGGATGGGCAAGCTCTACCGCTGGCTGGGCCTGAATGTCGGCCTGATCGTGCAGGGCATCGATGGCGATGCCCGCCGCCGTGCCTACAACGCCGATATCACCTACGGCACCAACAATGAGTACGGTTTCGACTACCTGCGCGACAACATGGTGACCTATAAGGACAACATGGTGCAGCGCGGCCACGCCTTTGCCATCGTCGATGAGGTGGACTCCATCCTGATCGATGAGGCCCGCACCCCTCTGATCATCTCCGGCAAGGGCGAGGATTCCTCCAGCCTGTACACCCAGGTGGACCGCTTCGTCCGCACTCTGCACAAGAGTGTGGTGGTCGAGCTGGAAGATAAGGTGGAGGCCGATGAGCAGACCGACGGCGATTATGTCGTGGACGAAAAGCACAAGACCTGTACCCTGACTGCCAAGGGCATCCAGAAGGCCGAGGAATACTTCAAGGTCGAGAACCTGGCCGCCGCAGAGAATATGACCCTGGCCCACCACATCGATCAGGCCATCAAGGCTTACGGCGTGATGCAGAAGGATATCGACTATGTCGTGAAGAACGGCGAGGTCATCATTGTGGACGAGTTCACCGGCCGCCTGATGATCGGCCGCCGCTACAACGAGGGCCTGCATCAGGCCATTGAGGCCAAGGAGGGCGTGAAGATCGCCGCCGAGAGCAAGACGCTGGCGACCATCACCTTCCAGAACTACTTCCGTATGTACAAGAAGCTGTCCGGTATGACCGGTACCGCCAAGACGGAAGCCACCGAGTTCACCGAAATCTACGGCCTGAACATCGTCACCGTGCCCACCAACCGCCCCAACATCCGCAAGGATTATCCGGACGCGGTCTACAAGACCGTCAACGGCAAGTACAAGGCTGTCATCGAGCAGGTGCTGGAATGCCACAAGAATGGCCAGCCGGTTCTGGTGGGTACCGTCAGCGTGGAAAAGAGCGAGACGCTGGCCAAAATGCTGCAGAAGTACACCCGCGATTTCAATGTCCTGAACGCCAAGAACCACGAGCGCGAGGCTGAGATCGTGGCGCAGGCCGGCAAAAAGGGTGCCATCACCATTGCCACCAACATGGCAGGCCGTGGTACTGATATCATGCTGGGCGGCAACGCCGAGTTCATGGCCAAGGCCCAGATGCGCAGGGAACACTTCTGTGAGAACCTGCTCGACCCCGAAAAACCGCAGGATGCCGACCCGAATGCGGTGGAGCTCCTGCTGACTGAGGCCGACGGCCACGGCGACACCAACGATGAAAAGATCCTGGCGGTGCGGAAACGGTTTGAGGAGCTGTATGCCCAGTACAAGCCGGCCATCAGCGCCGAGGCAGAGGAAGTGCGCAAGGCCGGTGGTCTGTTCATCATCGGTACGGAGCGGCACGAGAGCCGCCGCATCGATAACCAGCTGCGCGGCCGTGCAGGCCGTCAGGGCGACCCCGGCGCGTCCCGCTTCTACCTGAGCCTGGAAGATGATCTGATGCGCCTGTTCGGCGGTGACCGCGTTTCCAGCCTGATGGATACCCTCAAGCTGGACGAGGATACCCCCATTGAGAACCGGATGATCACCAATACGCTGGAGAGCGCCCAGAAAAAGCTGGAGGGCCGCAACTTTGAGATCCGTAAGAACGTGCTGAAGTACGACGACGTGATGAACCAGCAGCGCGAGATCATCTATGGCCAGCGCCGCAAGGTGCTGGACGGTGAGGATATCAGCACCGAGATGCACAACATGCTGCGGGAGAACATTGATTCCAGCTGCAAGCAGTTCCTGGCCGGAGATGTGAAGGACGAGTGGGACTTTGGTGCCCTGCGCCGCCACTATCAGGGCTGGCTGACCACCGATGCCGACTTCCACTACACTGTGGCCGATTACGACAGCCTCTCCCAGAAGGGCATCGCCGATCTGCTCTACGACCGCGGAATGCAGATCCTGCAGGCCAAGGAGGTGCGGTACGGCGCACCGGTCATGCGTGAGCTGGAGCGCATCTGCCTGCTCAAGTGCGTGGACCGGATGTGGATGGATCACATCGACAACATGGACCAGCTGCGTCAGGGCATCGCCCTCCGCGGCTACGGCCAGAAGGACCCCGTGGTGGAGTACCGCATCGAGGGCTTTGACATGTTCGACCAGATGGTGGATTCCATCCGTGAGTCCAGCATCAAGATGCTGCTGACCATCGAGGTGCGGCAGGCCGGTGCAGCCCCCAAACGGGAGCAGGTGGCCAAGCCTACCGGCGAGGGCTTTGTGCCCGGCAACGGCGCGCCCGGTGTCAAGGGTGCCCCCAAGGGCCAGCCTGTCCGGGTCATCAAGATCGGCCGCAATGATCCCTGCCCCTGCGGCAGCGGCCTCAAGTGGAAAAAGTGCACCTGCGCCCAGTATCACCCTGAAGGAAGCAACGGTGGGGAAAACTGAGTTAGTAACTAAAAATAGTTGCAAATAAAGAAAAACGTGCTATACTGGAAGTAGGATGAGGATATGGGGCAGAAAGAAAAGCTGATCGAGCGGCTAAAAGCCAAGCCAAAGACTTTTACCTTTGATGATGCCGAAAGCCTGCTGCGATATTTTGGGTATGAGCGCTCCAACAAGGGCCGTACCAGCGGTTCCCGCATTGTGTTCGTATCGGAACAGTATCCACCGATCTTGATGCATAAACCCCATCCCCGAAAAGAACTGCTGGAATATCAGGTCAAGCAATTGATTCAAATTCTGGAACAGGAGGGACTTCTGTGAATAACACGATGGAGTACAAGGGCTATGTTGGCAGTGTGGAGTTCTCGGAGGAAGATGGCCTGTTTTATGGCAAGGTCATGGGGATCCGGGCTCTGATCTCTTACGAGGGCAGCACCGCTGCAGAGCTGGTAAATGATTTCCACGGTGCAGTGGATGATTATCTGGCATTGTGCGAGGAAAACCACACCGAACCGGAACGTGCCTATAAGGGGAGCTTCAATGTCCGCATTTCCCCGGAATTGCACAAGCAGGCGGTCATTTTTGCAATGGCCCACAATATGAGTCTGAACAGTCTGGTGGAAAATTCCATTGAACAGGCTGTCCATGCAGGCTGAAAATCAAACAGAACGGGAGCTGACTGATATGTTGACTGCAAAAGAATTGCTGGGCCGTGCCCAGGCGCTGGAACCCCAGCTGGTGGAGTGGCGGCGCACCCTGCACCGTCACCCGGAGGTGGGCTTTGATCTGACCCAGACCAAGGCACTGGTGAAAAAGGCCCTGACCGAGATGGGCTACGAGCCCAAGGATTGCGGCAAGGCCGGTGTCATTGCGCTGGCAGGCGGCAAAAAGCCCGGCAAGACCATCCTGCTGCGGGGCGATATGGATGCCCTGCCCATTCAGGAGGAATCCGGCGTGGATTACGCTTCCGAGGTGCCGGGCAAGATGCACGGCTGCGGCCACGATATGCACACGGCAATGATGCTGGGTGCTGCCCAGCTGCTCAAGGAGCACGAGGATGAGATCGAGGGCACCGTCAAGCTGGAGTTCCAGCCCGCCGAGGAGATCTTCCAGGGCTCGCCCGATATGATCGCCAACGGTCTGCTGGAAAACCCCAGCGTGGATGCGGCAGTCATGTTCCATGTGCTGGGCGGAATGCCCATTCCCGCCGGTGTGGTGCTGGTGCCTGCCTGCGGCGGCATCACCATGGCAAGCTGTGAGCAGTATCACATCATCGTCCACGGCAAGGGCGGCCACGGTTCCATGCCGGAAAAGTGCATCGACCCCATCACGGCGGCGGCGCACATCCACATTGCCCTGCAGGAGATCAACAGCCGGGAGCTGGATGCCCACAGCTTTGGTGTGTTCACCACCGGCCGCTTCCAGGCAGGCGCGGCCTCCAATGTCATCCCGGACAGCGCGGAGATGTGGGGCACCATCCGCACCACCGACCCCGAGGGCGCAGTGACGGAGCTGCTGCACAAGCGGATGACCGAGATCGCACAGGGGGTGGCTACGGCTTACCGCTGCACCGCCGAGATCACCTTCAGCGATTACTGCCCCTGCATGGTGGTGGACAAGGAGCTTGCCGGCAACGCCCTGACCTATATGGGTGAGCTGCTGGGCAAGGGTGCAATGGATATGACCCCGATGACCGGCGGCAAGCCCGGCGGCGGCAGCGAGGATTTCGCGTTCGTCAGCCATGAGGTGCCCACCGTGAGCATGTTCCTGACGGCGGGCAACGCCAACGAGGGCTACACCTACGGCCAGCATCACCCCAAGGTGAAGTTTGATGACAGCGTTCTCTTTGAGGGCAGCGCGGCCTATGCCTATATGGCCCTGCGCTGGCTGCAGGAGCACAAGTGATCGGATAAAAACAAAGACCTCCTCTGGAAAACGGCCAGAGGAGATCTTTCTATATTATGGGCAAAAAGGCCGAGCAACGGAAAAGCCTTTGCCTTATAAATCTGTCTTGTCTGCCTGCTCGATCAGGCTTCCAGGAACACTTTGCGCAGGGAGGTGTTGGTCTCCACGATCTTCACCAGCAGCACGCCCAGCACGGTGCAGCTGATGAGCTCACCGATACCGACGGAGATGCCGTTGGTGATGCAGGCCAGCCACAGCGGAGCAGAGGAAGAAGGATCGGGGAACATGACGGCAATCTCAATGCCGATGATGACCGCATTGAAGAGCACGGGCGGCAGGGAAGGCACGATGGCCAGACCCTTGAAGCGGACGTTCCGCAGTTTGTAAGTCACAACACAGGCCAGCAGGGTGGCCAAGGTGCCAAAGATAACATCCACGATGGTGGAGCCCAGCAGGTTTGCCAGGAAGCAGCCCAGCACCACGCCCACGATGTACTCGGCACCGAACACGGGCAGCAGGCAGAGGGCCTCGGCAACACGCACCTGCACCGCACCGTAGGAGAACGGCTGCAGCGCCATGCAGAGCACCACATAGAGAGCTGCGACCACAGCGCAGCGGGCCAGTTTGCGGACAGTAAAATTCTGATTCATAACAATACTCCGGCGGATGAATTTTGACCGCACAGGGACCGCCAGCCCTATGGGTTTGGCCCGGCATGGTTCGAGACACGCTGGGGAGCCTAAAATCCTAAGTTGCTCTTTCAGGTTGCCGCGCAAAAGCACAGCAAAAGGGAGTATAGCACAAATTGCCGCAAAATGCAACGGCCTGCAAACAAAAAAGAACTGCCGCAGCGGGCAGTTCTCAGAAAAAACTCAGCGTGTGTGGCCAACGTAGACCAGAGCAATGGTATCGGGGCCGGTGTTGGCGGAAACAACGCCGCCCAGCGGGAAGGTGATGAGCGGGTCTTTGCCGAACGCCTTGCGGCAGGCCTTGATCAGATCATCCTTCTGGGGGATGTTGGTGTGGCCGATCATATAATCAAAGTCCTCCACACCTTCGCTGCGCTTTTTGGCCAGCTCCACCATGGCGGGCACGACCTTGTCATCGCCGCGCACCTTGGCCTCCACTTTGGTCTTTCCATCGATCAGGGTGATGATGGGGCGGATGCCCATCAGCTCGCCCATGACAGCGGCGGCGGCAGAGATGCGGCCGCTTTTCTTCATCTGCTTCAGGCTGTAAGGTCCGAGGACGATTTCCATCTTGTCCATCTGGGTCTCGAACTCCTGAATGACGTGGCTGATCTCCGCACCGTTCTGCAGCTTGCGTGCCATCTCGCAGACATACCAGCCAAAGGGCATGGAGTAGGTGTGCGGGTCCAGCAGATGGATCCGCAGGTGGTGCTCCGGGCGCTCCTCCCGCAGCATCCCCTGGGCCATCACGGCGTTGTTGTAGGTGGAGGAGCCGCTGCGGTTGATGGGCACATGGATCACATCGGTGTAGCCCTCGTCCACATACTGGCAGTACTTTTCGCAGAACTGGATGGGGGTGATGGCAGCCGTGGAGGGAATGCCCTTGGCGGCGCGCATCTTTTCGTAGAACTCCTCATTGGTGCAGCTCTCACGCTCGATATAGTCTACATCATCCAGCAGGATGTGAAAGCTCATAATATCAATGCCGTACTTCTCGGCCAGCTCCTGCGGGATATCGCAGGAGGAATCGGTCAGGATCGCGATCTTGCTCATAATGTCCCTCATTTCCATTCGTATTCTCGCAGGCGGCCATGATCCAGCAGCTCCGGGAAATCCCACTGGCGCAGGACCTCGTACACACCCACAGCCACACTGTTGGAAAGGTTCAGGCTGCGGCAGGTATCCCGCATGGGCATCCGGATGCAGTGCTCCTGGTTGGCCGCCAGCAGTGCCTCGGGCAGGCCGGCATCCTCCCGCCCGAACACGAGATAGGCCCCGTCCGGGTACTGGATGTCGGTGTAGCGCTGGGGCGCTTTGGTGGTAAAGTAGTAGAACGGGCCTTTGTTCCGGGCAAAGAAATCCTCCAGCCCATCATAGTAATTGATGTCGAGGTAGTGCCAGTAATCCAGCCCGGCATGCTTGAGCTTTTTGTCATCGATGGCAAAGCCCATGGGCCCCACCAGATGCAGGCGGCAGGCCGTGCAGGCACAGGTGCGGGCCACGTTGCCGGTGTTCTGGGGGA
>OLOR01000750.1_pt1 | contig 33786 bp, 28 predicted proteins | sample 1672521 | NCBI WGS metagenome assembly OLOR01 (sample SAMEA3136695, study PRJEB25190) | human gut metagenome | biome: human gut; feature: human-associated habitat; material: faeces | place: Austria | collected 2013
AGAATGTGCCAGGGCACATTCTTTTTTGTACAGTTCTGCGGATACCTCTTTTCCTGAAAAAAAGAATCTACGGTTTGCCTGCTTTGACAAAAGGCGCGCATGTCAGCAGTTATACTGGAGAAAAAAGGTCGCAGGAAAGGACATGCCATGGAATCTCAATATTGGAATGACGAAGTGCAGCAGTCGGCATGGCTGCTGGATTATGACCGAAGATGTATGCTGGACTGTGCGGATACGTTTCAAAATCTTGCTGCGGTTATGGGTGAGATGAACTGGGAGCTGGAGCAGGAAAAAACGCCGGACGATCGGGAAGAGCTGCTTCGGCGCAGACAGGCGATGGAGAGCCGGAAACAATATGCGGCGCATATGCGTCAGATGGCGGGAATGCTGCAGTCGGTAGCGGATACGTCCGTTCAGCTGATCCGGCTGGGCGGTCGGCAGGAAAAGCAGATTGTGCGCGCCCTGGCGGGAGAAGGCATTGTAGTAGAGGATATTTATCTGCTGCGGGGAAAAGAGGACAGGCTGCAGATCACGATATCTGTCCGCCTGACAAAGAACAAAAGCATGACGGTAGAGGAAATTGCCGGGTATTTGTCGGTGCTGATGGATATCCGGCTGGTGCCGCAGAAGAGGAATCCATATTTTGTCGGAGAAGAATCCGTGAGTCTGTATTTTGAGGAAGAGCCGATTTTCAGCTGTTTGACAGCGGCGGCATGCGCGACGGAAGAAACGGAGAGCGTCTCCGGGGACAGCTATTCTTTTCTGGAAACGGACGACAGCGTTGCCATGATTTTGTCGGATGGAGTTGGTTCCGGGGAGAGCGCGGCGCGGGACAGCGGCAGGATTGTAGACTTGACGGAGCGGATATTGGATGCGGGGCTTGGACCGGATATGGCGATGCTTTTTTTAAATGGGATGGCAGGCGCGGAGGGGGATGAAAACCGGATGGCGACGCTTGATCTGTGCCGGATTGATCTTTACCGGGGGGAGTGCGAGACGGTGAAAGCTGGCGGGGCAGCAGGGTTTATCAAGCGCAGCGACCGTGTGGAGAAAATTCAGAGCAGACAGCTGCCGCTCGGCATGTCGGCGTCAGAGGACATCAGTGAAAAAAAGTGGCAGTTAAACAGCGGCGATCTGGTCATTTTGGTTTCGGATGGTGTAGTGCAGAACTGGCCGTGCGGGGACGGGGAATATCTGTTGGAGCAGAAAATCGCTTCGTTGAACGTCAGCTCACCGGTCGACCTGGCAAATCTGATTTTGCGTTATGCAATCCGCCAGTGCGGCGGCAAAATCCGAGATGATATGACGGTTTTAGTTACGGGAATCTGGAAAAACGAAGAACGGGAGATAGAGGATATAGAATAAGAAGTTTCACTGGACAAACATCTGAGGTATAATGTAGGGGCACAAAGGAAAAGCAATTGGTTTTCGTGTGCCCCTAACGAGAGTGCAAAGAGCGCGTCAGCGCGGGCACTCGAGTTTATCAGCAGAAAGGAAAAACAATTGGTTTTCGTGTACCCCTAACGAGAGTGCAAAGAGCGCGTCAGCGCGGGCACTCGAGTTTATCAGCACAAAGGAAAAAAGGAGACTGCAGGATGGATCTGACGGAAAAAATTCTTTTCTATATGAAGCGGTATCATATGATCCCGGAAAATAAAAATATCGTAGTCGGACTTTCCGGGGGAGCAGATTCCGTCTGCCTGCTGTATGTGTTGGTTGCGCTGCGCAAGAAGCTGGGACTGCAGCTGTGCGCGGTGCATGTTCATCATGGCCTGCGCGGGATAGAGGCTGATGCGGATGAGGCGTATGTGCGCGATATTTGCCGGGCGTGGGATGTGCCGTTAAAGGCAATACGGATTGAGGCGGCGGCGCTGGCAAAACAGTGGGGAATCGGTTGCGAAGAAGCCGGACGCCGGGCGCGCTATGAAATTTTTGAAGAGTGCTTACAGGAGATGGGCGGTTGTCACGGTGCAATTGCGGTGGCGCATCATCGGGACGACTGCGCGGAGACGCTTTTGTTTCACATGTTCCGCGGCACTGGTCTGGACGGAATGGCAGGGATTCGCCCGGTGCGAAAGACGGAACGGGAAAGCATGATTATCCGTCCGCTTTTGGAAACTGGAAAGACAGAAATAGAAAGCTTTCTCCAGGAAAAAGGGATTTCCTGGCGGATAGATTCTACGAACACCGGAGAAGATTATACAAGGAACCGAATCAGGAATCGGGTTCTGCCGTATGCGGAAAAGGAAATTTGCAGCGGAGCCGGAGCACATCTGGCGAAAGAGGCACAGCTCCTGGCGGAGACGGCGGATTTTGTGCGCAGCTGCACCCGACAGGCGCTGGAACGCTGCAGGGTGGAAGCAGGTGCTTTGAAAACGAATGTGTGCGGCAGAGATAGAGTAGAGCATGTGGGGCGAAGAAAAGTAACTGCGGAGTATACGAGATACGATAAACAGACTATAATAAAATTAAATATCGAACTTCTGCAACAGGAAGATATTTTCCTGCAGAAGCAGTGCGTGCGGGAATGTCTGCTGGAGATCGGCACGGGGCGCGACCTGACGGCAGCGCATATCGAAGCAGTGTGGCACCTTGTAGGGACGGACTGCCAGAGCGGTAGGAAGCTGCGGATTCCAGCGTGTCAGCTCGAGGTGGAGCGGCAGTTTAGGCTGCTGGTATTTCGAAGGTTGGAGCGGCAGCAGGACGCATCGCCGGAGCAGCAGTTTGACCGAGGCAGGCAGGTTGGGCTTCAGACCGCAGAGCTTCCGCTCCCAGAGCATTCTGGCGAGCTGCACGTTCCGGGGATGGGTGTGGTGTCAGTGCGATACCTGCATCGGGACGAGCCGACAGCAGGTGAAAAAAATACCGCAGCAGGCGAAAAAAATACTGCGGCAGGCGAGGAAAGCGGCGCTGCTGTTGGTGCTTTTTTAAAAAATATCCCTCAAAAAAAGTATACGAAATGGTTGGATTATGATAAAATAATACAATCTGTCGTATTTCGAACGCGCAGGAGCGGAGATTATCTGACAATCGATGATAATTTTTCAAAAAAAAGCTTAAAGAAATATATGATCGAAGAAAAAATTCCTGCAAATGAGCGGAACAGTATGATGGTGCTGGCAGACGGGAATCACATTATCTGGGTACCGGGCGGAAGAATCAGCACATACTATCGGGTAACGGAGCAGACGAGGGTGATTTTGGAAGTTACCTGTATGGAGAAGCAAGAATAGAACAGAAAAACCAAGGAGGATTTGGGCATGGCAGAAAGAGTTGAAGTGATGTTGTCGGAAGAAGAGGTAGACAGAAGGATTCAGGAGATTGGTGAGCAGATCAGTAAAGATTATGCCGGAAAACAGGTTCATCTGGTATGCGTATTAAAGGGCGGCAGCTTTTTCTTATGTGAACTGGCAAAGCGGATTACCGTTCCGGTATCCCTGGATTTCATGTCTGTATCCAGCTACGGCGGTGATACCAAATCAAGCGGAGTTATTAAGATCGTAAAGGATCTGGATGAGCCTCTGCGCGACAAGGATGTTATTGTTGTGGAGGATATCGTGGATTCCGGACGTACCCTGAGCTATCTGCTGGATATGTTAAAGGCACGCGGACCGAAGTCCATGGCACTCTGCACGCTTCTGGATAAGCCGGATCGCCGTGTGATCGATGTAAAGGTAGATTATACCGGATTCCAGATTCCGGACGAATTTGTGGTAGGCTATGGCCTGGATTACGACCAGCGTTACCGCAACCTTCCGTACATCGGAGTGGTAAAATTTGATTGATGCAGGCTTTTAGCCGAAGGAGGATGCAGTGAACAAAAACGGCAGAGGAATGAATCTCGTCATTTCCCTTTTGCTTATTGTGCTCCTGGTTTTCTGGTTTTCGGGAATACTGCGCAGCATGGAGGATACCTGTACACAGGCGGAATTCAATCAGATGCTGGATGCCGGAGAAATATCGGGAGCTGTAGTAGTGCAGAACCGGGAAGTGCCGACCGGTTCCGTGGAGGTACATCTTACCTCGGGAGACGAAAAGGTGCTGGTGGTATCGGATGTCAATCCGGTGCTGGAGGAGCTGGAAACGGCAGGAGTCAAGACGATCGTGAGGGATGTGCCCGGCGATAATATATTTTTAACGTCCATTCTGCCTGCGCTGATCACTGTGGGCGGTGTGCTTCTGATCTTCATGATGATGAATGCACAGAATGCCCAGATGAATGGCGGCAATAAGATGATGAATTTCGGCAAAAGCCGTGCGCGGCTGAGCCTGGCAGGCGACAGCAAGGTTACATTAAAGGATGTTGCCGGACTGAAGGAAGAGAAGGAAGACCTGCAGGAGATCGTTGATTTTTTAAGAGATCCGGGCAAGTTTACAAAGGTCGGGGCGAGAATCCCCAAGGGTGTTTTGTTGGAGGGACCTCCCGGAACCGGTAAAACCCTTCTGGCAAAGGCGATTGCGGGCGAAGCAAACGTTCCGTTTTTCTCCATTTCCGGTTCTGATTTCGTGGAAATGTTCGTCGGTGTCGGTGCTTCCCGCGTTCGGGATTTGTTCGAAGAAGCGAAAAAAAATGCACCATGCATCGTGTTCATTGATGAAATCGACGCGGTGGCGAGACGGCGTGGAACCGGTATGGGCGGCGGTCATGATGAAAGAGAGCAGACGCTGAATCAGATGCTGGTAGAGATGGACGGTTTCGCTGCAAATGCAGGAATCATCGTAATGGCAGCGACAAACCGCGTAGATATCCTGGATCCGGCGATCCTGCGTCCCGGACGATTTGATCGAAAGATCGCAGTCGGACTGCCGGATGTTGGAGGAAGAGAGGCGATCCTGCAGGTTCACGCGAAAAATAAACCCTTGGGTGATAACGTGGATTTAAAACAGATCGCTCAGACAACGGCAGGATTTACCGGAGCCGATCTGGAAAATCTGTTAAACGAGGCGGCAATTGTAGCAGCAAAGGATAACCGGTGCTTTATCAGTCAGGAGGATATCAAGACTGCTTTTGTAAAAGTAGGAATCGGAACAGAACGAAAGAGCCGTATTATTTCTGATAAAGAGCGTAAGATCACAGCGTATCACGAATCCGGACATGCGATTTTGTTCCATGTGCTGCCGGATGTCGGACCGGTTTATTCGGTGTCGATCATTCCGACCGGCGCAGGTGCAGCAGGTTATACGATGCCGCTGCCGGAGCGTGACGATATGTTTATGACAAAGGGTCGCATGCTGCAGGAGATTATGGTATCCCTGGGCGGAAGAATCGCGGAAGAAATTATTTTTGATGATATTACCACCGGCGCATCCAGTGATATCAAAAAGGCGACACAGATTGCGAAAAAGATGGTAACACGGTACGGAATGTCTGAAAACGTAGGCGTGATCTGCTATGATGATGACGATGATGAAGTGTTCATCGGACGGGATCTGGCGCATGCAAAGGCCCACAGCGAGCTGGTGAGCGGGGAGATCGACAGAGAAATCCACCGGATTATCGACGAGTGTTATGCAAAGGCAAAGGCATTGATTCTGGAAAACAGTGATGTGCTGCATAAGAGCGCACAGCTGCTTCTGAAAAAAGAAAAGATCAGCCGCGCAGAATTTGAAGCGCTGTTTGAAAAGCAACCGGAAGATTTCTTCGCGTAAATGGTAAATAGTCACAAAAACAAAAACGAAAATTTGTGATATTTGTGAAAACGGAGAATATACAAAAAGGGGCGGGTCTGCTATTATACTCTTTGTAACCCCCCCCAATACATTATATATTTTTGCTATACCCCATAAGAAGAAATACCTTCTCTGAAAAGGACAGCTTAACGGCTGTCCTTTTATCATGCGGCAGAATATCCTTATGCTGCGATATAGCGCTGGAGCAGGATTTTGGCTTGCCATTCCGAAAACGGTAGTATAAAATGGGTCTGTAAAGGATAGGTAAAGAAAATCATGGAATTTAATCGTTTTTTCAGTGATCAGAAATATATGAATGAAATGCGCCCTGTTTTCAGTAAAAGGGCGCTTTATAGTGATACGACAGAAAATTATGTGACACCGCCGGAGCCTGCACCCTACAGCAGGGTAAAGATCGCATTCCGCACCAAGCGCAGCAATGTCGATCGCGTTTTTTTAGTCTGTAAAGGGCAGAAAAATCTGATGTTTAAGGCATCATCAGACGCGCAGTTTGATTATTATGAAGTAAAGCTGCAGCTGGATAATGAAAAGATCAGCTGGTATTTTGAAATTCAGGCAGGTGCGATCACCTGCTATTACGATTTTCGTGGTGTGGTAAAACGGCCGGATGAGCACTACAATTTCGTCCTGATTCCTGGCTTTGATACGCCGGACTGGGCGAAGGGTGCCGTGATGTATCAGATTTATGTGGATCGCTTCTGCAACGGGGATCCGACAAATGATGTCCTGACAAATGAATATCATTATATCGGCGCAAAATCACAGCATGTAGAGGACTGGTACCGGTATCCGTCCTCAATGGATGTGCGTGATTTTTATGGCGGAGATTTACAGGGCGTGTTGGATAAAATGGATTACCTGGAGCAGCTCGGCGTGGAGGTAATTTATTTCAATCCGCTGTTCGTTTCGCCTTCCAACCATAAATATGACAGCCAGGATTATGACCATGTGGATCCGCACTGCGGAAAGATCGTAAAGGATGGCGGACGGCTTCTGGAGGACTGGGAAACAGATAATACCCACGCAGACCGTTATATCCTCAGAACCACAGACAGCGAAAATCTGGAAGCAAGTGACAGATTACTGATCCGGGTCATTGAGGAAGCCCATAAACGTGGAATACGGGTAATCCTGGACGGTGTATTCAATCATTGTGGTTCCTTCAATAAGTGGCTTGATCGGGAGCGGATTTATGAAAACAAGCCCGGCTATGAGAAGGGCGCGTATATTTCAGAAGACAGTCCGTATCATGATTACTTCAGTTTCCATGACAATAACCGGTTCCCATATAATCCGACCTATGATGGATGGTGGGGCCACGATACACTTCCCAAGCTGAATTATGAGGGATCCAGACAGCTTGAGGACTATATTTTGCAGGTCGCGAGAAAATGGGTATCTGCGCCCTTTCATGCAGATGGCTGGAGATTGGACGTTGCGGCAGATCTTGGACATTCCCCGGAGTATAACCACCGGTTCTGGGCAAAATTCCGGGATACGGTCAAGGAGGCCAATCCCCATGCATTGATTGTTGCGGAGCATTACGGAGATCCGTCTTCCTGGCTGCAGGGAGATCAGTGGGATACGGTTATGAACTATGACGCATTTATGGAGCCGGTCAGCTGGTTTTTAACAGGCATGGAGAAGCACAGCGATGATTATCGGCAGGATCTTCTGGGAAACGCGGACAGCTTTGTGGGCGCAATGGCATATCACGGAGCAAATATGGCGATGCCGTCCTGGTTGACTGCCATGAATGAGCTCTCCAACCATGACCATTCCAGATTTTTGACCAGAACAAACCGTCGTGTCGGCAGAACGAACAGTCTCGGCGCAGAGGCGGCAAATCATGATGTAAAAAAAGCAGTGCTTCTGGAGGCTGTTGTCATGCAGATGACATGGCCTGGCGCGCCTACGGTTTATTATGGCGACGAAGCGGGCGTCTGTGGCTTTACCGATCCGGATAACCGCCGTACCTATCCGTGGGGCAGGGAAGATAAAGAGCTGATCAACTTTCATCGGGAGATCATCCGGATTCATCGTCAGAATAAGGAATTTAAGACAGGCTCCTTAAAATGTCTGACCCTGGACTATAATTTCCTGGCATATGGGCGATTTACAAAAAATAATCATTCGGTTGTTTTGATCAATAATAATGAAAATGAGATTACAAAAGAGCTTTCTGTCTGGGAGTTGGGGATCCCGCGGGACTGCACGCTGCAGCGGCTGATCCTGACCGGGGAAAGGGGCTATGACATCAATCCGATGGAGATAGAAGTTTCAGCAGGACGAATTACGGTGACGATGCCGAAGACATCCTCCATGATTTTGCAGTATCGGACAGAAGAGGAAGAAAAGCCGGTGAAGCCCAAAAACCGGCGCAGCTTCTGGGAGTTTGGCTAAAAAGGAATATTATGTTAAAGCAGTATTTAGTAAAGACGGGCGCAAGACGCCAGATGATCATGCTGGTGTAAGGATAAGCACCCGGAATGAAATATCAGTTAGAAAATGCTATATAAAAAAAGCCCGATGATTCGCGGTTGCCCGAAAGAAAACTTTCAGGCGAAGCTGCGAAACGACGGGCTTTTTGCGTGCGTACATGGAATGTGGATACCGGTGTGTACGTGTATGTAACGTCGATCAGTCGATAATATTATCCTCGTCCATCTCGATCCACTCGTCGTGCAGACGGTTGCGGATGTCTTTTAAACGTTTGGAGGTATAGAACGTGAAGATAATATTTTCAATTCCAGCGAAGATCAGCGAAATGCCCATGACCTGAACGAACAGGCTGCCGCCCTTTGCAGGGTTGAAGGTCAGGAAAATACCAAACAGCAAATAGACGATGGCGGAGAATAAAAGCAGTCCCCAGCCGGAGAGCTGATAGTGGCGGGCATCCATCGCGGTCTGGATTTTAAATACACTCTCTACGATTTCATAGATACCGACAAGCACCCAGGTAATGGAAAGTATAGCACCGGGATGGGTCAGAAACAAAATACCAAACAGCAGGGCGAAAAGTCCGAGTGCAAGATCGAACTGGAAGCCGATGTGGTAGCTGACGTTAAAGAAGTAGCCGACTATTTTGCTGACGCCGAAAACAACCATCAAAACACCGAGCAGGGTGCAGATAACGTTCATGGAAGTATTGGGCCAGATCAGCAGCACCGTACCGAAAATGCCAAGCAGCAGGGAGCTGACCAATGCGAACCATTTGGCACATTTGAAAGCATGCGTGGTTTCATCAACAATATGATTGGAATATCTCATGGTAAAAGTCCTCGATTCCTGCATATTTGCGGATGCGGACACTGTTTTCCGTTCCGTATAAGCTCAGTATAGAACGGCAGCAGGAAAAAAACACCGGTCAGATTTGGAAAAATGAGGAAAAAATGAGCTGCCAGGCAGAAGAAAGCATGGAAGCATACAGGTTCGGAGACTGTACAGAGGAATTGGAAGCGTTTGGTGCTTTACAAATACAGTAAAAAGAGGTTATCATAGTAGGTAATAGGGGAAATGGGTATTTCGCGAATGGCACGGGTGAACTGAGAATGGAGAACACATGATCAAACTGGTGGCGACAGATATTGATGGAACATTGCTTCAGAGTGGAGAAAGGGAAGTACCGGAAGCAGTTTTTGTTCAGATCGACAGACTTTTGAAAAAAGGAATATTATTTGCGGCAGCGAGCGGCAGACAGTACAGCAATCTGAAAAATCTGTTTGCTCCGAAGGCGGAAGAGATGACGTTTCTGTGCGAAAACGGTGCGATTCTTTATCGAAAGGATCAGATTTTAAAGAAACGGCCGATGCCGCGCAGCCGAGCAGAAGCGCTTGCAAAGCAGATTCTTGCCAATGACGATATGGAAGTTCTGATTTCCGGAGCCAATACCAGTTATCTGATGCCAAAGCATGACGATTATATTTATCATATTCAGTATTTTTTGGGAAATCGTGTAGAAATTGTTCACAGCCTGGACGAAATTAAAGAGGACATGATAAAGGTATCAGCTTATTGCAGAAGCGGCGCGGCAAAATATGACAAGCCGTTCGGTGATCCGTGGAGAGGAGAGTTCTCAGCGGCGGTTGCAGGGGAAAAATGGCTGGATTTTATGCTGTCGGACAAAGGAACCGGGATGCGGGATCTTTGCGGTGTGCTGGGGATTTCTCCGGAAGATGTGATCGCGATTGGGGATAACTATAACGATTTGCCGATGCTGGCAGAGGTCGGGCATCCGTGGATTATGAAAAATTCGGCACTCGATCAGGCGGGCTTTGGGCAAAGCCATGAATTTTTACGGGCGGAAAGTGTAGAAGAAATTTTGAAAAAGCTTTGAAAGGAAGGGTAACAGGATATGATGGTTTCAACGAGAGGACGATATGCGCTGCGCGTGATGATCGATCTGGCAGAGCATAATAATGGAAAATTTATTCCGCTGAAGGATATCGCGGAGCGGCAGGAAATTTCAGAAAAATATCTGGAAAGCATCGTGAAATCCTTAACGAAGGCAGACGTGCTGGAGGGTCTGCGCGGCAAAGGCGGAGGGTACCGGCTGACCAGACCGGCGGAGGAATACAATGTATATGAGATCCTGAAGCTCACGGAGGGCAGTATGGCTCCGGTGTCCTGTTTAGAGGACACTGCAAGGGAATGTGAGCGAAGAGGAATGTGTGCGACGCTTCCGGTCTGGGAGGGGCTGGAAAAGGTTGTTCGGGAATATTTGTCGGGTATCACCATTCAGGAGCTGACCAAGCAATGGCAGCCCGGAGATAATTATGTAATTTGAATGACAAAACTGCTTTATTTTGCAAATATTTCACGGTTTGTACGTAGTAAGTAAAGGCAAAATGTGGTATACTATAAAACTGTAAAAAAGCGCTGTTTTATGAAAAAGAGCAAGTGCCGACAAAAGAACGGCATAGATTCGTGTATCGGCACAGGAAGGCCGGAATATGACGAAGGACGAGCGCAAAGAGCAGAAGCGCAAAGAAGCTTTCCGGAAATGGGCACGGCAGCATGCAAAGCTGCGCAGGAATCTGAGAAAGCATGGTGGGGACATTCTGCAGTCCGGCAACTTTAAAAGCACCAATAGCTTTATCCAGCACGGAAGCGTGTCCGTGCACAGCCATTCGATCCGCGTAGCGGAATGCAGCTTAAAGCTGGAAAAATTTCTTGAAAAACTTGGCATCCACTGTCACGAACGGGATTTGGTCCGGGGGGCGCTGCTTCACGACTACTTCCTCTATGATTGGCATGACAAGTATTCCCACGAAAAGCTGCACGGCTTTCACCATCCGCATGTTGCGCTGGAAAATGCGAGTCGGGAGTATCAGCTGACGCCGCGGGAACGGGATATTATCCGGAAGCATATGTGGCCGCTGACTCTGTTCCACATCCCGCGCTGTCGGGAGGCATGGGTCGTGACGACTGCGGATAAATACTGCTCCTTGAAGGAGACGCTTCTGGAGCGCAAGGGGCGTAATAAGAACAGAAAGAAATCAGAAAACAATGACGCAGAGGACACTGGCTGAGAGTCTGGCGGCTTATGCAGACAGCGATTACTATCCCTTTCATATGCCGGGACATAAACGGCGGCTTACAGAGACGCTGCCGGATTTTCCGGAGGCGCTGCAAAGGGCGGCGAGGCTGGACATTACAGAGATCGACGGATTTGACAATCTGCACGATCCCGAAGGAATTTTGAAAGACGCGGAGGAAAAGGCGGCGGCGCTGTATGGTGCGGACAGCTGTTACTACAGTGTCAACGGAAGCACGGCAGGGCTTCTGACCGCAATTTCAGCAGCAGTGCCGGAGGGTGGAAAGCTGATTCTGGCGCGCAACTGCCACAAGGCGGTTTACCACAGCATTTATCTGCGGCGGCTGACGCCGGTTTATCTGTATCCGGATATCGTGCCGGGGACATCCCTGGCAGGCACGCTGACAAAGGAACAGATCGAAGCTGCGCTGATTCAGAATCCGGACGCATCTGCAGTGCTTTTGACCTCTCCGACCTATGACGGAATCACGGCAGATATTGCGTCGATTGCAGAGACCGTTCACCGGTTCGGGAAGACTTTAATCGTAGATGCCGCCCACGGAGCACATTTCGGATTTCATCCGGGATTTCCCAAAAGTCCGGTCGCACTGGGGGCAGATCTGACGATCGTAAGCCTTCATAAGACGATGCCGTGCCTGACACAGACCGCACTCCTGTTGCAAAAAGGCAGCCGGGTCAGTACGGAACGGCTCCGGCTGTTTGAAGGAATTTATCAGACGAGCTCGCCCTCCTATCTGATGATGGCGGCGATGGATTCCTGTATGGACATGGTGAAAAAACATGGCGCAGGACTGTGGGACAGCTTTTTTACGGAAAGAGAACGTTTTCTGGAACGCTGCAGCAGTCTGAAACGGCTGCAGGTTTTGACGGACGGCACGAAATGGAGCCGGAAAATGACGTCAGAAACCGGTTTTTTGATGGATTCCGGCAAAATTTTATCAGAAACTTCAAAAACATGTTTGACCGGAAAGCGTTTTTACGATATTCTTTTAAAGCAATATCATTTGCAGATGGAAATGGCGGCCGGAAATTATGTGACCGCGATTATGACCTGTTGTGATACGGCAGACGGTTGGCAGCGTCTGTGGGACGCCCTGAAAGAGATCGATGATTTCTGTGTCGCCGCGGACGAGCCGGTACAGGAAAACCGTAAGCTGCTTGCGTATCCGGTTTTAAAACAGCAGATCAGTCTGACGGATGCGCTGGATGCGCCAAAAGCGCAGATGCCGCTTACAGAAGTGGCAGGACAGACAGCTGGTGCGTTTATCAATCTGTATCCGCCCGGAATTCCAATTGTGGCGCCCGGGGAACAGATCACGCAGGAAGCTGTCGATGTGATTACGCGTTACAGGCAAATGAATCTCCCGGTTCAGGGAGTTGATCATGATGCCATAACAATACTCAAATTATGCTAAAAGGAGATTTACAATGAGAAGAACCAAAATTATCTGCACAATTGGTCCGTCGTCTCAGGATGAAGACATGCTTCGTAAGATCATTCTGGCCGGCATGAACGTGGCGAGATTCAACTTTTCCCACGGCGACTATGAAGAGCATGGACTGAAGCTTGAAAGAACCAGAAAGATCAGCCGTGAGCTGAACCTTCCTGTTGCAGTACTGCTTGATACAAGAGGTCCTGAAATCCGTCTGCGCGACTTTGCAGAAGGCAAAGTAGAATTAAAGGCAGGCCAGAAGTTCACTCTGACCACCGAAGAGATCATGGGTACCGCAGAGCGCGCAACCATTACCTATAAGAACCTGCCTCAGGATGTTAAGCCTGGCGATTCCATCCTGCTGGATGACGGTCTGATCGGTCTGAAGGTTGAAGAAGTGCAGGGCGACACAGAAATCGTCTGCACCGTTATGAACGACGGCCCTATCTCCAACCACAAGGGCGTTAACGTTCCCGGCGTAAAATTAAACCTGCCCTTCATCGATGAGAAGGATCACGCAGATATCGTTTATGCTTGCGAAAAGGGCTTCGATTTCATCGCAGCTTCCTTCGTAAGAAGCAAAGAAGACGTACTGCAGATCCGTGAGATCTTAAAGGAGCACAACTCCAAGATCCAGATCATCTCCAAGATCGAGAGCCTGCAGGGTATTCAGAACCTGGAAGAGATCATCGAAGTTTCCGACGGTATCATGGTAGCCCGTGGCGATATGGGTGTTGAGATCCCGATGGAAGAGGTTCCGATCATCCAGAAGAGAATCATCAAGCTGACAACTGCAGCTGGTAAGAACGTTATCACTGCTACACAGATGCTGGATTCCATGATGAAGCATCCCCGTCCGACCCGTGCAGAGGCAACCGACGTTGCAAACGCTATCTACGATGGCACAACCGGTATCATGCTTTCCGGTGAGACAGCAAACGGCGATTACCCGCTGGAAGCTGTTCAGACTATGGTTCGTATCGCAGAGCGCGCAGAAAAGGATATCGACTATGTAGGCCGTCTGCAGAAGACTGGTGCAAGACTTCCTCAGGAGCAGGATACAACCACTTCTATCTGCCACGCAACCTGCACCGTTGCTACTGACCTGAATGCAGCAGCAATCATCCCGGTATCCATGTCTGGCTTTACTTCCGGCATGGTAGCACGTTTCAAACCTAACTGCCCGATCATCGCATGCACAACCAGCCGTCTGGTATGGCGTCAGATGAACCTGCAGTGGGGCGTAACTCCTCTGCTGATCGCAGAAGAGAACACTGCAGAGGATCTGTTCCGTGAAGCAGTTAAGGCTGCAGAGAACGCAGGTCTGATCAAGAAGGGCGACAAGGTTGTCCTGACTGCAGGTATGCCTCTGGGTATCCCCGGCAGAACTAACATGCTGCGTGTTGTAGAGGTTTAATAGACAATAACATACTGCCGCACTGAAGAGGTTCAGCGCGGCAGTTCTGTTTTTACAGGAAGAAAAATTTCGGAGGAGGGGTTTTCTTTCTGTAAAAGCAGGACTGCTGCAGCTTACAGGTCCAAAGGTACAGACAAGACAGATGCAAAAATACGATACAGGGGGTACGGGTATGCAGAAAGCGAAGAAGTACGTCATGGCACTGGATCAGGGAACGACGAGTTCCCGTTGTATTTTGTTTGACAGGAGCGGAAAGGTATGCTCTGTTGCGCAGAAAGAGTTTGCACAGTATTATCCCCAGCCGGGCTGGGTAGAGCACAATCCGATGGAAATCTGGTCGTCCCAGCTTTCCGTAGCGGTCGAGGCGATGGGACAGATCGGCGCGGAGGCGGACGATATTGCGGCAATTGGCATTACGAATCAGCGTGAGACGACGATCTGTTTTTCGAAAAAGACCGGAAAACCGGTTTATCCGGCGATTGTATGGCAGTGCAGGCGGACAGCGGATAAGATCGACGCGCTCAAAAAGGACGGTTTTGACAAAGTGATCCGGGAACGGACGGGACTGATTCCGGACGCTTATTTTTCCGCAACGAAAATCTGCTGGATTCTGGAGCACGTGGAGGGCGCGCGCCAGATGGCAGAGGACGGAGAGCTTTTGTTCGGCACTGTGGACACCTGGCTGATGTGGAACCTGACCAAGGGACAGGTGTTTGCGACGGATTATACCAACGCATCCCGGACGATGCTGTTTGATATCCACAAACGGCAGTGGGATCCGGAAATTCTGGATTATTTTCAGATTCCGAAAAGCATGCTTCCGGAGGTTCTGCCGTCGAGCGGGATGTTTGGCGTGACGGAGGAATCCGTGATCGGCGGGGAAATTCCGATTGCAGGAGCTGCGGGTGACCAGCAGGCGGCGCTGTTCGGACAGTGCTGTTTTGATGCGGGCGAAGCCAAAAATACATATGGAACCGGCTGCTTCCTTTTGATGAATACGGGCGAAAAGCCGATTGAATCCCAAAACGGACTGCTGACGACGATCGCAGCGAGCGGCAAAGACGAGGTGCGTTATGCGCTGGAAGGAAGCGTTTTCGTGGCAGGCGCTGCGCTGCAGTGGCTGAGGGATGAGATGCGGATGTTAAAGAGTGCGCCGCAGTCGGAGGAATATGCGTCGGCAGTGGAGGATACCCAGGGCGTATATGTTGTGCCTGCATTTACCGGATTAGGTGCGCCTTACTGGAATCCGTATGCGCGCGGGATAGTGACCGGGCTGACGAGAGGAACTTCGAAGGAGCATTTTATCCGCGCCGTTTTGGAATCGCTTGCCTATCAGGCGGAGGAAGTCATCGAAGCGATGGAAAAGGACTCTGGAATCGAGCTGAGGGCCCTGCGTGTGGACGGCGGTGCGAGCGCTAACAACTTTTTGATGCAGTTTCAGGCGGATATGCTGCAGAAGCATGTGCTGCGCCCGGAATGTATCGAGACGACCGCACTGGGAGCCGCTTATCTGGCGGGACTTGCGGTCGGCTTCTGGAAAGATAAGGACGATATCCGAAGCAACTGGGCACTGGAGCGTACCTTTGCACCGGTAATGGAGCCCAAAGACCGCGACAGACGTTTAAAGGGCTGGAAAAAGGCAGTCCGTGCGGCGCTGTATTTCGCCAATGACGAGGAAGAGTAAAAGAAGTAAGCTGTTATGGGAAAAATCTATTATATTATGGGAAAAAGCGCCTCCGGAAAAGATACGATTTACCGGAGATTGATGGAAGATAAAACGTTTGCGTTTCACACGCTGGTGCCGTATACGACAAGACCGATGCGGAGTACGGAAGTAAACGGCAGAGATTATTTTTTTACAGACGAAGCAGGACTGTCCCGGCTGCAGGAAGCGGGCAGGGTAATCGAGCTGCGTTCGTATCAGACAGTGCATGGAATCTGGAATTATTTTACGGTAGACGACGGGCAGGTGGATCTGGCAAACGATAGCTATCTGTTGGTGGGAACGCTGGAATCCTACCGGAAAGTCCAGGCTTACTACGGTTTGGAACAGGTAATTCCGATTTATGTGGAGGTCGAGGACGGACTGAGACTGTCCCGTGCCGTTGAACGGGAACGGGCGCAGAGGGAGCCGAAGTATGCAGAGCTGTGCCGACGGTTCCTGGCGGATGAAGCGGATTTTTCCGAAGAAAAGCTTTCCGAAGCGGGAATTGTGAAAAGATTCCAAAACGACGATCTGGAACGTTGCCTGCAGGAGATTTTCAGGGAAATTACGAAATTGGAAGGAGATGAGTGACATGGCGGTATTTCAGTATATTATCGGGCAGGAACAGATCTGCGAGCATCTGCAAACTGCGCTGAAACTTCAGAAAGTATCGCATGCCTATATTATCAACGGAGAACGCAATTCCGGTAAAAAATTTATCGCGCGGATTTTCGCCATGGCGCTGCAGTGTACCGGAGAGGGGGAAAAGCCCTGTCAGGTTTGCCGTTCGTGCAGACAGGCACTTTCGGAAAACCATCCGGATATTATCCGGATTACGCATGAAAAACCGAACAGCATCGGTGTAGAGGATATCCGCACGCAGGTCAATAACGATATGGGAATCAAGCCCTATCAGGGACCTTATAAGGTTTATTTGATTGAAGAGGCGGAAAAAATGACGGTTCAGGCGCAGAACGCGCTGTTAAAGACGCTGGAGGAGCCGCCGGAATACGGCGTGATTATTCTGATGACGTCGAGTCTCGAAGCACTGCTTCCAACGATCCAGAGCCGGTGCGTGCTATTGAATATGCGTCCGGTACGTGATGAGCTGGTGCAGAAATACCTGATGGAGCAGCTGCAGGTGCCGGATTACCGGGCGAAGCTGTGTACGGCGTTTGCGCGCGGGAATATCGGACAGGCAAAGCTGCTTGCATCGAGCGAGGACTTTGACCGGGTGCGGGAAGAGGCGGTGACGCTGCTCAAATATATTAACGAGATGGAAATCACGGAGCTGGCAGCAGCAGTCCGCAAGATTACGGAGTATCAGCTCGACATGACGGATTATCTGGATATCATTTCCGTCTGGTACCGCGATGTACTGATGTTCAAGGCGATGAATGACGCAAATCACTTGATTTTCCGGGAAGAAATACAGTATATTAAAAGGGTGGCTGACAGAAGCTCCTATGAAGGATTGGAAAAAATTCTGGACGCCCTTGAAAAGGCAAAGGCGAGACTGCGTGCAAATGTCAGCTTCGAACTGACGATGGAGCTTTTGTTTTTGACGATTCAGGAGAATACCTGAACATGGAGGTAGATAGATTAGATGGTAAAGGTAATTGGCGTAAGATTTCGGACAGCGGGCAAGATCTATTATTTTGATCCGCTGAACTTTCAGGTAAAAAGAGGCGACCATGTCATTGTAGAGACTGCCAGAGGGGTAGAGTACGGTACGGTAGTCGGTTCCCCCAGGGAAGTTGAGGACGACAAGGTTGTACAGCCCTTAAAGCCAGTGCTGCGCGTGGCGACAGAGCGCGACGACGAGCAGGAAGCCGGAAATAAGGCAAAAGAAAAAGAAGCGTTTAAGATCTGTCAGGAAAAAATCCGCAAGCACGGTCTGGAAATGAAGCTGATCGATGCGGAATATACCTTTGACAACAATAAGGTTCTGTTCTATTTTACGGCGGACGGACGTGTGGATTTCCGCGAGCTGGTAAAAGACCTTGCAGGCGTTTTTAAAACGAGAATCGAGCTGCGCCAGATCGGCGTGCGCGACGAGACGAAGATTTTGGGCGGAATCGGCATCTGCGGCAGAGTGCTTTGCTGTCACAGCCATCTGTCCGAGTTTATTCCGGTTTCCATCAAGATGGCGAAGGAGCAGAACCTTTCCCTGAATCCGGGCAAAATTTCCGGCGTGTGCGGAAGACTGATGTGCTGTCTGAAGCATGAGGAGGAAACCTATGAGGAATTGAACCGCCGTCTGCCCAATACCGGCGATTATGTGACAACGGACGACGGCTTAAAGGGCGAGGTTTCCTCTGTCAACGTCCTGCGCCAGCTGGTCAAGGTGCTGGTTGAGGTCAACGACGAAAAGGAACTGCGCGAATATAAGGTAGAGCAGCTGAAATTCCGCCGCAGACAGCATGGACGCGGACGCAAAAACGGTGAGGGCGACGAGAAAGAGATGAAAGAACTCGAAAAGCTCGAACGCCAGGAGAAGAAGGAAGGAAAATCAAAGCTGGATGACTGACCGGACAAATTTGTTAAAATCAGGCGAACGGATTGACGATCTGCAGAGAAACGGGCTGAAAATCATTCAGGACCCGGGGAGATTTTGCTTCGGAATGGACGCGGTGCTCCTTTCGGGTTTCGCTTCTGCAGGCATCCGGCAGGGTATGCGTGTACTGGATCTGGGAACCGGGACGGGGATTATTCCGCTGCTGCTGTCCGCAAAGACGCAGGCGGAGTCCCTGTGCGGTCTGGAGATTCAGGCAGACAGTGCGGATATGGCGAGGCGCAGCATTGCCATGAACCATCTGGAGGATCGGATTTCTGTCATACAGGGAGATATCAAAGAAGCAGATAAGCTTTTTGCGGCTGCTTCTTTTGACGTTGTAACGTCCAATCCGCCATATATGATCGGGCAGCATGGTCTGACCAATCCCGAAGCGCCGAAGGCGATTGCGAGACATGAGGTTTTATGTACCTTTGAGGATATCGCAGCGCAGACGGCGCGGCTGCTTGCACCGGGAGGAAGCTTTTATCTGGTGCATCGCCCGTTTCGGCTGGCAGAGCTGATCGTCACCCTGTCGAAATATAAGCTCGAGCCTAAAAGGATGCAGCTGGTGTATCCGTATGCCGACCGCGAGCCGAACATGGTGCTGCTGCAGGCGGTGCGCGGCGGGAAACCGCGGATGACGGTGGAAAAGCCGCTGGTGATCTATAAAGAGCCAGGTGTGTATACAGAGGAGATCTATGGAATTTATGGGTATTAAGGGAGACCGCCCGGAGGGTGCAGCGGACGGACAGTTTTGTACCAGGCGCAAGTGCCGTCGATTGCGCTGCGGTGTTCTGGCAGCAGTGCTTGCGGCAGGGCTTTGCCTGAGCGGATGCCAGGGAAAAAATGTGGAAACGATGGCAGCGTTTGCGAAAAAGGAAGGAGCAGAGGACGGCACTGGAGCCGCAGACAGCGTAGACGGCGAGTTCGGGATGTCGAACGAGTCTGGGGCTGAAACCACTGTGGACGGCGACACAGCTGCAAATCCCGGCGCGAGTACAGACAGTGTAGAGGATGCAGCCACCGTTAAAGAGCTGAATCGCGTCAAGGTAAAGGGCATTTATGTCAGTGGCCCGATGGCGGGCACGGCGGGAATGGACAATCTGATTGCGCTGGTCGATCGTACAGAGTTAAACGCGCTCGTCATCGACGTCAAAAATGACGACGGGTATCTGACCTGTGAGCTGGATGTGCCGCTGGCAGAGCAGATCGGCTCTGAGAAGCACTATATCAAAGACCTTCCGGCGCTCGTGCAGACCTGCAAAGAAAAGAACATTTATTTGATTGCGCGCGTGGTTGCGTTTAAAGATCCGATTCTGGCGGAAAAAATGCCGGAGTGGAGCTTACATAACAGCGACGGAAGCATTTTCCGGGATAAAAGCGGGCTGGCATGGGTCAATCCTTACCGCAAAGAAGTCTGGGAATATCTGGCATCTGTCGGGGAAGCGGCGATAAAAGCCGGATTTGATGAAGTACAGTATGATTATGTGCGTTTTTCGACAGACAGCCGGATGAAGCAGGTAGATTTTGGCGACAGTACGAAGGGAAGAACGAAAACCGAGGCGATCAGCGGATTTACGCTGTATGCCTCGGAGAGAATCCACGCGGCAGGCGGACGGATTTCTGCAGATGTTTATGGTGTTGTGATCGACAGTGAAGAGGATCAGCAGATCGTAGGACAGAACTATGTGGAAATGTCCAGGTCACTGGATGCGATCAGCCCGATGATTTATCCGTCGCATTATGGACCGTATAATTATCAGATTCCGGTTCCGGATGCACAGCCATACGACACGGTGCTCGCAGCGATGCAGGCATCCAAAATGGTGCTGGCCGGGCTTGATCCGAAGACCGGGAAGAAGCCGGTTTCGGCGGATGTGAGTGGGAATGATGCGGTGGACGCAGCGATTGTAGGCGGGGAAGCGGTCAGCGGCAACAATGCGGCGGACGCGGCAGCAGACAGCCAGAGTACGTCCGGCACAACCGCAGTTAGCGGTAACGACGCTGTGCAGAATGCAGAGAACGCGCAAGCTGCAGATGGTGCGCAAGCTACAGCGGACGCGCAAGCCGCAGAGGATGCGCAAGCCGCAAAAGACGCGCAGACCGCAAAAGATGCGCAAGCCGCAAAAGACGCGGCTGCGAAAACCCCTGCTCTCAGCAAAGAAGAGATCGCCCAGCTGGACCCTACGACCGGCGTGCAGGCGACGGTTCGTCCATGGCTGCAGGATTTTACCGCGACATGGGTAAAGGGGCATATTTCCTATGGCCCGGAGGAAATCCGCGCGCAGATTCAGGCGGTCTACGATGCCGGATATGAGGAGTGGATTCTCTGGAATGCAGCCAACCGCTACACGGAGGGCGGACTGCTGACACAGGAGGAAGAGGAACAATGACGGGAATTTTATATTTGTGTGCGACACCGATCGGCAATCTGGGCGATATGACGCCCCGCGTGGTGGAAACGCTGCGCAGCGTGGATCTGATTGCGGCGGAAGATACGCGAAACAGCCTGAAGCTGATGACGCATTTTGAAATTCATACTCCTATGACAAGTTATCACGAATATAATAAAGTGGAAAAAGCATATACGCTGATTGCAAAGCTACAGGAGGGACAGAATATTGCGCTGATTACGGATGCGGGGACGCCGGCGATCTCCGATCCGGGCGAGGTGCTCGTGCGGATGTGTCTGGAAGCAGGAATCCGGGTGACGAGCCTGCCGGGTGCGGCTGCATGCATCACGGCGCTCACGATGTCGGGGCTTTCGACCAGACGGTTTTGCTTTGAAGGTTTTTTGCCGCCGGATAAAAAAGAGCGCACCGAAATCCTGGAGGATTGCCGGGAAGAGAGCCGGACGATGATTTTTTATGAAGCGCCCCATCATCTGAAAAAAACGCTGCAGGAGCTTGCGGCGGTGCTGGGCGACCGGAAAATTACGTTATGCCGTGAACTGACAAAGCGGTTTGAAACGGTGATGCCGACGACGATTTTTGCCGCGACGGACTATTTCGAAACGAACGATCCGCGGGGAGAATATGTCCTTGTGATCGAGGGAAAAAGCTACGAGGAAAAGAAGCAGGAGGCACAGAAAAACTGGCTGGAAATGCCGGTGGAGGAACATGTTGCACTGTATGAAAGCCAGGGCTTTGACCGGAAGGAAGCCATGAAAAAAGCGGCAAAAGACAGGGGCGTGAGCAAGCGCGACATCTATCAGAGCCTGCTTTAAAAAATACCGGAAAACAGTTGACAACTGATAGGATGGATAATATACTTTGAATGTCAATTCACTGAAATATGATTTGGAATTAAAGGAGATAGTATTATGTTAGAGAGAATCGCAGGCATTATTCGCGAGCAGCTGAATCTGGACAATGTTGAAATTACAGAGGAAACCTCTTTTAAAGATGATCTGGATGCAGATTCCCTGGATCTGTTTGAACTGGTTATGGCATTTGAAGAAGCTTACAATGTTGAGATCCCTTCCGAAGACCTTGAGAAGCTGGAAACCGTCGGCGATGTTATGGATTACATCAGAGATAAAGAAATCGACGCTTAATTTACGATAGAGATTATGAACAGGGAAAACGGGCTGTTTTGTCGAAAGACAGGCAGCCCGTTTTAGCGTGGCAGAAAAATACGTGGCATGGAAAATGTCAGCGCAGGCGTGGACTACAGTAGAGCTTTTGCGTACGTTTTGCGCTCGCTTGACATGGCACTGCAAAAGGAATATGCTTAAACCACTGGGAAAGGCAAACAGGGGAAGTGCGATTTTTTGCAGATAAAAAGGAGGAGCCGATTATGGAATTCAAGTGATGCAAAAAGTCGACGCAGCCTGAGACAGGCAGAGGCCGGACAGAATTTTACAATTCATTCAGGAGAGAAGAAGAAACATGAAGTACGATTTTACATCAGTGATCGACAGAACGGGAAAGGATTCCATCGCATGGGAAAACATTCCGGTGCCGAATGCAGAGATTGCAGAGGGGTTTGACCGGATTCCGATGTGGGTGGCGGACATGAATTTCCAGACAGCGCCGTCAGTTTGCGAAGCGATTACGAAGCGTCTGGAGCATCAGGTGTTCGGATATTTTGATCCGTCCGAGGAATATTACAACAGCATCATCAATTGGCAGAAGGTCCGCAACGGCGTTGAAGGGCTGACAAAAGAAGCGATTGGTTATGAAAATGGCGTGTTGGGCGGTGTTGTCGCTGCGCTGCAGGCATTTTCTGCACCGGGCGAGGCAATTTTGGTTCATTCTCCGACGTATACCGGATTTACCAGTGTCCTGAACAATAATGGACGCCGTGCAGTACATACCGAGCTGAAACGGGATGCAGAGGGCATCTGGCGGATGGATTATGAGGATATGGATAAAAAGCTCAAAGAAAACCATATTCACCTGGCAATTTTCTGTTCTCCCCACAATCCGAGCGGACGTGTCTGGGAACGGGAAGAAATTGAAGCTGCGATGGAGGTTTATCGTAAAAACGACTGTATCGTTATTTCGGATGAAATCTGGTCAGATCTGACACTGGGCAATCGTCAGCATATTCCGACACAGACGGTTTCCGAGGATGCAAAAACCAGAACGATTGCAATGTATGCGCCGACGAAAACCTTTAATCTTGCCGGACTGATCGGTTCCTATCATATTGTATACAACCCGTATCTTCGAGATCGGATGAACAAGCAGACCTCGCTGTCTCATTATAACAATATGAACATTTTTTCCATGCACGGACTGATCGGTGCCTACAGTAAGGATGGTCAGGAATGGGCGGATGAGCTGAAAGCTGTACTGACAGAAAATATGGAATGGGCATATGATTTTATCACGAAAAACTGGGATGGTGTAGAGCTTGCAAAGCCGGAGGGCACTTATATGCTGTATCTGGATTGTCATAAATGGTGTGAAGCACATCATAAGACAATGGATGAGCTGCTGCAGGCAGGTGTTAAAGTCGGTGTTATCTGGCAGGACGGCAGAGCATTTTTCTACCCGGACAGCATCCGGATGAATCTGGCGCTGCCATTTTCGAGAGTGCAGGAGGCATTTCATCGTTTGGATAAATATGTTTTTAGGGCAGAAGCATAAAGGAACAAAGTAAGGCATAACGAAAGGAGAACCGTAAGATGAACAGAGAAGTGACAATGGAACTTCTGGAAAAGTACGGAAAAGAATTTGTACAGGATCGTGCAAACCGCGTTGCTCAGAACGCAGTTGTGGGCAAGGGCGTAAATGCAGCTGCAACAGACAGCGGCGTAGAAAGAGAGATTGCGAATACATTTTCTATCAGCCTGGAGCAGGGCAAGATTACCAACCAGAAAAAGAGCGGCCGCTGCTGGATGTTCGCAGCCTTAAACTGCATGCGTTTTCAGGTAATGAAGCACTGCAATCTGGAAACTTTTGAGCTGTCCCAGAACTATACCCTGTTTTATGACAAGCTGGAGAAATCCAACTATTTCCTGAATACAATTCTGGATACTCTGGAAGAGGATACAGACAGCCGGTTGATCGCACATTTGCTTTCCGCACCGTTAAATGACGGCGGACAGTGGGATATGCTCTGTGCAATCGTAGACAAATACGGACTGGTTCCGAAGGAAGCGATGCCGGAAAGCGAAATTTCCTCCAACACAAACGAAATGGTATCTTACATGACAGAAAAGCTGCGGGAGTTCGCATGCACGCTGCGGGAAGCATACCGTGCCGGCAGCACCAAAGAAGAGCTGCTTGCAAAGAAGGAGGAAATGATGCAGGTTGTTTACAACATGCTTTGCATCTGCCTCGGCAATCCGCCCAAGACCTTTGATTTCGAATATCGTGACAAAGACAAGCAGTTCCATCGGGAATGCGGTCTGACCCCGAAGGAATTCTATGCAAAATATATCGGTCTGAACTTAAATGATTACATCAGCCTGATCAATGCGCCGACTGCGGACAAGCCGTACTACAGAAGCTACACTGTACAGTACCTGGGCAACGTTGCAGAAGGCCGTCAGGTAAGATATGTCAATCTGCCGATCGAAGAGCTGAAAAAGGCTGCAATTGCACAGATGAAGGATGGCGAGCCGGTATGGTTCGGCTGTGACGTCGGCAAGCGCTCCACCAGAGAGAGCGGCGTTATGGATACCAAGATCTTTGCACTGGAAGATCTGTTCCAGACCGACTTCCCTATGACCAAGGCACAGCGTCTGGATTACGGACAGAGCCTGATGACCCACGCAATGGTATTCCAGGGCGTGAACATTGACGAAAACGGACAGCCTAATCGCTGGAGAGTGGAGAACAGCTGGGGACCTGATGCCGGAAGAGATGGCTACTACACCATGACAGACAGATGGTTCGATGAGTATACCTATCAGATCGTTGTAAACCGCAAGTACCTGCCGAAAGAGGTTCTGGAAGCTTACGAGCAGGAGCCGATCGTGTTAAAGCCCTGGGACCCGATGGGATCTCTGGCATAAGGAGAAAACGCAAGTCGCGTTTCTTCCAGGAAAAGATATTACCGGCGCAAAAACGTCGGTGCGAGAGAAAAGCGTCTTCGGAGAGAAATCTCCGGGGCGCTTTTTTGTAGCTGGAAGACGTTCTTTTTAATTCTTGACATAAGAAAGTTTTCAATCTATTATTAAAATAGTTTTAATAATAGATTGAAAAAGGAGATGGATATGGCGTTTTCGAGCATGGTAAAAGATATCAACAGAAAAATCATTCTTGAATCTTTTTGGGATTTTAGTAGAAATACGAAACAAGATATTACAAAAAAAACAGAACTGAGTTTTCCAACAGTAAGTAAGCTGGTAGATGAATTGAATGAGCAGGATATTATACATATGTTATCAGACAAACGCGGTGAAACTGGGGGGAGAAAAGCGAATGAATATATTCTGAATCAGGAATATGCGTATAGTCTTTGCTTAAAGGTAGAAAGAGAATATATAGAAGTTTTTATAGTTGATCTATATAAACAGAATATCAGTTATGACAAAATTGAAGAAAAATCAATATCTGTTGAAAAAATACTTAAAGTTATCGAAACAAAGATATTGAACAATAAAATTAAATCTATTGTAGTTGGAATACCCGGGTTTATACATGACGGAATAATAGGTATGGCGGATGGAATAGAAGCGCTAAACGGATGTAATTTAAAAACTGAAATTTTTCAAAAATTTAATATAGAAACAGAAGTAGCAAATAATATGAATATTCTTGTTTCCGGTTTTCAGAAGGAATTGGGAGATATTTCATGTATTCATATTGGTAAAAATGGACCTGGAAGCAGTTATATTGTTAATGGAAAGCCAGTAAGCGGTGCATTTGGATTTCAGGGAGAAGTTGGATTTAATTTTTATGATGAACATAGGACGTTTAGAGAGATTGCTTTAGAAGGATATCAAAATATTGATATGATAGAATATACAGGGAGATTGTTACTTCAAATTATTACAGTAATAAATCCGTATAAGCTATATTTATATCCCCTGACAGATATAAATATAGAGGAATTGCAGAATTATTGTTTAAGATATGTACCTCAAGAAGCGATGCCGCAAATAATCCTAAAAAAAACATATGACAAAGATTATCAATATAGTTTGCTCAGCAGGGGAATTCATCTTTTACAGGCAATTATTTAATTTGGAGGGGAAATGGATAAAATTACATTTGATGAAAAGAGAATCGCAGAAGGATATGTGAACCGTCCATGGCTTCATAAAAAAGTAATAGAACGATTTGTAAGCGATTGTGAAGTTACTTCCAATTTTCGGAATGGATTGGATGTAGGATGTGGGGCTGGATTATCGACAAAAGCACTCCACTTGATTTGCGACAGGGTTACAGGAACTGATATATCAGAACAAATGATTCAAGTGTGTAAAGAGGAATATAAGGATAATAAAGCATATACATTTTACAGGGCAAAAGCGGAGGAAACAAAAGAACCAGCAGAAAAATATGATATCGTAACTGCAGCTGGAATGGTAAATTGGGTTGACAGAGATTTGTTTTTAGAGAATATGGGACATGCTCTGCAGGATCAGGGTATTTTGCTGATTTATGATTTCTGGATTATAGATAAAATGCAGGAAAATGATGCTTATACAAACTGGTATCATGAAGAATATTTAAAGCGCTTTCCCAAACCGCCCAGAAACGAAAACACGTGGAAACAAAGTGAACTGCCGGATTATTTTCACATTAAAAATCAGATCACATATGAATTATTCTATGATTTTTCTATGGAGCAGTTTATTGATTTTATGATGATTCAGTCGAATGTAAATACAAAGATAGAAAACGGGGAAGTAAGTGAGGTAGAAGCAAGAAATTGGTTTAAAAACTCGCTATCGCCTGTTTTTGAAAACAGGAAAAAGACGTTATATTTTACAGGGTATAGCTGGTATCTCTATAAATCGGCGGTTCACCGTGTATTGTCTAGCGGTTGCTGTTGATTTTTCCTGATATATTGTTTATATTAAATACATTCTATTTCAATTATGGCAGGCGGCTTTTGCAGAGGGAAAGTCGCCTATGCCGTAGAATCTGAAATCTTTTCTACTTTTTCAAGGTCGGATCGACCAGAGATTTCTATCAGACAAAAATTGAATAAGGAACAGATGGAGATATCGGGAAGACCTTGCAGAAAGAAGTCTTCCTGGTATATGATGAATGTATCAGAAAGGCAAAAGATGGAGACAATCAATACACCTTATGATGACACTTTCCGCACGCTGCTGCAGGACTGCCCAGAGCTGGTGGTTCCGCTGATTAACGAGCTGTTCGGCACGAATTATACCGGGCGGGAAGTAGTGGTATCGAATGAGAACGAGATTTTTTTTAGGAACCCGGAGGGGAAAAAGGAGAAGCGGGTTACGGATTCCAACCTGACATTGATTTCTTTAAAGGGAATTTCCAAACGGTATCATCTGGAATGTCAGAGCACAGCGGATGGGACAATGGAAATTCGGATGTGGGAATATGATGCGCAGATTGCTTTGAGGAATAAGGAATACCGGAACGGCGTGCTGTATGTGAAATTTCCGGATTCTGCAGTGATCTATCTGAGGAGCAATTCGAATACACCGGATGAGTTGAAGATTTGTATTTGCGTTGGGAAAAAGGAAATATTTTACGAAATTCCGATCCTGAAAGTAAAGAACTATACGTTGAAAGAAATTTTTGAAAAAGAGTTATGGATGTTGATCCCATTCTATATTTTTCGATATGAAAAGGAATTTCGAATAATTAATGGAGATGAAAAGCGGCTTCGCAGTTTGAGGATGGAATATGAGAACGTAGCTGCACGGCTGGATCAGGAGTGCCAAAGCGGGCGTATGAAGCCAATTACCGGCGGCGCGTTGTGTGAACTGGCGAATACTGTAGTGGAAAAACTGGCGTCGAAATATGACAATGTGGAGAAGGAGGTTACGGAAGTTATGGGAGGAAAAGTGTTGAATTATCGGTCGAAGGAGATTTTTCGGGAAGCCATGGAGAAGGGGCTGGAAGAGGGACGCTTAGAGGGACGCCTGGAAGGATCTAATCAAAAAACGGTCGAGTTGGTAACTAAAAAGTATCAAAAAGGCGATTCTGTATCCAAAATAGCGGAAGACCTCCTGATGAGTGTAGAGGAAGTAGAAGAAATCCTGGGGAAAATGACAGTAAGTCAGTAATAAACAGGCTTCCAATATTTAGAAGAGTGTGTATGCCATTCTATCATCTAAGCAGATGTCAGGGCGGTATATTTTCTGATATTGGGGCGGCAAGGGCTGCGGGAGGGAATCAAGATTGAAAAAAGAACACTGGATTTGCGGCGGCGCAGGCTGTGAAGCGCCGCTGTTTCGAAGAAGCTTCTGGCTGGATAGGACAGAGCGCTTTCAAAGCGCCCGTCTGGAAATCTGCGGACTGGGGTATTTTCTATTCTATATCAATGGAAAAAGGATCAGCGATCAGGAGCTGATGCCGGCGATGACAGACTACGCGTCGGTGCTCGGCTGTGAAACAACGTATCCGGTATGGGAGGAGCGCAGCGCACATCGCTGCCGGTATTTAAGCTTTGACTTACTTCCATATTTAAAGGCAGGAGAAAACGTACTTGCAGTACGACTGGGCAATGGCTGGTATCATCAGACAGAGCGGATTGCCGAAGGAAAATTTGTTTTCGGTCTGCCGAAGCTTTGGTTTGAGCTGACGTTGACGGATGCAGACGGAAGACAGGAATGGATTGAAAGCGACCGGCAGACATTGTGGCATCCGGGCGGATTGCTGAAAAACAACCTCTTTTTGGGAGAGGTGCGGGATTTGCGGAAAGAGCCGGAAGGCTGGCAGTATCCGGGCGCTGATTTATCCGGTTGGAAGCCAGCACAACCGGTCCATGCACCGGAAACCCTTTTAGAAGAGCAGCCCTGTCCGCCGGATCGTGTGATCCGAAAGCTTTATCCGATCCTGATTGGGGAGTACGATGGCAGAAAAATGGTTCCGCTCGCATGGGCAAAAATTTATGGGGACGACAGCCTGCTTGTGCAGGGCTATGACGCGATCCTGCGCTGGTTCGATTATATGGATGCCCACAGTGAAAAGGGACTTGTGGTCCGCGAAGAAGAGGGCGGCTGGTGTCTGGGCGACTGGTGCTTCCCGGCATCAGAGGAAAAGGAGCAGCTGCCGGAGGCATTTATCAATACGTTCTACTACTTGCATGGATTGCAGGAAATGATGCAAATTTCAGAAAAAATGAATAATAAACTGTCAATTCGATTTGCGGAGCGGGAAAAGAATGTCAAAAATGCTTTTCTTGACGCTTATTTCGATCCGGAAACCGGAGATTTCTGCGAAGGAAGGGCAGCAGGCAACGCCTATGGACTGGCACTTGGGCTTGGGGATAAGCGGACGAAAAAGCATCTGGTCGAAAAATATGAAGCGCTCGGACGTTTTGATACCGGAATTTTCGGCACGTCGATGCTTTTGGAACAACTGTTTTCCATCGGTGCAGGGGATCTGGCTGTAAGGCTTCTGACCAATGACAGCGAAGCAGCGTCCTTTGCACATATGAAACGAAATGGTGCGACGACGCTCTGGGAGCGCTGGGATGGCAGAGAATCCCATAACCATCCGATGTTTGGCGCCTGTGTGCGGCTGCTGTTTACACAGATCCTTGGGATTCGGATGACGCCATCGGCGCAGCCGCCCGTTGTCAATCCTGCGCAGCCGGACGTTACTGCACCGCCAGCACAGGCATTGAAGCCGCTCAACGGCGAACTGCAGCCGCCAGCCGTGCCCGGGTTCGCACAGCATTTTTCTTACGAAATCCGTCTCAGCAGCCAGCGGCAGCTGACCTGGGCAAAGGGCAGTATCCAGACGCCGGATGGAATCCTTTCGGTGAGCTGGGAGCTTCTGGAAAACGGGGAAAAGCAGGTGGAGTGGAGCCTTGCGCCCGCAGGCGAGGACAAGGTGCCTACAATGTAATATGGCAGCTCGGCGTGTCGCACTGCATTAAAGAAAGATATTATACGAGGAAAAATAACATGATAGAAACAATTCTGGAGGAAATCCGTGGGCTGAATCTTCCGCTGTTCTGGCTGACGGAGTCGGAGCATGGAAAGCGCACGACATGGAGCTTTGTGCCGGACAATCCGTGCAACGACATCTATTCCGTTACGAAGGTGTTTACCGTGACGGCGCTTGGCTTTTTATACGATCAGGGACTTTGGAAGCCAGACGATAAGATCTGCGATCTGTTTCGGAAAAAGCTGCCGGAGCGCTATGATCCGCAATGGGAAGAAGTGACGCTGGATCATGTGATCCGGCACCGAATCGGCGTGACGGAGGATTTTCTGGATATCGATAATTATGATATGACGCAGTTTGGTTCGGAGGATTTTTTAAAGCTCGCGTTTGAACGTCCGGTTCCGGCGCGGCCGGGCGTGGACTATCAGTACAGCGACGGTGCATATTATCTGCTGTCCCGCGTTGTGACGGAGCTTTCCGGAGAAAAGCTGGACGACTTTCTGCGCCCGCGCCTGCTGATGCCGCTGCATGTAAGGGAGGCGGCTTTTTCAAAGTGTCCGATGGGGTATCCGATTGGAGCGACCGGCATGTATGTGCGCACAGAGGACATGGCAAAGCTTGGCGAGGTCTATCAAAACGGTGGCACATTTGAAGGAAAGCGTCTGCTTTCGAAAGAGTGGGTCGAGATTGTTTTTGAGCGGGAATATGAGCTTGCAAAGATGGAAAACGGAGGGCACTGCAAGGGCGGTATGAACGGACAGATGCTGTATCTGTCGCCTCATGGCCGCGTGATCGCGTGGCAGAGCTATGACCCGGAGGGAAAAGGGAACACGTTGATGGAATTGATTCTGAAAAATGAGTGAGAAGTGCGCATGGTGCGCTTTGAGTAACAAAATCCCCGCTGTCACAGCGATTCAGGCTGTGGCGGCGGGGATTTTTGCCGTGAGCAGCGTTCTGGCAGCTTACGCGGAATTTTTACATGTCGTATGCAGCAGCGAGTGTTACGGCTCAAGCATAAACTCTAAAAATTTCTTCGCATTTTCCGGGTGCTGGCAGTTGGCAGGGATGGTAAACCATGCATTTGCCCGATCTGTCAGCAGATATTTGGATCTGCTGACGCTGATGCCGATGGGGATTTCCCCGTCGGTATTGTCATCAGGAAGATCCTTGTATATAACCTGATCGCCGTACTGCGCCAGCTCCTCGTCGGTAAAATACTGGTGCAGGTCGCAGAACAGACCGGCTTCGAGATTGTGATCCATATAGGTATCATCTGTGATGAGGGCGTCTAAGGTCTTGCCGGATATCATCGCGATAATTTTCTGCATATTTGCATAGGAATACTGGTCAGCATTTTCATAATCAACATTCATATCCCGGTTGATTGCGGCACAGTCGCTGGAGGTATCGATGTCAGCATACTGCTCAAAATCGGCGATCATCGTGTCGGAGTCGACCTCGGTATTCATGTAGCAGTTGACAAAGGCTGCTTCCATGACGGTATCCTTGCGCGTTGCAAAGGTGTAAATCAGGTTCCCTGCAAAGGCGAGAACCGCGATCACCACGATCGTTTGGATTTTATAATATTCCCAGAAATAAGCCCATTTTTCCTTGAAGGGTTTCCCTTTTAATTTTTGCTGCTGTTCCTTAACTTCGTCATGGACGGAATTGCCTGTTGCCATTGAGTGCCTCCCTGTAGTTCGGTGTTGAATCCTGTATTTTGCGGCATGCGGCAAAATCTGGTGCCGGTATCCTGTGTTCGATCGTTTCGATAGTATGGAAAGATTCATGCGCTGATATTTATCATAGTCGTTTGATTTTGGGAAGTCAATGAAAGCATTGTGATAGAAAAGTGAAAATTTTCTAAACTACCGGATAAGTCCCTGGGATACCTTGAAAAAAAGCGAATTCTGTACTATGATAGCTTTATCGGTTTGAAAAAGGGAGCACTGTCAAAAGGACAGACCTTTCAAAACCCTGAGCTTCCCGGGATGGGGAATAAATACGAAGGTGGTAAAGCAATATGAATGAAAGCTATGTAGAATGTCTGGTGGCGAAAAAACCGTCCAGTGCGATGAAAGCACTGCAGGTTTTTCTGATTGTCCTGGCGGTGATTTTTTTCCTGCTTAGCATGCTGAATGCCCTGATGTGGCTCGGAGTGGCAGCAGCCGGAATCGGAGCGTATTTTACTTCGCTCAATGCCAGCGTGGAGTTTGAATATCTGTACGTGGATAAGGAGATTTCCGTCGACAAGATTTTAAACAAAACCAAACGGAAAAAAGTCGAGAAGTTTGAAACAGAGAGTATGGAGATTTTTGCACCGATCAACTCCTGGCATCTGGACAACATGAAGAATCGTCAGCTTAAGGTGACGGACTATTCCAGCGGCGTTGCCGGACAGCCGGACAGACGCTATGTGATGATCTACAGCGGAGACCGCAAGATCATTTTTGAGCCCAGCGAGGCTATGGTAAAAGCACTTCAGTCTGTTGCGCCCAGAAAAGTATTTTTCGATTGACACAGAGTTTTAATTCTGTTACACTTGCCTCAAACGAACTGTCAGTAGTGTATTTACTGGCAGTTTTCATTGAATTGACAGTTAAAATACGCAGGAGGAGAGAAGATGGGTCAGATTATTGGCGAAGGCATTACCTTTGACGATGTGCTGTTGGTGCCGGCATACTCTCAGGTAATTCCCAATCAGGTCGACGTGACTACCTGGTTGACAAAAAAGATCAAGCTGAACATTCCGCTGATGAGTGCGGGAATGGATACCGTTACAGAACATAGAATGGCGATCGCAATGGCCAGACAGGGCGGTATCGGTATTATCCATAAGAATATGTCCATTGAGGCGCAGGCCGATGAGGTGGACAAGGTAAAACGTTCTGAGAACGGCGTCATTACAGATCCTTTTTCGTTATCCCCGGAGCATACCCTTGCAGATGCCAATGAGCTGATGGCAAAATTCCGTATTTCCGGTGTCCCGATCACAGAGGGCAAAAAGCTGGTCGGCATCATTACCAACCGCGACCTGAAATTCGAGACAGATTTTACCAAGAAGATTAAAGAATCCATGACCAGTGAAGGTCTGGTTACGGCTCCCGAAGGTATCACACTGGAAGAAGCAAAGAAGATTCTGGCAAAGGCAAGAAAAGAGAAGCTGCCGATCGTTGATAAGGACTTCAATCTGAAGGGCCTGATCACGATCAAGGATATTGAGAAGACGATCAAATATCCTCTTGCAGCAAAGGATGCACAGGGACGTCTGCTCTGCGGTGCAGGTGTTGGTATTACTGCCAATGTTCTGGATCGTGTGGCAGCTCTGGCAGAAGCCAAGGTTGACGTTATTGTTCTGGATTCCGCACATGGTCATTCTGAAAACGTACTGCGCTGCCTGCGCATGATCAAGGAAGCATATCCGGATCTGCAGGTAATTGCGGGCAACGTTGCAACCGGAGAAGCGACCAGAGCACTGATCGAAGCAGGTGCAGATGCCGTTAAGGTTGGTATCGGACCCGGTTCTATCTGTACAACCCGTGTGGTTGCAGGTATCGGTGTTCCTCAGATCACAGCTATCATGGACTGCTACGCAGTTGCAAGAGAATATGGTATCCCGATCATCGCAGACGGCGGTATCAAGTATTCCGGTGAAATCACTAAAGCAATTGCGGCAGGCGGAAGCGTCTGCATGATGGGTTCCATGTTTGCAGGCTGTGATGAGAGCCCCGGACAGTTCGAACTGTATCAGGGACGTAAATACAAGGTTTACCGCGGCATGGGTTCCATCGCTGCGATGGAAAACGGCAGCAAGGATCGCTACTTCCAGACCGACGCCAAGAAGCTCGTTCCGGAAGGCGTAGAAGGTCGTGTTGCATACAAGGGTCTGGTAGAAGATACGGTATTCCAGCTGATGGGC
>OLOR01000751.1_pt1 | contig 33724 bp, 33 predicted proteins | sample 1672521 | NCBI WGS metagenome assembly OLOR01 (sample SAMEA3136695, study PRJEB25190) | human gut metagenome | biome: human gut; feature: human-associated habitat; material: faeces | place: Austria | collected 2013
CATGTTCTCATATGCGCTTTGAGTTTATATACCGTCCGTAATGCACTTTTCTACCCTAAAACATCAATAAAATTTGCTCCTCCCTTCACGTATGCGTTATTCTTCCGAAATGTGCGGGTGTAGACGAGATTCGCAATATGTGTTACAATGAGCAAAGGATAAGACACGAAGGAAGGCTATTAAATAGGAGAAACAACTTGATCACACGAGTCAAAAACAAACTGTTTACTAACAAAGATACTCTGGGATATTACGCCGGTCTGACCTTCGATGCGTTCGACGTCACTCCGGACGGAAAAGAAACCATGCAGACTCTCTCTCCCAGAATACACTTTTTCGACGAAGGCACAGGTCAGCCCGTGCTGATGCTGCACGGCGCGCTTCAATCGCTCTATACTTTCCGAGAAAACAAGGATTATCTCGCGCAGAATTTCCGTGTAATAACGCCCGACCTTTTAGGGCACGGATACTCTGAATGTCCTGATATGGATTATACAATAGCAGATCATTCCGCTTCTCTGCGTTCTTTTATAGAGACATTGGATCTGTCGTCCTTTTCTGTTGTTGCATTCGGCATTTCCTGCGCTTATGCGCTCCATCTCGCTTCTTATCTCACAGAGCATGTCACGCGCCTCGTGCTCATAAATCCGGGCAGCTTCCTAAACACGGATTTCCCCGGTGCTAAAACCATGCGCAGCGGGCTCGGCTCACACAACATGTCCAAATACGCAAAAGAAAGCTTCATGGCGAAGTGCTTAGACAGGGCATATTTTGATAAAACGCTGATTGATCCGCACAGCGCTGAAGAATACGCCCGCCCATTCGCAAATCCGGATATCCGTTTCTGCTCGCGGCAGTCCATAATAAACTACGATAACGAGGACTTTATTCCGCGCCTCCACAAGATAGACTGCTCCGTGCTTGTCATAAGCAGCAAAGACGATACCGTAGCCGATCACGAAGAACAGGAGTTTATAATCTCCCACCTGAACGACGTCTACACTTTTGAACTCAGAAACTGCGGTTACCTGCCGCACGAAGAAAAATCCGCAAAGGTCAACGCTGCTTTGGACGAATTCCTGACCTGACCGATTTCTCACAATTCAATAATATTTAAATTTTAAAACGCCGCACTCACCGCTCTCAGCAGTGCGGCCGACTTCACATCAGCAAGGCGCTTTTTTGGAGGTTATGCAAAAACATGTTAAAATTTGACAAAATTTCGACAGACGTAATTTGTCTGTCAGTTACTACAGTGCAGGCTCTGCTCCACGCCCCGACAGGCGCAACTGAAATTTACCTTTATGCTCAGTTGCACGGCACAGCCGAATTGGAGACGCTATGCCGCGAATTTGATCTCTCAGACGAGCAAGTCCGAGACGCCATAAATTTTCTGCGAAACGAACGCCTTTTGCGCATAGCGCACGTCTCCGCAAGCTTCGACGACGAAGACGCCGAACAAATCGACGAATTGCCCGCGCAAGACGCTCAGCCGACGGCAAAACCGCGCCGGGCCGTATCCTTAAATCAAGAAAGCGTCCCCGACGCATCGCCTGCGCAAAGCTCCGAGCCCGACCCGCAGACCGAACCGGCAGCTCAAGACAGGCAGACCGTCTATTCAGACGCTGAATTTAACGACAGTCTGCAAAGGCTCTTCTCTGACAGGCTTTTAACAATGTCGGATTTAAAAGGAATCTACGAGTGCTGCGATGTGTACGGCCTGCCCAAGAGCGTTGTCCTCTTTGCCGCAGAGCACGCCATCGGCGTGCATCAGCGCGGCAACCGTCTGCCTATACGATATATCCAGAGCATAGCGCGCGAATGGGCAGAGAATGACATTAAATCTGTCGAAGACGCTCAGACCTTCCTCACTATGCAAAGCGGCGCGAACAGAGACGTGCGTGAAATACTGAGTAAGCTCGGTCAAAGACGTCAGCCCACAGACGAAGAACGCAAATTGTATGAAAAGTGGACAGGCGAATGGGGCTATTCTCACGCCGCTGTTCTCGAAGCCTGCGCGCTCACAGCCAGCGCGAGCAGCCCGAGCATGAAATACCTCGATGGAATACTCCGCAATCTGCACGAGCAGGAAAAAGACAGCGTAGTGACAAAGAACGGCATGAACGAACACATAAAGCGCAGCGAAGACGACGACGCAAGCATGAAAAAGCTTCTCGCTCAGCTCGGCGCATATTCTCAAAGCATAACTCCGGAGCTTCGCAGATTATACCGCAGATGGACGGCAGAAGGCTTCGATCAGGCCGCTCTCGAATTTGCATTCGGGCACGCCGCCATAAAAGGCAGAGGAACTCTCGAATACATCAGCATTCTGCTCGACGATTGGGGCAGCCGAGGTCTCTATAAGGCAGACGATATTCTGGCAGATCTGTCTCTTAACAAAAAGCGCGCGGCGCGCATACGCGATATACTGCGCAAAGCAGGCGTATCCCGCGCTCCGGCAGACGGAGATTACGAAATGTATGACAAATACGCGGCTGTCATGGATTCTGACGTCATCTCCTTCGCAGCCGAGCTCGCGTACGGCTCTAACGTCCCTATCCGCACAATGGTGAATATTCTCGAAAGATGGCAGAGCGCCGGAGTTAAAAATATCGAACAGGCGCGCGCTCAGGACGAGGCGCACAAAGCACAAAGTCAACAAAACACCCGCGGCAGGCGAACTCCTCACTCCGAAGCCAGAGAGAGAGACTATGCCGGCGGTGAATTGGAATCCCGCGTACCCGGAGCAGTCTCCAGCAGACGCAGAAAACTTTGAACATAAAAAACGGCGAACAGAGCGGCTCCCTGTTCGCTGTTTTTATTTCTATCTGATATCAAACGCCTGTAGCTTGTGCCGCTCTCGTTCCGTTGTCCTTCGCAAGACCGGGAACGGCCGCCCCTATAAGAACGAGAACAATCCCAACGACCTGCCAAAGCTCCATTGTGTCTCCCAAGATAAGCACCCCGCATACCGCCGCGACCACGGGCTCGAGAGTAGTGATTATACTGGCGCTGCCTCCGTCTACGCCAAGCTCCATCCCTCGATTATACACAAGCAAAGGAAGCACAGAGCCCAGCAGCGCTACTCCTACAAACATCAGGTCAATCCACCATACGCTAAAATCCACACTCCACACAGGACACAAAAACTGCATAAGCACCGCGCCTGTCAAAGCCGGCGCCATCGCAACCGTGCGCGAAGAGTGTACTTTCAGAGCCTTCTGCCCGAATACAGTAACCATGGAATAAGCTATGCCCGACCCTATGCCTATTATAATTCCGAGGAAATTCACAGAAAGCGACGCAAAATCGTAAACTCTGACTACAAGCGCGCATCCTATAAACGTCAATATCAGGCATACTACCTTGCGCTTTGTTATTTCTTCTCCATAGAATATTCTGCCCAATATAATTACAAACGCAGGAGCCGTGTACATCAATATGCAGGCCATCGCCGTAGAGAGCATGTCCAGAGCAACGGTGTACAAAACCAGCAAACCGACTATTGTAAAAACCGACATTACAGTATAGAACGCCCACCATTTCGGCGTTATATTTTTGAAATCCCCGCCTTTTATTCCCATAGCCAGATATATCAAAGCAGCTATGACAGCGCGCGCAGAGCATATCGCCAGAGAATCAACTCCCGCGGATAGAAGCGTGCGCGTAAGTATAGGAAAAATTCCCCACGATACCGCCGCGACAACGATCATTATCACGCCTTTGGAGTAATTCCCCATTTTCATTATAATCATCTCCTATGCTCACATTTTCTACTGTTCATCAGCATCATACCGGCTCTCTCTTCTCCAGATCCTCAGGCACGGAGAACCATTCGCTGTCAAAAAACGCGCTGTCTCCCATGCTGTCCAGCGGGACTTTGTAATACCTCGCTTTCCCCTGAATGGCTATTTTCCCATCCGGCAGCAGAACCTCGCCCTCGGTCTCAAAAAACCTTCGCGTATTTGACGTTATTCTGGCGTATGCTCTCGCTTTTTCGCCCAGAGGCAAAGCCTGCCTGTATGTCAAAGTCATCGTAACCGTAACTCCCCAGCTCTCAGGCTCTTTTACATATATGGTGCGCGCCATCGCTTCGTCGAGAAAAGCCGCTCCCGCTCCGCCGTGCGCTCTGTCCGGGTAGCTTTGATGTTCCTCCCCCGGGATAAACTCTCCGTACACCTCGCCCGTATCCAATTCATAAAAAGAAGCTTTTAAACCGCACTCGTTCTCTACTCCGCATACAAGGCACATTTTAGAGTTATTCTGTTTCGCCACTATTTTCCTTGCCATCTTGTCTCCCTTCTTTTCCGTCCTGTTTCATCTCTTCTGTTCTGAAATACCGGTACACCGCTTTGGCAGCCGGCTCATTCATACCTGCTATAGAAGCCAGCTCGTCAATCGACGCCTCGCGTATCGCATCAACGCTCCCCATCCTGCTGAGCAAGGCGGCCTTGCGCTTCGGTCCTATCCCCGGTATCGCATCCAGAGCAGAGGACACTATGCGCTTTTCTCTTCTGGCGCGATGGAATGTGATTGCAAACCTGTGCGCTTCATCACGTATATTCACTACCAGCCTGAATTCCGGCGTGCGGCGTCCGAGAAGCAGGCTCTTATCCTTCCCCGGAATGAATATCTCCTCCTCGCGCTTTGCAAGCCCCACGATAGGTATCGCAGCTTCGAGATTGAGCTCGCGCAGTATTCCCAGCGCGCTGGAAAGCTGACCCTTGCCTCCGTCTACAATTATAAGATCCGGCAAATGACCAAACCCGCTTTCCTCTCCCGTATCTTCTGTCATTCCGCGCATCAGCCTCCTCCGGAGCACCTCCGCCATGCTGGCAAAATCGTTCGCGCCTTCCACTGTTTTTATTTTAAACTTACGGTATTCTTTTTTATCCGGCTTCCCGTCTGTAAATACCACCATACTGGCCACGCTGTCGGTGCCTTGCGTGTTGGATATATCGTAACATTCTATCCTTCGAGGGTAAGGGATATCCAGTCTCATCCCCAACGCTTGCGCCGCGCCCTCGGTATCTCTCTGTCTCCTGCGCTTTCTTTCTACAGCATGCATCGCGTTTTTCTTAGCCATAGAGACCAGGCCAAGCCCCTCTCCGCGCTGAGGTAGATTGAGAGAAACTCGCGCACCCTTCTTTTCGGTCAGCCATTCTTCTATCAGCTCGGCGTCCTCCGGCATGTCAGATACAAGTATCCTCGCGGGAATCCTGTTTTTCTCCTGTTCTGAATAGTACGCCTTGATGAAGCCTGAGACTACTTCCGCGGCGGAGGCAAACGGCGCGGCAGACACATTTCTCTCATGCCCTATTTTTTCTCCACGTATAAACAGCGCATATAAGGACGAGCCCAGCGGACTCACCGCCGCGCCTATTACATCGCAGTCCTTACCCACAGGCAGACTTATCATCTTTGCTGCTTTTACATTTTCCAAAAGTCTTAATTTGTCCCTCAGAGCGGCCGCACGTTCAAACTCCATCGCCTCGGACGCCTTCTGCATCTCATCTGTTAGCCTGCGTTTCAGCTCCCCTGTTCCGCCGCGGAATATAGATATGACTTCTTTCAGCACAGCGTCATATTTCTCCTCTGATACGCCGCCCTGGCACGGAGCGAGACACAGCCCCATCTGAGCATTGAGGCAGGGTCTCTGCCCTTTCTCTATCATCTTGGATATATCTCCCTTGCAGCTTCTCAAAGGATACAGCTTTCGAATCTCATCCATAACATTGTTTATGGAATATGCGCTTAGGAAAGGTCCTATATATTTCGCGCCGTCTTTTTCCACCTTTCGCACAACCTCTACGCGCGGGTATTTTTCGTGCATATTTATGCGAACATACGGGAATTGCTTGCCGTCTTTAAGCAATACGTTATATTTAGGCGAGTATTGCTTTATCAAGCGCATCTCTAAGACGAGCGCCTCCATCTCGCTCCCCGTTATTGTAAACTCCAGACTGTGCGTACTCGCCAGCAAAAGAGGCACTCTCACCCGCTTATCCTGACCGTTAACATAGTTTGAAATGCGTTTACGCAGGTTTTTTGCTTTGCCAACATATATTACGCTGCCGTTTTCATCCAGCATACGGTACACCCCCGGTTCGTTCGGGAATGCCTCCGCCTGCTCGCGCAGATACTGCGGTATGTTTTCGTTCATCTTATTTCGTCCTTGCTAATTTGTCAGCTATATAATAAAAGGCTCCCGTGCTTTCAGGGAGCTTAGACTATTTAATTCGGCCCTCTTTGCTCCTGCGGCTATGCCACGCCTGATATAAGCCCCAAAACCACAGAGCCTGAGTAGAATATGCCGCACGTCACGGACGAATTCATCATTGCGGTTATCTCCGAGATGTTAATCATTATCAGCATTACAGGCACGACCATAAACACCATATACATCGCCAAGAAGCCGCGCACAAAGCCTATCAAACCGCCCGTAAGAGTATCTCTCCGGCGCAGAGTCGGGAGCTTTGCCGCATACGAAAACGCATTTGTCAAAAGCGTAAATATTATACGCAGAACAACAAATATTATAAGAACACTGATTATATTAATTGTAACATTAAATATAGTCAAATTGAAATAATCTCCGAGAGATTCCACACCCTGAGATGCAAACACTTTTCCGTTTATATTTGAAAGTATCGCTGTATCAAACGGCGGCGGCAGCGCAGCAGAGCTGACCGTACTCTGTATCTGAGCGTCTGAGAGCTGACTTATCGCCGTGCGGGCCAACTCCACGTCTCCGACCTTTTCCGCTCCTTCTATATAGAACTTCAGCGAGCCGAGCATGGCATCGCCGGAAAGCACTCCCGAAAGCAGCGGATACGTCAAGAAGGACAGCAGCCACGACGATATAAATCCGCCAAGATTCAGCAGCGATCCGGAAAACCCGCGGTAAGCACCGTTCAGCGCGTAAAAAACCAACAATATCAGAACTACAATATCCAGTATATTCATTCAGCCTCCGTCAAGACATCGCAAGGTAATAAACCCCGCTGTCGCTCGTAATGATAGCAGCTTCGCCCTTTTTCTCTGCGTCTGTAATTATAAAGTCCGTCTCTATCGTTCGCGCGAGCTGCCCTGTAGCGAGTTTGTAAATATATATCTCGTTGTCTGCGAAGCAGTATATATCCTCCGTGCCTATCAGCGCTTTAGTAACGCCTGCGGGCGTAAAGATTATCGACCAGTCTCCTCCGGAAGAAAGCAGACGCACGCCCGAAACCTCCGCGTCTCTGCTCAAATATGCGAACAGCACTCCGTTCGCGTCCGCCGTATAATCGCTGCAGGTCAGGGAATACACTATAGCATCCGCGTTCAGATTTCCTTGTTTAGTATAAGCATACATATACGTCGAGCCGAGCATGTACACCATATTCCCGGAAACTACAGTCTTTTCAAGAAGCTGTTCGTATACCGTGATATTCGCCGTATTAGACTGAGACGAAGGATTGTAGCACATTACAGACGTCCTTACGCTCGCTCCGGAAGTATCCAGAGCTGCAGCCGCAAGCTCTCCGCTTGAAGTCAGCATATAATCTGCAAGCGTTCCCGTGATTTGAGTCCTGAACAGCTCTACGCCGTTCCTGCTGAAAACGCGAATATATTCCGAATCGTTTAGCGTGCAGTATACGGCTATATATCCTCCGCCCGTTTTTGCATTCACTATAGAGTATTCGGAAGAAGGCAGAGTAAAAAGAGCCGTTCCGTTCATATCCAAAGCCACGCCCCGCGCCTCGGTATACGCAAAAATAATTCCGTTTTGTCCGTCTGCCGCCAGCTTCATCCCTTGACCTATATCGGCGTCGAAGCTAAATATCTCTCCCTGGCTGTCCTCTCGCTTGCCTACTACGTTCGTCCCGTTTATATAGTATAGTTTCTTGGCATAATAGTATGCTTCATCCGCAGAAGATACCGCCAAGCTCTCCACCTCAGTTTGAGCCGAAGGCGCATGAACCATTGCAATGTAACATGACACGGCCAACGCCAACACTATGAGGATTACTCCTAAAATAATAAAACGCTTAGTGCGCCTGCTCGATCTTTTTTTCGCGTATCCTACCTTCCTCATAGCCGTGTCCTCCCAATCCAGTCAGGTTATATTATAGCATGATTACGCTTAAATAAACGATAGTTTACAAAAAATTTGTTCGTTTTTGCCGAACAAAAAACAGACCTCCTGCCATAGCGTAAAAGCGGCGAGGTCTGCCTTAATTTATATTATCAAAGAATTTTTTCCATGCCGATTTTTTGAGGCACAAGTCCGCAGCTCTCGTAAAACCGTATGGCGTTATGATTGCAGGCCCATACGTTAAGCGTGACGTTATAACATCCGCATTTCTCAGCATATCCGAGGACATATTCATATATTCTCCTGCCTACATGTTGTCCGCGCAGCTTCTCGTCTACACATAAATCGTCGATATACAGCGTTTTTATATCAGTAAGCACGTTATCGTCTACATGCTGCTGCATAACACAAAACGCATATCCCATCACACTTCCCTGCTCATCGCGCGCTACGAAAACAGGTCTCGAATCGTCTTGTATTATATTCAAAAGCTGTTCATCTGTGTATTTTTTAGTGTCCGGTTTGAACAAGTCAGGCCTTCCGGCATTGTGTACGCGCAGAACCTGGCGCAGCAAATTATTTATCCCGTCCAAATCCTCTTTTTCCGCTCTGGTTATTTTAGCTATTCCGGTCATTTCCGTTCTTCTCCTGCATTTATATTTTAACAGTCCGTGCACTCATGCTCGTTGAGCATATATTCCAAAACGCGATCTATACTGTCTGCCGAATCTGTAGGATCGCCCATGCCCGCTCCGGCGAGGTCAGCCCGGCGCAGCGCTGATATGCGCCGTGTCGTCTCAACGCCGTATCTCTGTATTCCCAATTTAAGCTGTTCGTCTGTCATAGAATTATCTATATTGAACATATGTCCGCCTACCAGCTTAGACACCTTTTTGACAAAATCCTCGGGCATAGCCATCTCTCTCAGCAGCTCCTCGGATATAGCCTCGCCTAAAACGCCATGCGCCTTCATGTGCCCGTCACGCGCCATAGCCGCAGGCTTTCCTATATCATGCAGCAGCCCCGCAAAGCGCAGTATCAGATCAGGCGGCGCAGCGGCGCACGTCTTTATGCTGTGCGTCATCACGCTGTATTTATGGTGCATTCCGTATCCTATACATTGCGCATCGACAAAAGGCGGAAACAAGACAAAAAGAGCGCCCGTCTTCAGCATACTGAAAAGCCCGCGCTCCACAGCGTCTGCTCTGCCGTATTTAACGTCGGACAGCAGTATCTTCACCAGCTCATTGCTCAGCTTCTCCTTCGACGCCTGACGCAGCATGTAAGCTCTCTCTTTTACAGCTTGGAAAAGCTCTTCCTCCGCCTCAAAGCCCAGCTCCGCCTCCAGCCTGCTCATGCGCATCAGCATATTAACGTCACGTTCAATCGCATGATGTATATCCGCGCTGCAAGCCCTGAGTTTTCTTTCTTCTATATCCTCTAATCCATACCCTGTCGGATCGTATATTTCGCCCGTTTCTGCGTCGAGATACAGCGCATTTACAGTAAAATCCCTGTCAGCTGCATCAGCGCCGATTCCGCCTTCCGCCAGATTTGTGTATATATACAATATATCGCTCGATTCGGCTTCGAAAAACCCGGCTTTGCCTGCATCTTCGGCAGACAATAGGCGCACACCTCCATCTTTCAATATTCGAGCCGCATCCGATACTTCCGCTTCAGAGGCAATATGAATCTCTGTGCTCTCTAAGGCAAGCAGTGCATTTCTCACATACTGACCCACAACATACAGCCGGTACCCCGCCTCGGAGAACATCTCCGACACGCGCTCTATTTCCGGTGTTATTTGCACTTTTTTCATAATTTTCTCTCCTCCAAAGCGGGATGCATCCGCACCTAGCAAAGCATACCCATCATCATCTGAAACATTATATCATCATGCGTGAGCTGCTCATCCTCCGTCGTACCTTCGAACACATACTCAGCAGGACCCGTCATGTATATCCTGCCCGCGTTATGTTCTATTTCCAATTCTCCCGCTTCCAATTCGACAATCAGCTTATCTCCTGCCAAGCCGAGGCGCTTGAGCATGGCGGCGACGCCCGCTCTTGCGCTCGGTAACGGGAGCACCCGTCGCGCCCTACTGCACGTCTTGCCGCCCCGCTGCCGCCGGGCCGCATCCGCGTTCAAACGTGCGCATCTTGACTCTGCCCTCGTCCACCCGCTCAACAAAGCTTACATTCGTACCGTTCGGGAACATCTCGTGCCTCTCGAGCGGAGCTCCTTCCGCCGCTATGTCCACATCGCTCAGGTTATCCACAAGCACCATAGTGTGCGGCACGCCCATGAGCACGCTGGAAATCTCGTATGTCTTGTCTCCTACGGATACGCTCTGCCGCAAAGTGCTTCCTTCGCCGCGCATAGGTATCTTCTCTCTCTGAAAAGCCGGCACGCCCATGTCCACGCGGACGCCCAAGGTCACTTTTCCATCGGTGAGCACATTCGGCGTCATTATCCCCGCCAAAGTCTCCACGGTGAATCCGCTCTGGCGAACTATGCCCTTGTCGAAACAATAACGCGCAAAGCAGCGTATACCGTTTCCGCACATTTCCGCTTCGCTGCCGTCTGCGTTTATTATGCGCATTTTTATATCCGCCGTGTCAGATTCTTCTATTAATATCAATCCGTCCGCTCCTACGCTCGTCCTGCGGGGACAGAGTTTCTGCGCCATAGCCGACGCGTCGAAAAGCGGCTCAGCTCTGTTATCGTAAATTATAAAATCGTTGCCTAAGCCATGCATCTTTGTAATCTTCATTATTAAGCCTCCTTGCGAGTTGCTTTCTTTTTATTATATCACTACCTCAATCATGCCGCCATAGCTTTATCATCTTTTTTATTTATTTTGACGATTTATGCACATATAACTCTTGAATTAGACGGCAGCATGTTCCAAAATTTCATTTTCAGCCATTCGACAGCCAATTTAGAGGCAATTTTGACATTTTCTCAGCTCTAAAATTGCATTTTCTCTTGACAGAAGCGAGCCTTTTCCTGTATAATATCGACATTAAAAGAGACAGGGCAACGGCGCCGCAGATAGGCTCCGCCCTGTCTTTTTTGTTAGGAGGGTTATTTTAATGAACGGTTTACTGCGTCACAAGGATCAGATCAACAGACAGCTCGCCAGATACGGCGTAAAATTTGGAATTTACAAGAACGGGACATTTGAAGAAAGGCTCTTCCCCTTCGATGCCATCGCCCGCATAATCCCCGCAGAAGAATGGCATATTCTGGAAAAGGGATTGATCCAACGCGTAAACGCCCTCAATTTGTTTCTGAAAGATATTTACGGCGAAAAAAAGATAATAAAAGACCGCGTCGTTCCCGAAGATTTTATATATCGCTCGCCGGGATACCTTCCCCAGTGCGAAGGCATACTCCCTGCCAAAGGCATATACAGCCACATCTCGGGCATTGACCTTGTAAAAGGGAAAAACGGAACATGGTATGTATTGGAGGACAATCTTAGAATACCGTCCGGAGCTTCTTATCCTCTGATTGCGCGAAATTTATGCCGCAGATGCAGTCCGGATACCTTCCGCAGCAACAATGTGCTCGACAACAGAAATTACGGCGAGCTGCTCCGCCGCACCATGGACAGCGTAAACACAGGGGGAATCAACGTCGTGTTCACTCCCGGCAGATACAACGCGGCCTATTTCGAACATTCTTATCTGGCGGAGCTCTCCGACTCTGTCCTCGCGGAATCGGGCGATTTATACGTCAGAGACGACACTGTTTACTATCGTTCCACAGAAGGCGACCAGCGCGTCGGCGCGATATACAGAAGAGTATCGGACGAATATATGGATCCTCTCACGTTCGAGCCTAACTCGCTCATAGGCATTCCCAATTTAATGGTTGCATACCGCGCAGGCAACGTGGCCGTACTCAACGCTTTCGGCAACGGCGCAGCGGACGACAAGGGCATATACTACTTCGTACCCAAGATGATAAAGTATTATTTGAACGAAGAATCTATTTTAAACAACGCTCCCACGTACCTTCCCTTCTATGACAAGGACAGAGAATACGTTCTCAAAAATATCCAGAAACTCGTAATCAAGGACGTCGCCGAAGCAGGCGGATACGGCGTACTCTTCGGAGACAGGCTTTCCGCGGAGAAGCTGGCTGATTTAAAACAGACAATCGTCTCAGAGCCGCGAAGATTCATCGCTCAAGAAGTCATAGATTTTCAGGATCTCCCGATCATGGAGGGCGGCGAGCAGGTAGATCGAAAAGCAGATCTGCGCGCGTTCGTGCTCTCCGGCGCGGACAGCACCACAGTATGGCCGAGCGGACTGACCAGATTCACACGCGATCCGGACAGCTTCATAGTCAACTCATCTCAGGGCGGAGGTTTTAAAGATACATGGGTACTATCACGTTAAGCAAGCAGAACAGATTATTCTGGCTGGGAAGATACAGCGAAAGAGTCTATACGACAGTTCAGTATATGCTGGATTTATACGACAAGCTGATAGAAAACGACAAAATCGACTATGCGGGCTTTTGCCAAAAGCTCGGTATACCTTGCGATTACAAAGACAGCAGCGATTTCATCCGCCGCTATCTTTTCGATCCGGAGGCTCCCGGCTCTATAGCCTCCGGCGTAGACGCCATGCTCGGAAACGGCATGGTTCTGCGCGAAAGCATCACTACTCCCACGCTGGCATATCTGCAAATGGCATACAATGCTCTCCAGTTAGCCGCGAAAAGCGACGCTCCCATGGTCGAGCTGCAGTGGGTTTTGGACGACATAATGGCGTTTCGCGGCAGCTTTGACGACGCCATAGACATTGAGAGCATGCGCAACATAACCAAGGCCGGCGGCAGCGTCGAAAAAGTCAGCCTGACGCTCAGACTCAACTGGCGGACAGAGCGCCTGCAAAAGGAGATTCAAAAGCTCGTCAACAGGCTTTATAAGACAGATTTGCCCATAAACGACAGCGCGCTTGACATAATCACACGCAAGGCCATCGAGGGCGAAGATATAGATAAGCACATTCTTCTGCAAAGCGTAGAGGAGCTGTTCCGTGTATGAGCCGAGAGCTTACATTCTTTTACGACATATTGCTGGAATTTAACGAGAAAGTGTCTGACCACGCTTTTACATTGAGATGCCTGCCTCAGTCATTCCCGGGGCAGCGCATACTCGACGTCTGTCTGTCTATACATCCGTCTGTACCGTATTCACTGCAAAAAGACTGCTTCGGCAATCTCATGCAGATAGGTCTGATAGACTATCCGCACGATTCTTTCAGATACACCGTCCGCGGACGCGCACAGGTCGATTATTCTAAGCTTAAACCCGAGACGGCGCACCCTATATTCCGATTTCCGTCGCGTTATACCGCGCTCAGCTCGGAGATGCGCAGCTTTCTCTCGTCTCTCGCTCTTCCGACAGATGCAAAAGAGATAACATGGCTATTATCAGAAGCAGTGCGCTCTCACATGGAGTACGCCCCCGGCGTTACCGGAACATCGACCACAGCGGCGCAGGCTTTCTCGGCCGGCGCAGGCGTTTGTCAAGATTTTGCACACATTTTTCTCTCGTTAGCCAGAGAATGCGGTCTGCACGCGAGATATGTCAACGGTTTGCCTCAGGGCGAAGGCGCGAGTCACGCATGGTGCGAGGTATTTCTGTCCGGCTTTTGGATTGGCATAGATCCCACACGCGGAAAATGGACTGACGAAGGCTATCTGCGCTTCGGAGTAGGACGCGATTTCGGCGACTGTCCTATCGAACGCGGCGTGTTCATCGGGAAAGCCGAACAGCAGCAGAAGGTTTTTATGCGCGTAACACAGCAATAAATTCCAACATCAAAAGCGCGGAAGCAGCGCATAGCTTCCGCCCTGCATCAACGCCAGGAGGTCTTTTATCATGATAAAAGAAATAGTCCGAGTCCCCCTCGCAGTCGGGGAGGACTTGATAATTAAAAAAAACTGCATCGGCAGCGAAGGCAAACGCTTTTGTATTGTCACCGGAACGCACGGCGATGAGCTGGAGGGACAGTACGCAGCATGGAAGCTCGCGCGCCTTCTCGAAAAGCACAGAGATAAGCTGAGCGGAACGGTTGAAATTTATCCCGCGCTCAACCCTCTCGGCATCAGCACCATGACCCGCGGTATTCCTCAATGCGATCTCGACATGAACCGCACCTTCCCCGGAAGCACGAGCGGATCTTTTTCCGAATACGTCGCCGCTAAAATAACAGAGGACTTAGCCGGAGCAGATATGTGCATCGACATACACGCCAGCAATATTTTCCTGCGGGAAATCCCACAGGTGCGCATAAATATAAACACGGCGGAAAAACTTGTGCCTCTTGCTAAACATCTGAATATGGATCTCATCTGGATTCACTCCGCCGCGACGGTGCTCGAGTCCACTCTGGCTCACAGTCTCAACTCCATCGGCACTCCTACCCTTGTCGTAGAGATGGGCGTAGGTATGCGCGTTACAAAAACGTACGGAGATCAGCTGATAAAGGGTATTCTGTCTCTGATGTCCCATATCGGCATGTGGCATGCGCCTATCGTACCCGTTGCTCCGCCGATAATAAGCAGCGACGGACACGTTTCTTTTGTCAACGCGCCCTGCCCCGGAATATTTTTCCCCTCTTTGGAGCATACGGCTCAGGTTGAAGAAGGGCAGGAGCTTGGAGTCATCGCCGACCCTCTGACAGGAGAAATAAAGCAGCGTTTGACCAGCCCCGCCGCAGGTCTGCTTTTTACTTTGAGGGAATATCCCGTAGTTTACGAAGGCTCTCTGGTCGCACGTATACTCGGCGGCTCTATACAGAGCAACTGACAGGAGGCCGGCAGAAATCATGAAAGAAATAACTCTTTTTACGTTAAACACACCATATCGTCAAGAGCTGTCCGTCAAAGCATGGCATTTCGGTCATTCCGAGAAAAAAAGTCTAGCCGTAGTCGGCGCTCTGCGCGGCAATGAATTGCAGCAAATGTACAGCTGTTCTCAGCTTATACAAGCTCTCCGCAGGCTGGAGGCGGACGGCGCCCTCTCACCTGACTGCGGCGTTCTCGTCGTTCCCTGTGCCAATCAGTTTTCCATGAATGTCGGCAGGCGTTTCTGGGCGGCTGACAACACGGATATTAACAGGATGTTCCCGGGCTACATCGAGGGAGAAACCACTCAGCGCATAGCAGCCAGAATATTCGAGGCTCTTAAAGGCTATAAATACGGTGTACAAATGGCGAGCTTTTATCTCCCGGGTGATTTTCTCCCGCACGTGCGCATGATGGAGACGGGATATGAAAACATAGATGACGCATACGACTTCGGACTTCCTTATGTCATACTCCGCAAACCGCAGCCCTACGACACCACGACTCTCAATTACAACTGGCAGATATGGGAGACTCAAGCCTTTTCTTTATATACCCGCGAGACAGACTGCATAGATATAAACAGCGCGAAAGTCGCCGTAAATTCTGTATTTAGGTTTATGCACAGGAAGGGCTTCTCTTTTAAAAAAGAGCCGAGCTCCGCTTCTAAATCTCTGTTCTTCCGCGAAAGCGAACTTCATACCGTCCTTTCTAAAGCAGGCGGTCTTTTCCTGAGGGTTCACGCTCCCGGCGATTTTGTCCGCGAAGGCGAAACTCTCGCCGACATACTCGACGCATGCACGGGAGAAATTATAGAGGAGCTGAAATCCGACTGTTCCGGTCACGTGTTCTTCGCCCACAAAGCGCAATTAATAGCAGGGCACGAAGTCGCATTCAGAATCATGCCTGACCGACGGCGTTGCCGCACTTCCTCAAATGTGCTATAATTCTTATATTACTACATGAGGAATCTTAAACTATGGAGCAGACAGTCGAAAAACGCACAAAAAACCGCCTCTGGATACTTTTCGTCGCAAGCCGCGCGGATATCCGACTGACAGAGGAGCAGCTATGGAGCATTATATCCGAGCACGATATAATGGGCTATTTTGACTTTAAAATAATGTTTCTGGATTTGGTCAAAGCCGGACTCATCTCTGAAAATCCGTCGCCTAACGGCATGTTCTACCGCATAACCCAAAGCGGAAAAGACACGATAGAATTTGAACTCAAGCAGCTTTCCTACACCAAGCGCACCGCAGTCGAGCATTACCTGGACGTAAACAGACAGCGCTTCGAGCAGGAGGGCATGATATACGCTTATTACTACGAAATTCCCGACGGAGGCTATAGAGTAACCATGCGCCTGCTGGAGCAGGAAATGACCGTGTTCGAAGTGAGCTACATAGCGTCTTCAGAGAGCGAGGCCAAGCTCCTGACCAAAAACTGGCACAAAAATCACATGAAAGTATATCACAGCGTTTTCGCCGCTCTTCTCGATTCACCCCCACCGGATGAAGGTATATAATAAAAAATCGTCGGAACTCCGACGATTTTATTTTTTCACCCGTCATTATACTTCTTCTTTTTTGCTCAGAGCTTCTCTTGCGAAAGCTTCAATAGAGTAATCCGCCCTCTTTCCATCTCCAAACAAATTAAAAAAGCAGGAAGGTATCTCTTTCAGCGCAAGATTCTTCTTTACGCAAAGGGAACATCCCTCGTCGTGATTGACGGGATTCAGCGGACATTTTTTATCACTGCAGGTGCAAAAATCAAAATTCTTCATTACGTGTCTTTCCTCTTTAATTATTTCATTTTCAAAATTATTTTATTTCAAAACCCGCAAGCTCTTCCAGCTCCCCTGCCAAGTAAAATGACCCTGCTATAACCAGCAGTGCTCCGGAGGATTTCGCCGCCTTTTCAGCCATTTGAAAAGCCTTTGAGCTTTCATCCTCCGCATACTCAGCGCCGAATATTCTCGCAGTTTCTTCCGCACTCCTGCTGCGTTCGTTCTTAACAGCAGAAGCAAAAACCTTTGCTCCTCGTTTTTTTGCGTATTCTGCCAAAGAGGATACGTCCTTCCCGTGCATCCCCGCCGTGAGCAATACAATATCTCTTTCGGCAAATTTTTCATCCAGACATTGCGTCAGCTCTTCTATTGCGTCCGCATTGTGTCCGCCGTCTATCAGTATATCCCGCTCTCTGTCGTATTCCAGCCTTGCAGGTATCCTGACTCGGCTCAGGCAGCCGGGCTGCGGCTTCAGACCCGCAAGCTCCACCGCCGTCATCGCCATCGCTGCGTTTATCGGCTGACTCGAACCCAGAGCTCTAAGTTCAACTCCCAATTCTTCCGCATCGCGCTTTGTCACCACGTGCAGCTCTGCGCTTCTCATGGCGCACGTCCGTTCTATAATCCGCATTGCGCCGCGCCTTTGCTCCTGAGTCACGACAAATCCGCCTTTTCTGATTATCCCGCATTTTTCCTCTGCTATCTTCTCTATCGTATCGCCTAAAATCTCAGCGTGATCTATTCCTATTCTGGTTATCACATTGACGTCGGCGGGATACAGGTTTGTAGGATCTTTCTTTCCGCCCAGCCCCACTTCGAGCACTGCGCACTGCACTCCGTTTTCAGCGAACCATTTCATCGCGGCGTGCGTCAGCTTTGTAAAATAGTTTCCCTCCGCCTTTTCAAACAGCGCGTCCATCTCCCGCTCCGGGATGCACTCCCCGTTTATTCTGATTCTCTCTTCTTTGCGCACTATATGAGGCGATGTAAACAATCCCGTCCTCATTCCGGCGCTTTGCATTAATGCAGCGACATATGTCGCGACGGAACCCTTGCCGTTCGTCCCCGCAATTTGTATTATCTTCATAGCATTTTTAATAAATAAAGCCGCCAACACACTAAATTGCTGACGGCTCTATGTAGTTTCCTGTTAGCCGAGTTCTTCAAAAGACTTTATCTGTTCGAGCAGCTTGTCCAGCATATCCTGATATTTAGCCAGTTTTTCACGCTCCTCGTTCACTACCTTTTCCGGCGCCTTGGATGTGAACTTCTCATTTGCGAGCTTGCCGTAGGCGCGCTTTATCTCGCTCTCAAGGTTCGCTTTCTCTTTGTTCAGCCGCTCCAGCTCCTTGGATATATCCACCAGCTCGCCCAGCGGCAGGAATATCTCGCCCAGCTCTGTCACCGCGCTCGCAGCGCCGCTCTCCGTCTGTCCTTCCTCCATGAGGATTACCTCGCTTGCGCCTGCGAGTCTCTTTATGTACAGCTCGCATTCTTTTACGTCCGCTTCTCTGTCCGTTCGGATTTTCAGCGCAGCCTTTCTGGACGGCGGAACATTCATCTGCGCGCGTATGTTGCGCACCGTGCGTATTACGTCCATGACCGCGGACATGCGCTTTTCATCTTCCTCAAAGTGCAGCTCGCCCTTCGGCCACTCGCTTATCATTATGCTCTCGCCCGCGCCCAGCACCTCGACGAATATTTCCTCCGTGATAAACGGCATGAAGGGATGCAGCAGCTTTAATGCGTCGATCAGAACATATCTCAAAACTCCCAAAGCCGTCTTTTTAGCCTTCTCATCTTCACCGTAAAGCCGCGGCTTTGCCATTTCGATATACCAGTCACAGTATTCGCTCCAGATAAAATCGTAGACCTTGCTCGACGCCAGACCCAGCTCAAACTTGTCTATATTATCGCTGACCTCTTTTGTAACCTGGCTGAGTCTCGAGAGTATCCATTTATCCGCTACGTCTATGTTTTCAAGCTCCAGCTGTTCCGTTCCGTCGCTGTTCATGGCTATGAAACGGGAGGCATTCCATATCTTGTTTGCAAAGTTGCCCGCTGCTGTCACTTTCTTTTCTACATATCGCATATCGCTGCCCGCTGATACGCCCGACGCCAAGCTGAAGCGCAATGCGTCCGCGCCGTATTTTTCTATTACTTTCAGCGGGTCTACGCCGTTGCCCAGAGATTTGCTCATTTTACGGCCCTGCTCATCTCTGACTATGCCATGAATGGCTACCTTTTCAAACGGAGCCTTCCCCATAACTTCTTCGCCGAACACCATCATTCTCGCTACCCAGAAGAATATTATGTCATAGCCCGTGACGAGAGTCGTCGTCGGGTAAAAGCATTCCAGCTCAGGAGTTTTCTCCGGCCATCCGAGCGTTGAGAACGGCCACAATCCGGAGGAAAACCACGTATCCAAAACGTCCTCATCCTGATGCAGATGCGTACAGCCGCATTTCTCGCACTTCTCCGGCTCGTCCACACTTACGTTCACATGGCCGCATTCGTCGCAGTAATACGCCGGTATGCGATGTCCCCACCAAAGCTGACGCGATATGCACCAATCGCGGATGTTCTCCATCCAATTGAAATATATCTTGTCAAAACGCGACGGTATGAACTGAGTTTCGCCGCTACGCACGGCTTCTATCGCCGGCTTTGCCAGATCCTTCATAGATACGAACCACTGCATGGAGACCATCGGTTCCACTGTGGAATGGCAGCGGTAGCACTCGCCTACGTTGTGTGCATAATCCTCTATTTTTACCATAGCTCCGAGCTCCTGAAGCTCTTTGACTATAGCCTCTCTCGCCTCGAGAGCCGTCATTCCGCAGAATTTCCCGCCGTTCTCGTTTACATGAGCGTCGTCTGTCAGAACGCTTATTATCGGCAGATCGTGGCGCATAGCAACTTCGAAGTCGTTAGGATCGTGAGCCGGCGTTATCTTGACCGCGCCTGTACCAAATTCCTTCTCTACGTACTTATCAGCCACAACCGGTATGGGTTTGCCCACTATAGGCAGTATCACATTCTTTCCTACCAGATTCTTATATCTCTCGTCGTCCGGATGCACCGCGACAGCCGTATCGCCCAGCATTGTTTCCGGTCTGGTCGTAGCTACTATTATGCCTTCGCCTCCGTCCTCCGCAGGATATCTGATGTGCCAGAGATGGCTGCTCTTTTCCGTGTACTCTACCTCTGCGTCCGAGAGAGCCGTCCTGCACGTCGGGCACCAGTTTATGATTCTGTTTCCCCGATATATTTTTCCTTTTTTGTACAGACGAACGAACACCTCTCGCACGGCGCGGGAGCATCCTTCATCCATTGTAAATCTCTCTCGGCTCCAATCGCAGGAGCTGCCCAGCTTTTTCAGCTGAGTCGTAATGGTATCTCCGTATTCTTTTTTCCACTCCCACGCGCGCTCCAGAAATTTCTCCCTGCCTATGTCGTTCTTTGAGATTCCCTCCTCAGCCAGCGCGTCTACTATCTTTACTTCTGTCGCAATGCTGGCATGGTCCGTACCCGGAACCCAAAGCGTAGCGAATCCCTTCATGCGGTGATACCGCGTCAGCGCGTCCTGGAGCATATTGTCCAGCGCATGACCCATGTGCAGCTTGCCCGTTATATTAGGCGGCGGCATTACGATGCAGAACGACGGCTTGGACTTGTCCGGCTCAGCGGTAAAATATCCTCTTTCCATCCATCTATCGTACAGCTTCTGCTCCACTTCTTTGTGGTCATACGCTTTTTTAATATTATCACTCATATATAAATAAAACCTCCGTGGAATTGCAAACAATCAATATATATATTGCCGAAAACACTATCAATAATTATAGTACAAATTTTCCGTCAAAAAAACTCAGCTTTGAGCTTCGTCTCTGCATTACAGCTTAAACAAAGCGCCCGTCGCTACTATCAGCCCTGCAGCTATTACGATAAGCCCGACCGCTTTTAATTTGAGCACTTTTTTATCTCCGCCGCCCTCCGACGCCTTGCCTATTATAGGCGCAGCTCCGAAGGTAAGCCCCGCTCCTATTACCATAATAATAGTGCCTATTATCTTTTCCATTTTTATTCAGCCTCGCCGTCTGGTTTTCTCTGTTCTCTATATGCTCTCCACGCCAATACGGCATATTGCACAAACGCCACAATTACAAATACCAGCGCAACATATACCGCATATAGATAATACGGATACAGCCACATCGCGAAAAATCCGGACGCAATGGATATATTCAGCAAAAATCCCGCTATTTTTCCGTATTTGTTCGCAGGGATTATTATTTTTTTAGAAAGCAGGAACGCTCCCCCCGCCAGCATACACGCTTCTTTAGCCAAAATTACTATAACTACAAAAAGCGGCAGTATCTCGGCTGCTGCAAAAGATATAAGCACCGCCATAGCCATGAGCTTATCCGCCAGCGGATCGAGCACAGAGCCGAGCTTTGTAACTTCGCCATTCGAGCGAGCCAGATATCCGTCCAGCAGGTCTGTAAGACATGCCACAAGAAAGCAGGCGAACGCCCACATAATCTCTCTTTGCGCTATAAGTACGGCCGTCGCCGGAACGAGCAGCAGCCGTATAAAGCTCAGTATGTTAGGTAGCGTCCAAATCTTTTCTTTCATTCAATAACCTTCTCCTCTAACTCCGTTACCTAGTAATTATAAGGCTTTCACGAGTTTTTTTCAACAATATTATAACTAATTGCGGAAGATTGATGAGCTTACTCTTTTGTTAGACTTAAAGCGATTTTTCTTGCTTTAAACCTCGTCCGTTTTTCTCCTCATTCAAACTTTTCTTTACGCTGTTTTTGATGTAAAATATAGCTGGGCTGCATACACTACTTTTAAACGGCTAAAATTATCACAGGAGTAAAAAAAGCATGAGAAAATTATACTTAGGAGTAGATATAGGCGGCACAAAAATTGCATACGGCATTTTCGATGAAAGCGGCAGTCTCACCGTTCGGCGCGAATACCCCAGCGACGTTCAGGCAGGTCCGGACGCGCTCTTCGCGCCAATGCTCAACGGGCTGCGCGAAGAAGGCGCGGATTTTTCCTGCGTCTGCGGAGTCGGAATAGGCGCTCCGTCTGCAATAGATTACAAAAACACGCGCATAGTCTCCACCGTAAATCTCCCGCTTCTCGCCGACATACCTATCAGAGAGTTTTTCACAACGCTGTTCCCCAACGCTGATATACGCGCGGAGAACGATGCGAACGCAGCCGCTCTCGCCGAACATAGACGCGGCGCCGGCAGAGACCTCGGCGATATGGTGTACATTTCCGTCTCCACAGGCGTCGGCGGCGGAATAATCCTCGGGGGCAACGTCCTCCGCGGCGAAAACGGATACGCCGGCGAAATAGGACATATGCTTATTCGCCCGGGCGAAGGGCCGCTCTGCGGCTGCGGACACAGAGGTTGTTTCGAGAGTCTCTGCGCCGGGAAATACATAGGCGAACGCGCTCAGGAGTACAGCAAAAAATACAGCAGCACGTTCATGAAAGAGCTGGCAGGCGGAGATCTTCTCCGCTCAACAGGGCATACGCTTTACGCGGCTTATCGCGCAGGAGACGAGATGGCCAAGGAAATGTTGTCCGACATGAGCCGTGATCTGGGTATACTCACTTACAACCTGTTCCGAGCGCTGGACGTAGACGGATTTGTTTTCGGCGGCGGTCTGATCCAGCCTGATTGGCCTCTTCTCGACGGCATTCGCGTACAATTCCGCGAGTTGACCAAAGAGGGCTATTCCGCAGAAATACGCCGCGCCGAGCTGGGCTTGGACGTGGGTGTAATCGGTGCGTTTGAATCGCTTTTTTAAGCGTAATAACAATATAACCGTGAACAGACTAAGCCTTCGGCGGAGGTGCAATCCGCCGCTGAAGCCCTAAGGGGCGGCGCCCCTTATAGAAAACTTCGGACCAATTTTACAAAGGAGAGTCAAATGGGATACATCCAAGAATTTAAAAAGTGGCAGGAAAAGCTTGAAAACACGCCTTACGCATCCGAACTGGCGTCTATGACAGAAGCTGAGAAAGAAAGCTGCTTCGGCGCGTCTCTTCAATTCGGCACGGCCGGCCTGCGCGCAGTCATCGGTATGGGGACGAACAGAATGAACATCTTTACCGTCCGCCGTTCCACTCAGGGTCTGGCAGATTATCTCAACTCAGTAGGCGCAAAAAAAGGAGTCGCCATAGCATACGACTCGCGCAGAATGAGCGACGTTTTCGCTAAAGAAACAGCTCTCGTGCTCGCGGCTAACGGTATAAAAGCTTATCTCTACAGCACGCTCCACAGCGTACCTCAGCTCTCTTTTACAATACTTCATTTAGGGCTGGACGCAGGCGTAGTGATAACCGCGAGCCACAACCCAAAGCAATACAACGGATACAAGGTTTACGGCCCCGACGCGGCGCAGATAGGCGTAGCTCCCGCCGCCGCCGTAACCAAAGCTATCGAAAACACGGCGGACTATTTCGACATAAAAACCATGGACGAACAGACCGCCCTCGACGCCGGCCTGCTGGAATATATAGGCGAAAGCATGGACGAGGTTTACTTCGGCAAAGTGCTCTCCCTCTTAGACCTGAACCTGATAAAACAGAACGCCGACAAGCTCAGCATAGTCTACACGCCTCTTTTCGGCTCGGGATTTGTCCCCGTAACCAACATTCTAAAGCGGATGGGCGTGACGCTTTATGTTGTCGAAGAACAATCTCAGCCGAACAGCAGCTTCCCCGGGCTGTCCGCTCCCAATCCCGAAAACGCTGAGAGCTTCGAAAAAGCAATTGCTCTCGCAAAGGAAAAAGACGCCTCTCTGATACTCGCGACGGACCCGGACTGCGACAGGTTAGGATTGGCAATACGCGAGAAAAACGGCGGCTACCAAATACTCTCCGGCAACCAGATCGGCTGCCTGCTTCTTGATTATGTCATAAGCAAGCACTCTGATTCTCTGCGCGGCGACGAGTTCACAGTCAAATCCATAGTCTCGTCCCCCATGGCAGACGTCATCGCAGAGCAAAACGGAGTTGAAATGCGCAGCGTACTCACGGGCTTTCGATTTATCGGAGAGCAGATAAGGCTGGCTCAGGAAAGCGGCAAAGGCAAATTTCTTTTCGGTTTTGAAGAGAGCTACGGCTATCTCGCGGGAACATTCGTCCGCGATAAAGACGCCTCCATCGCCTGCGCGCTCTGTGTAGAAATGGCGTGCTATTATCACGCGAAGGGCATGACTCCCGGAGACGCTCTGGACGCCATGTACGAGAAATACGGCTATTTCGCAGAAAAAGTCATATCTCTTACACTCGACACCCTCGATGGCATCGCGCGTATAAAAAACGCCGTAAATACTCTGCGCGAAAATTCTCCGTCCTGTATAGCCTCCCGCACGGTTCTCTCTCTGGGAGATTATCTCAACGGCACTATCACAAAATCCGACGGCGCCGTTCTGAATACAGGACTTCCCGAGACCAACATGCTGATATTCGAGCTGGACGGCGGCCGGCTGATACTCCGCCCCTCCGGCACAGAGCCCAAGCTCAAAGCATATTGCAGCGCACGCGGCGACAGCAGGGAGAGCGCAGAACAATACCTCGGCGAGCTTGAAAAAGCAGCAAAGGAGCTGATGAACAAATACCTCGGCTAATCGGCCTGTAATCTTCAAAATAAAACAGACCGAGTTCGCTTTCGCTTTTTGAACCGACCTCCAAAAATCAGATCTAAAGTCTGACGATTGTGAGGTCGATTTTTATTCTGATTTTAAAAGTATTATTCTTTTGCACACTCATCATTATATATAAATATATAAAAGCAAACGTCCATGCCTCCCATAGCAAAAAAATAAATGTAAAATTCCTCTAAAAAAGCGCTCAGAAGGCGTATTTTACGCTGTTTTGTGCTATAATTACACAATAGCGCCTGATGCGCAAAATATTTTTATGCACCAAGGAGCATGTATGCTTACGATACTGGCGAACGCTAAACTCAATCTGTTCCTGCGCGTGACCGGAAGACGCGAGAACGGTTATCACGATTTAGACATGGTCATGCAGTCTGTCGATCTTTCTGATACTCTATATTTTGAAAAATCTGACGAAATTTCAATCGAGAGCGACGCTCTGCCCCTATGCAAGAGGGCAGCGGAAGCTTTTTTCGCTCACACGGGAATCAAAGGCGGCGTAACCATAAGAATAGACAAGCGCATCCCCTTCCAAGCAGGACTCGGCGGCGCAAGCGCAGACGCAGCAGCTACACTCGCCGCTCTCATGCGCCTGTACGAAACAGAGATACCCGAACCTGAGCTCATGGAAATCGCGGTCAAGCTCGGCGCGGACGTGCCCTTCGCTCTTACAGGCGGATGCAGACGCGCAAGCGGCATAGGCGAAAAGCTGACTCCGATTGTCAACGCAATGCAATGCGTATATCTAATTCTCAAGCCCGACGCAGGAGTATGCACAGCCAGCGCATTCAAATTGTATGACGAACATCCTTCTCTAACCGATATGGATTCGGCGCAGGCGGCTCAGAGCATAGAGCGCGGAGATATATCTGCTTTCAGCGGTATCGCATTCAACGCATTGGAGCAGGCAGCCTCCGAGCTTTGTCCTCAAATCGCCCGCATTCTGGAATATCTGAAAGATAAAGCGGACGTCTGCTTCATGACAGGGAGCGGCAGCGCATGCGTCGGCATTTTCCGCGACGAATCCGCAGCTAAAAAAGCTTTGGAAGGAGCGGGCAATATGGCTTCCTTCAGCACAATAGTCCGCGCTGCGCAAAGCGGCTACGTTATCTCCGCAGTTTAATCCAAAATAACACATAAAATAACATTAAGCGCTCATATAGAACAAGGATAGAAATGTTTTTTGCAGATAAATTAAAAGACTACGAAATATTAGACACCGGCGACGGAATGAAGCTGGAGCGCTGGGGCGGCATAACCCTGGCGCGGCCCGACCCGCAGACAATCTGGCCCAAGCAGCGTCCGGAGCTTTGGCGCAAAGCCGACGCTCTCTACCACAGGAGCAGCAAGGGCGGCGGAGCATGGCAGTTCAACACCAAGCTTCCCGAAAGGTGGACCGTAGGCTACGGTCCTTTAAAATTCTATGTCCGGCCTACCGGTTTTAAACACACAGGTCTCTTCCCCGAGCAGTCCGCAAACTGGCAATTCTGCATGGACAATCTCCGCCCGGGGGATAAAGTCCTCAATCTCTTCGCGTACACGGGCGGCGCGACGTTGGCGTGTGCCCAGGTCGGGGCAAGCGTGGTTCATGTCGATTCAGCCAAATCAATGGTGGGATGGGCGCGGGAAAACGCAGCTCTTTCCAAGCTCGCCGACAGGCCTATACGATGGATTGTAGACGACTGCCTGAAATTCGTCAAGCGCGAGCAGCGCCGCGGAAATCACTACGACGGTATAATAATGGACCCTCCCAGCTACGGCAGAGGCGCCGACGGACAAATCTGGAAGGTAGAAGAGAATCTCTTCGAGCTGGTAGAAGAAGCGGCTAAACTTCTGACAGATAATCCCCGCTTTTTTATAATCAGCTCCTATACTACAGGACTCTCCGGCGTAGTAACCGCAAACATGCTGCGCATCGTCACGCCCGGCGGAAGCGTAGACTCCGGCGACCTCGTGATACCTACTCAGACCGGCGTACTGCTCCCCTGCGGCACGACCGCGAGATGGACGCCATGAATAAAATAATTTACGAAGACAACCACCTGCTCGTAGCAGTAAAACCCGCCGGCATTCCCGTTCAGGCCGATTCCTCCGGAGACGACGATTTTCTCTCTCAGCTAAAGAGATATATCGGAAAAAAGTATAACAAGCCGGGCGCGGTATATCTGGGGCTTTTACACAGATTGGACAGACCCGCTTCCGGCGTAATGGTCTTTGCACGGACGAGCAAAGCCGCCTCTCGTCTGACTTCTCAGTTCAAAAAGGGCAGCATCGGAAAATACTATCTCGCCGTGGTCGAGGGAATACCGCCGGAAAGCGGCAAGCTTCGAGATTTTCTGCTGAAAGATCACGAAAGAAATATAGTTCGCACCTGCGCTTCCGGCACTCCCAACGCCAAAGAGGCTATACTCGAATACCGCCGGCTCGCGGTCTGCGGCGGCCGAAGTCTTGTACGCATAAAACTCGGCACAGGCAGATCACATCAGATACGAGTGCAATTTTCCTCTCGTGGATTTCCTCTCGTCGGCGACAGAAAGTACGGCAAATCATCGGCAGGAGATTTAGCTCTTTTTTCCCACAGGCTGGAGCTGACTCACCCGACAACCAAGGAGCAAATGGCGTTTTACGCTCTGCCCGAGGGCGGCGCTTTTGCACAGTTCGACCTCAATGGCTTTTCCGACATAATATGACAAAAACAACTCTCCGACAACACGATATTCGGAGAGCTGTTTTTTATTCGCTTCGTTCTGCACTTATTCTTCTATTTTTTCTATTTCTCTATAGCTATTGAACTGCATCGACAGTTCTCATAGCCAGAATAGTTTTTCTGATTAGGTCGTCCAATTCCCAGCCCAGCATTTCCGCCCCGCGTTCTATCACCTCGCGCGAGCAGCCCGCCGCGAATTTGGCGTTCTTGTATTTTTTCTTCACAGACTTGACCTCAAGATCCTGTACGCTTTTGGACGGGCGCATTATCGCCACGGCTCCTATCAGGCCTGTAAGCTCGTCCACAGCGTAGAGCACCTTTTCCATCTCGTGCTCAGGCTGCACGTCCACGGTCAGCTTGTACCCATGGCTCGCAGCGGCATGTATCAGCCTTTCGCTCAATCCGCGCTCCCGCATTATCTCCTGCTCTTTTATGCAGTGCTCCTCCGGATAAAGCTCGAAGTCTAAATCGTGCAGCAATCCCACAATTCCCCAGAAGTCAGCCTCATCCTCATACCCAAGCTCTGCGGCAAAATATTTCATCACGCCTTCAACTGTCAGCGCGTGCTGTATGTGAAAAGGCTCTTTATTGTATTCTTTCAGCAGCTCAAGCGCCTGCTCTCTGTTTATTTCATTGCTCATTTTCTCAGACCTTCTTTCTCATTGCACTTTCAATGTTATCCAGAGCTTTTTTAAGCGTTGTGCGCGGGCACGCTATGTTCATGCGCATAAAGCCTGAGCCCCCGACTCCAAAGGTATACCCTCCGTTCATCCATACGTGCGCTTCTCTTTTAAAAAACTCCTCCAGCTCTGCATCTCCAAGTCCCAGTCCGCGGCAATCCAGCCACATAAGATACGTTCCCTCCGGCTCTGCCATGCTTATCTCTTCTATACTCTCCAGCCTTTCAGCCAGATAGTCGGCGTTGCCCTTCAGGTACTTCAAAAGCTCTTCCAGCCATGACTCTCCGAAGCGGTACGCCGCCTCCGTCGCAGCTATAGCCATTGTATTCAGATCTCCGTAGCCTGTCCTGCTGCATTCTTTCCGGACTTTTTTTCTGACGTCGGGGTTGCTTATAAATAGATGAGAGGCTTGCAGCCCCGCCAAGTTAAACGTCTTAGACGGCGCGGTACATATAACAGATATGTCGCGCACCTCGTCCGACAGCGCGGAGAACGGTACGTGCTTATGCCCCGGATATACAAAATCCGAGTGTATCTCATCAGAAATCACATACACACCGTATTTTAAGCATATTCGCGCAAGCTCCCTCAGCTCTCCTTCTGTCCATACGCGAGCCACCGGATTATGAGGCGAGCACAAGAGAAACAGCTTTACATTCTCTTCCCTAATCTTTCGCTCTATATCCTCAAAATCCATTTCATACCTGCCGTTCCGCTGCTTCAGCTCTGATACCGCAAGCTTTCTGTCATTCGAATTAATTATGCTGACAAAAAGATGATATACCGGCTGACAGATCATAACCGCATCTCCCGGCTGAGTCAAAGCACGTATAGCCGCGCCTATGCCGAATATGACTCCGGGCGTCTTCACCATTTCTTTTTTGGATACAGCCCAATCCATCCTTGCTGCATACCATCCGCATACTGCTTCTGCGTATCCGTCTGATGTACCCGTGTATCCGAATATGCCGTGCTGCGCCGTCTGAATCAACGCCTCCTCAACCGCCGGAGGAGCTTTAAAATCCATATCCGCTACCCACATAGGAATAAGCTCTCTGTCGTCCGTTTTGTATTTTATCGCGCCTGTGCCGCGTCTTTCATGGATAACGTCAAAAAAATCCGAATTAATTTTATATTCTTTCATATTATTACGCCCTTTTCAAATTTTTTTATTAATGCTTTTCTTTCTGTAGCATATTATAGCACACCGGCGCAAAAACGGACGGCATTTTCTATAGAGTTCAAACGGACGCATCTCTAACACCCACTGCATATTTCCTATGCAGTTAATATGAATTCAATTTTACAGCAGTATTTAGCTATTGTCAACCAAAAACTTTCCTGTTTTTTTGAAAACAGACTTGACATACTAATTTACTAGGATTATAATAAAAACATATTAATTCACTAGGATTTATAGTATTTCCTTTGAAATAATATCTGACTGTAAAAATCAAACTTATAAGGAGTATGAGGCATGAAAACGTATAAAACCATTACTGAGCTGATAGGCAACACTCCCCTTCTGGACATCACAGGAGACAGACCTGCTGCGATATTAGCTAAGCTGGAGTATCTCAACCCGGCGGGCAGCGTTAAAGACCGCATTGCAAAAGCAATGATAGACGACGCGGAAGAAAGAGGACTTTTAAAAAAAGACTCGGTTATCATCGAACCCACCAGCGGCAACACAGGCATAGGTCTGGCCGCCGCGGCAGCAGCGAGAGGATACCGCATTATCCTTACAATGCCGGATACAATGAGCATAGAACGACGCAATCTTCTCAAGGCCTACGGAGCGGAGCTCGTCCTCACTGATGGTTCAAAAGGCATGAAAGGCGCCATCGCCAAAGCGCAGGAGCTGGCGGAATCTACTCCCAACAGCTTTATTCCGGGTCAGTTCACAAACCCTGCCAACCCGAGAATACACAGAGAAACCACCGGACCTGAAATCTACGCTGACACTGACGGCAAAGTAGATATTTTCGTCGCAGGCGTAGGCACAGGCGGCACTCTCACAGGAGTAGGCGAATACCTCAAATCTAAGAACCCGGATGTAAAAATTGTCGCTGTCGAACCTGCCACATCGCCCGTTCTCTCCGAGGGCAAGCCAGGTCCGCACAAAATCCAGGGCATCGGCGCAGGGTTTATTCCGGATACTCTAAATACCGAAATTTACGATGAAATTATTACCGTGAAAAACGAGGACGCTTTCGACACCGGCCGCAGCATCGCTCGCGAAGCAGGGCTTCTCGTAGGAATATCTTCCGGCGCTGCAATTTGGGCCGCCAGAGAGCTCGCAGCCAGACCTGAAAACAAAGGCAAAGTTATAGTCGTTCTCCTTCCGGACACAGGCGACAGATATCTCTCGACACCTATGTTCGCAGAATAACACACGCAAATAATATAAAAAGGCACGGTATCTGCTTGAATCGCAGACATCCGGCCTTTTTGCATTTAAGATAAAATAAAAAATGACCCAAAAATGGGTCATCTTGGCGGAGAAAGAGGGATTCGAACCCTCGCATCCCTTCAGAGGATCTACTCCCTTAGCAGGGGAGCCCCTTCAGCCAAACTTGGGTATTTCTCCAGCTGAATAAACAAATTATAAAATTTTGGCGGAGAAGGTGGGATTCGAACCCACGGTACCTTTCGGTATCACTGGTTTTCAAGACCAGCTCCTTAAACCACTCGGACACCTCTCCATCTGCCCTATGGGTCACGTTTCCGCGCGACGTTAGTATTATATCAAAGACGCACTTCCTTGTCAATTCATTTTTTTATTTATTTTATGCCCGCCGGAAATCTTAATAAAAAACCTCAATTCAAAGAAGAAGATTACATATTTTTATATACAAAGAGCAGAAGAGCTTTGGCCAAAAGAGCTGCGCACTTCTGCTCCGGTGTTCCCTATGAGAACATTCAACGCATTACCTATTTTACTAAAAAACAGAATAATTATCAACACTTGTAAAAAAATCACGTAATTTAATTTTGATTTTTGTCAAATGCCAACTTTAACGCATATATCCCCAAACGATAACTATCCTCTCCGAATCCGAATATGCAGCCCGCGCACGATCTCGATATGACCGACTTATGCCGAAATTCTTCCCGCGCTGCTATATTGCTCAAATGCACCTCTACTACCGGTACGTCTATCGACGCTATAGCATCAGCTATAGCTATGCTGTAATGCGAATATGCTCCCGCGTTTATAACAACGCCATCGTAGTCAGTGTGCGCAGCGTGCAGCGCATCTATTATCGCACCTTCGCTATTACTCTGATAAAAATCAACATCTATATCTAAGCTTTCGGCGTACAGCTTTAGGTCTGCATTTATATCTTCCAGCGTCCTCGTCCCATAAACCTTTTTTTCTCTCTGCCCTGTCATATTGAGATTCGGACCGTTTAAAACAAGTATCTTTTTCATGGTGTTTTCCTGTTGTCTTATCTCTTCGCCAGCTGCTCCAGCATAGCCGACATAGCCTCGTCGCAATCCTCTTGAACAGCTTTAATCCCAAACCACTTTTCAAACGAAAGAGCGCCCTGCCAGAACAGCATAGCCAAACCGTCCATAGTCCTGAAACCCATCTCCGCCGCCCGTTTGAGCAGTTCTGTCGGTCTGGGCGTGTATATCAAGTCTATGACGACAGCCCCCTGTTCCAAAGAGCGAAGAAATCTAAAATTTGCAAACTGAGTGCCCGTGCCCGCCATGCCCAGAGACGTTGTATTGATAAAAACATCGCACCCTCGCACCGCCGCAGATAGATTGCTCCCCGCGTATTCCGCGCCGGAAAGCTCGCATGCACGAGCCACTCTCTCCGCTGTTCTTCCTGCAATGCTGACATGAGCTCCTTCTCTCGCAAGCATCATAGCTATCGGAGCGGAAACCCCGCCCGATCCATATATCGTCACTCGCTTGTCTTTAAATTTAATTCCGTTGCTCTCCGCCGAGAGTACAAAACCCGGAGCGTCCGTAGACGCGCCGTATAGCCTGCCTTCACGCGCCACGACCGTATTCACGCTGTTCGCCTTAACCGCGTCCTCTTCGCATTCGTCCATATACTTCACCGCTTCGCTTTTATGAGGCAGCGTTATGTTGCAGCCGCCGCCCTCGCGCCGCAGCTCTTCAAAAAAAGCTCCGAGTTCTTCAGTTTTTACCAGCCTCCTCGTATAGCTCGCGTCTATACCATGATTCTTCATCAGCACGTTCTGAAGTATGGGTGAGAGGGAGTGATTGATAGGATTACCTATTACATAGTATTTCATATCATAGCCTTCCTTTTTGTTTATGCCTAATAAACTAAAATTGATTTATAAAAATTCATCTTAATTAAAATTAAATAATTTAAATTAAATATTCTCAGCCGCGCATTAATCTTCCGTCACAGTGAACTCTATATGAAGATAGTCAAAATTCACCGGCTCAAGAAAATCCTCCGGCAGAAATTTCGTGGCGTTAAACCTCGAAAGCTCTTTTGCATGTTTCGTAACCCAAACAGGCTCCGAAAGATCTAACTCTCGATAAACCTTCTCCATACAATCCGAAAGCGCAAGAGAGACGTCCTCTATGTCACTTTCTGCCGATGCCCGCGCGATAACTTTATTTTTCTTGTGCAGTGCTGCAAATAAGCGCATAATTACTCCTTTTCCCATAGATCGGCTTTCAAGCCGTCTGCATTAGTATTTTATCATATTTACGCGCTATAATGATAGGCAGAGCGCCTCTTTTTTTATAAATTACGAAAACAATAGTCAATCAATAAAAAATACGAGAAAAAATTAACAAACTACTTGCTTTTTTCTATAAAAAAAAGTAGAATTAATATATACGTGATTTATTGCACAAAGATTTGTGCTATAAGATAAATCATTGTCGCGTGCTCTGCACAATCTTTATTAGCGAGGTAAAATACTTTGGGAAAGACTCTCACTTGCAAGATACTTGAATCTCACCTCTGCTCAGGCTCTATGACCCCCGGCGATGAGATTTCTATTAAAATAGATTATACTCTCACACAGGATTCCACCGGCACCATGGCATACCTTCAATTCGAAGCTATGGGCGTAGATCGCGTAAAAACCAAAAAGTCTTTGGCTTACATAGATCATAACACTCTGCAATCGGGATGCGAAAACGCTGACGATCACAACTTCATCGCATCCATAGCGAAAAAACACGGTATATATTTTTCCCGTCCCGGCAACGGCATATGCCACCAGGTCAACCTCGAGCGCTTCGGCGTGCCGGGAGCAACGCTCCTCGGCTCTGACAGCCACACTCCCACAGGCGGCGGTATCGGTATGCTCGCAATCGGTGCAGGCGGTCTCGACGTGGCGGTTGCTATGGCAGGCGGCGCATACTATCTCAGCATGCCCAAGGTTGTCGGCGTAGAGCTAAAAGGTCAGCTCCGCCCCGGCGTATCCGCAAAGGACGTAATACTGGAAGTCCTGCGCAGGCTTACGGTAAAAGGCGGCGTAGGCAAGGTCATGGAATATTATGGCGAAGGCGTCAAAACGCTATCCGTACCTGAGCGCGCTACAATCACTAACATGGGCGCTGAGCTGGGCGCTACTACTTCTATATTCCCCAGCGACGAAACCACACGCGCTTTTCTCAAGGCTCAGGGCAGTGAGGAGGCGTACTCCGAACTGAAAGCAGACGACGATTGCGTAGACGACGAGACTCTGACGATAGATCTGAGCGCACTCGAGCCTATGGCAGCATGTCCCAGCAGCCCCGACGCCGTAAAAACGCTCCCGGAAATAGGAAAGATTAAGGTAGATCAAGTTTGCATAGGCAGCTGCACCAATTCGTCTTACACTGATATGATGAAAACAGCCGCCATATTAAAAGGACGCACAGTCAGCGAGAACGTCAGTCTGATAATCGCGC
>OLOR01000752.1_pt1 | contig 33668 bp, 20 predicted proteins | sample 1672521 | NCBI WGS metagenome assembly OLOR01 (sample SAMEA3136695, study PRJEB25190) | human gut metagenome | biome: human gut; feature: human-associated habitat; material: faeces | place: Austria | collected 2013
TCAGCAAGCTGCATGAGGAGATGCCCGAGGTCTACGATCAGTTCGTTGAGATCGCTACCCGCCTCGAGAACTACTACAAGGATATGCAGGACATGGAGTTCACCATCGAGGATGGCAAGCTCTTCATGCTGCAGACCCGTAACGGCAAGCGCACCGCCCAGGCTGCTCTGCAGATCGCCTGCGACCTGGTCGACGAGGGCGTTATCGACGAAAAGACCGCTGTTCTGCGCGTCGAGCCCAAGCAGCTGGACACCCTGCTGCACCCGCAGTTTGATGCTGCCGCTCTGAAGGCCGCCGAGGCAATCGGCAAGGGCCTGGCCGCTTCTCCGGGATCTGCCTGCGGCCGCGTCGTCTTCTCTGCTGAGGACGCCGAGGAGAAGGTCAAGGACGATGCCTGGAAGAAGGTCGTCCTGGTCCGTCTTGAGACCAGCCCCGAGGACATCGTCGGCATGCAGGTCTCTCAGGGTATCCTGACCGTCCGCGGCGGTATGACCAGCCACGCTGCTGTTGTCGCCCGCGGCATGGGCACCTGCTGCGTCTCCGGCTGCGGCAACGATAACGACGTCGCCATCGACTATGACGCCAAGGTCATCACCATCAACGGCCACACCTTCCATGAGGGTGACTGGATGAGCATCGACGGCTCCACCGGCAACGTCTACGAGGGCCAGATCGCTACCGTCGCTTCCACCGAGAACGCCAACTTCAAGCGCTTCATGGGCTGGGCTGACGCAAACCGCCAGATGAAGGTCATGACCAACGCCGACAACCCGCGTGACGCGCAGAACGCCGTTGACATGGGTGCCGAGGGCATCGGTCTGTGCCGTACCGAGCACATGTTCTTCGCCGAGGACCGCATCAAGGCTGTCCGTGAGATGATCTGCGCCCGTACCGTTGAGGAGCGCAAGGCTGCCCTGGCTAAGGTCGAGCCGTTCCAGGAGGCCGACTTCACCGCTATGTACCGCATCATGGGCGAGCGTCCGATGACCATCCGTTATCTGGATCCGCCGCTGCATGAGTTCCTGCCCACCAAGGCCGAGGATATCGAGGCTTTGGCTAAGGACATGGGTATGACCACCGAAGAGCTGAACAACGTCGTTGTCAGCCTGCACGAGTTCAACCCCATGATGGGTCACCGTGGCTGCCGTCTGGCTGTTACCTATCCCGAGATCGCCGAGATGCAGACCAACGCTGTCATCAAGGCTGCCCTCAAGGTTTCTGCCGAAACCGGCAAGATGATCACCCCCCACATCATGATTCCTCTGGTTGGCGAGGTCAAGGAGCTGAAGTTTGTCAAGGACGTTGTCGTCAAGACTGCCGATGCCCTGATTGCCGCTGCCGGTGTTGACATGAAGTACGAGGTCGGCACCATGATCGAGATCCCGCGTGCCGCTCTGACCGCCGGCGAGATCGCCAAGGAAGCTGACTTCTTTAGCTTCGGCACCAACGACCTGACCCAGATGACCTTCGGCTTCAGCCGTGACGACGCTGCCAAGTTCCTGACTGCTTACTACGACAACAAGATCTACGAGAGCGATCCGTTCCAGCATCTGGATCAGATCGGCGTTGGCAAGCTGGTCAAGATGGCTGCCCACGATGGCCGCGCGACCAACCCGAACCTGGGTCTGGGCATCTGCGGCGAGCACGGCGGCGATCCCAGCAGTGTCGAGTTCTGCCACAACGTTGGCCTGGACTACGTCAGCTGCTCTCCCTACCGTGTTCCCATCGCCCGCCTGGCCGCCGCACAGGCAGCAATTAAAAATCCACGTTCTTAAGTCACGTAGATTTTTACAATTAAATGTGGATTACGATAAGGCTCGTTCTTATCGAAATTCGCGTGGCTGCGTGCTTTGGCCGAAGCAATGGAAAGACCTAACGGTTAAGGTCGTTCTATAAATCATAGCAAGCCCCTAATCGCTGTACTACAGTGATTAGGGGCTTTTTTTATGCAAAAATGCCCTTTGGGTACATTTTCAGCAAAAAGTATACGATTTTTGGGTACATTTTTGGGGTCAAATCGGGGTACTTAAGAGCTATCAAAAAACCGCAGGAGTACGCAGCATGACAAAGAAAACATCGCCTGCTTACAGAGCAAGCAAAGAGGAAACTATTCCAATAAATAAGTTGCATCCATTCTCCAATCATCCGTTCCATATCCGACATGATCTGGAATTCAGTGAATTGGTAGACAGCATTTCAGAGAGCGGCATCATCACGCCAATCATCGTAAGACCAAAAGTTGGTGTCGGTTATGAAGTGATAAGCGGACATCGCCGGTGGGAGGCCTGTAAGGAACTCGGCATCGAAAGCATCCCTGCCAGAGTGGAATACATAGACGATGACGAAGCCACGATTCTGATGGTCAACAGCAATATCCAGCGTGAGCATGTGTTGCCAAGTGAGAAGGCGTTTGCTTATAAAATGCGCATGGAAGCACTAAAAAGAACGGCAGGACGTCCAAGTAAAAATTCGGGCCAAGTTGGCCCGAATTTCCGAAGCGATGAGCAAGTAGCTGATGAAACCGGCGAAAGTCGTAAACAAGTTCAACGTTATATCCGATTGACTTACCTGATTCCATCCATCCTACAAATGGTTGACGATGGTCGCATCGCTTTTAATCCGGCAGTTGAAATTTCCTATATGACAGGGGAACACCAAACGTGGCTCAAAGAAGAGATGGACATGTGTGATGCCACACCGTCTTTGGTTCAGTCTCGGACACTAAAGGACATGAGCCGAAATGGAACGCTGACGGAGAACTATTTGCATACCCTGTTGATAGAAGAAAAGCCGAACCAGCGCCAAAAGTTCTTCCTGAATCAGTCTGATGTGCAGCAATACTTCCCATCCAGCTATACACCGCAGCAGATGCAGAATGTCATCATATCACTGTTGAGGAATTGGGAGCATAAACGGTCATCACGACAACGACCACAGCGTGAAGAAGAACTAGAACGATAAGACGAAATACGATTTGTAATAGCTTACAAAATGTAGTTTTGTGGGCTTTCTTAGCTGCACCCATTTTTAGGCAGGAGAAGCGAGATGCAATACGAATATTTTTACGGCGCTCAAGCCGAGCAGTTCTCTTTTTACCGCATACCCAAAGCGTTATTTACAGAGCCGAACTTCAGGGAGCTGTCCACCGATGCCAAGGTACTGTATGGGATTCTGCTGGATCGAATGAGTTTGTCGCTGAAAAATCAATGGTTAGATGCACAGAACAAGGTTTACATCATCTTCACCGTGGAGGAAATTATGGATGCACTGAACTGTGCCAATCAGAAAGCCACTCGCCTGATGGTGGAACTGGAAAAGCAGGCAGGGCTTATCGAGCGCAAGCGACAGGGGCTTGGCAGACCGAATTTGATTTATGTAAAAAACTTCGCAGCAACGATAAATGACAAGAGCTGTGAAAAGGGTGATTCTTGATATGTGATTTTCACACTTCTGGATTCTTGAAAATCACACGGAACTAATACTGATAATAATTAGACTGATTATAGTGATACTGAGAATATAAATTACAGTTAGGAAAACAGAATAGGTGGTAGAGTATGCCCGGTGTAACAGAGCAGGAAATCGCCCAGGCGAAGCAGATGAATCTGTACCAGTATATGCAGCTGTGCGAGCCGGACAACTTCAAACCGGAAGGACCCGGACAGTTCCGCCACAAAGGGCACAGCTCGTTGACCTTCGCAGAGGATGGTTCGTGGACGTACTTCAAAACGAAAGCTACCGGTCGCACCGCGCTGAACTATCTCATAGCGGTTGAAGGTGTTTCGTTTGTAGAAGCGGTGCGGGAAATCAATCGGATACAGGGCGGTGTCCGTCCTTCTTTCCAACCTGTAAAAGCGCCCTCACCCCCTGCCGAGAAGAAAACGGCGAAGGAATTCAAACTGCCGAGACCTGACAAAAACAACTATGCAGCCACTGCCTATCTGCGCAAGCGCTGCATCCACCCCAATGTGCTGACGGTCTGCAAACAAAAGAAAATCCTGTATCAGACGAGCTTCAAGGATCATCCGAACTGCGTATTTGTCGGGCGCGATGGAGATGGCGAAGCCAAAGGCGGCAGCTTGCGCGGTTGTTCTCAAATCCAGTTCCGCCGCGATATTCCCGGCAGCAAAAAGATATATCCGTTCTACATCGAAGCTGCTGCCAATGCCGACACGGTGGAAGTGTACGAAGCGCCCATAGATGCCATGTCAGGTGCCTCACTGAAAATTATGCAGCACACTGGAAACTGGCGCAGTGTTCACTATCTGGCGCTGGGCGGTACGGATTACGCCGCACTGGATGCGTTTCTTACATACTACCCGAACATAACCCACATTGTCCTGTGCCTTGATAATGACGAAGCCGGTAGAACCAGAACGCAGGACATTATCAAGCACTTGGAGGGCAGCGGCAAAACCGTGGAAGACCGACCGCCGCCTATCGGCAAGGATTATAACGACACGCTGGTGCAGGTTACGCAGGAATACCAAAAGCACTGTATCAGCTTGGATGATATTTTGCAGGAGGAAACCAGATGAAAACTATTGCTATCGCAAATCAGAAAGGCGGCACCGGCAAAACGACTACCGCGTATAACTTGGGCATTGCCATTACCCAGCAGGGCTACCGTGTACTCATGGTGGACTTTGACCCGCAGGGCAACCTGTCCTGCTACTGCGGTATCCCCCCTGAGCAGGACCTTGAACAGACAATCACAGAGCTTCTGATGAAGGTTGCCTATGAAAAGCCCCTCTCTCACAGAGAGTGCGTTTATCAGAGCAAGCGCACGGATGATTCTGCACCACAGGTGGATTTCATTCCGTCCAATCTCCGGCTGGCCAGTTTTGAACTGGCTATGGGCACCATGATGTGTCGTGAGGTGCTGCTGAAAACCTGTCTGGAGCAGTACAGCAACCAGTATGATTACTGCATCATTGATTGCTCCCCCTCCGTGGGGCTTCTACTGACAAACGCGCTGTCCGCTGCCAACGAGGTCATCATCCCGATGCAGGCGCAGCCGTTCTCCGTGGTAGGTATGTCGCAGCTGACAAATTCGATTTCCAACGTGCAGCGTAAAATCAACCCCGGACTGCATATCAGGGGCATTTTGCTGACGATGACCCAGCATACGAAAGTCTCGGAGCATTATGCCCATGATGTCCGCGCCAAGTATGGGAGAACGCTCCGTGTATTTACTACGGAGATCCCCTATAACGTCAAAGTGCAGGAAAGTCAGGCGTTTGCAGCACCCACGATCCTGTATGAACCCAAAAGCAGCAGCGCAAGAGCATACGTTGATTTTACGCAGGAGGTATTAGGTCATGGCCGCAAAGAACAAGTTTATGAACGCGATGAAGATGCCCGCGATCGCTGATATATTTTCCTCAGAGGCAGAGCGCCAGCAGATGAGTGGTGACCTCGTTACGGAAGTACCGCTTTCCGAGCTGCATCCTTTCGTCAATCACCCCTTTGAGGTTCGTGACGATGAAGATATGCAGAAGTTGGTGGACAGCATCAAGGAAAACGGCGTACTTACCAACCTGACGGTGCGCCCCCGCGCCGAGGGTGGCTATGAAATCATCTCTGGACACCGGCGTTTTCATGCAGCGCAGCTTGCAGGGCTGGACAAAATCAAAGTGCAGGTGCGGGATGTTGATGACGACCAAGCCATCATCGACATGGTGGATGCCAATATCCAGCGAGAACATATCAGCCCGATGGAAAAGGCACGAGCGTATGCTATGCGCTTAGAGGCGGTAAAACATCAGGGCAGACGTACTGATTTAACTTCGGACCAAGTTGGTCCGAAGTTGACAGCGGCAGAAAAAGTTGCTGCTGGTGTACAGGACACTCAAACACAGGTTAAGAGGTACATCCGGCTGAACAGTCTTGTCCCCGACCTGCAAAAGAAAGTAGACAGCGGGAATCTGAAATTCAACCCCGCTGTCGAACTTTCCTACCTGACCCCAGACGAGCAGCAGAGTTTTCTCGATTATGCCGAGGCGCAGGACTGCACCCCTTCTCTTTCGCAAGCACAGAAATTGAAAGCAGCCAGCAAAGAAAGAACCCTGACACCTGACAAGTTGGAAGAAATTATGTCGGCGCAGAAACCGAGCGTTGCGCCGCGTGAGCCGGTGCTGAACATCAACGTCAGCAAGGTGGCGCAGTATTTTCCGACCGGCTGCACAAAGCAGCAGATGGAAAACCGCATCCTGAAAATTCTGGAAAGCTATTTTCGACAGATGGCTCATGAGCAAGCACATGAGGAGGAACGCTGATATGGCAGAGTATCGGTACTACTTGATTCCGGATGCTATGACCCGTGCGTTTCCGGAGCAATTTGAAAAGCAAACGCCAACGGAATTCTTTGATAATATCGCAGATTTGGAAAAGCGTTATCTTCAACTGCGTGAAATGCCCTATAACAACGAACGCACTTGGAATGAACGGGCAAGATTCCCTTATGAACGATTGGTGGTAGGTATCGACCGTCAGAATCCGGACGGAGCGGTCGCAATCATACAGGTGCGAAATGGCATCAATTACCTGTGCGATGACTACCGCGGCCCCTACGCAGACGGTAGTGATGCACAAATCCCCCAAATGGCTAAGAAACTTGTAGAAGTTATTGGTGTGGACCGGGTACGACCGCATACCTATACCCAGCGGGATGGTTATACATGGGTACAGGTGGAAAAGGATATGCACATTACAGAATGGCTTTACGCACATGAGCTATGCAGCAGTTTGCAATTTACGCGGTTCTTGAACCGAGATGGGCGGGAACTATTTCAGGTGCGTGACGGGCAGCGCGTGATTGAGACAAACGCGGACGGAACCAAACGGCTCAGAGAGGTAAAGAACATTGACGTAACCCATGCTTATGTCGGGCACTATGGCTGTCATATCCAGCAATATGCAGACGCAAATTTTAAATCTGGTTGCTATGTTACTCCTGAACACCCCCAGCCGGGAGACAATCTGGATAAGCTCCAAATCTATCAAATTACAAAGGGCGGCTGCGAATATCGCTTTATGAATTATGCCTATTCCAAAAGCCGCATCCATGCAGCCGATTACAGCAGCGTATATGTAGCAAATCTCCCTGCGGACTACGATTTGGACAGATGCTTTCAGGAGTTCAATGCCCCAAATCGTCCACTGCGCTATCATATGTGGTCTCTTTCGACCAGTGATATTGTGGTCACAGCGAAAAACGGAAAAGAGACTGCCTACTATGTGGACAGTATTGGCTTCAAGGATGTGAGCCACCTTCTGCCGGAACTGCACGAAGTCGAAGCCCAGCGCCAAAAAGAACAGGTTCAGGACGAACCGGAAAGGTAAAGCAATGTCAAATCCACAAGACATTTTCCAGTTGGCACAGCAGACCGCTACACAGGTCACAGCCTCACCGGAAAGCTGGCGGCGGTTCCTGTATACGGCAGCGCATAACTACCACACCACCTACCTGAACCAACTGCTGATCCACGCCCAGCGCCCCGATGCTACCGCCTGCGCTACCATGCAATACTGGAATGAACAGGCACACCGCAAGGTCATGTACGGCAGTAAAAGCATCATCATCCTGCAACGCCATCAGGGTGTGCCCACTGCCAAACGAGTGTTCTCCATGACAGATACCGTTCTCACCGGTGACAAGGCTGCTGCCCCGTGGGAAGTGACAGATGCCATCCGGCCACTTCTTATGCAGGTCAATTCCGTGGGCAGCTTAATGGATCGGGCAACCGAGCAAGTTGTATCCCTGTCCGACCGTGCCAATCGTGTCATGGCAGGCTCCATTGAGGACAGCACACTGGGTTGGAGCCACCCGGAAGATCAGCGGTTCATCTTGCAGGAACTCGCTGCACAAAGCACCCTGTACATGATCTGCATCCGTTTGGGCATCCCGGTGCGGGAAGAAGATTTCCCGGCTTTCCGGAATGTCACCCAGTTTGATACCAGCCGAATCTCGCTCTGCTTGGGCGGCTATGTGCAGGCAGCGGCAGAACCTTTGCTGGATGAACTGGGATACGAGGTCATGCAGCTTGCCCGCGACAGTGTTGCAATTCAGGCTGAACCAGTGCATAATACAAATACTCAATCACCCACACAAACGACCAGTCGAGAGGAGGCTGTCACAGATGATGTACACGAACGTGAAGGGCTATCAGATTCCGAACCTGAGCTTGCCGAAAGCCAAGAAAACCAACCTGAACCGGTACGGCAGGATGCGGCTGGACTACTTGGAGCAGAACGAGCCGAACCTGTGCGACCAGATGATGCTGGAGGGAACGCTGCTGCCAAGCTGCCGCAAGATGGGGCTGGACGCACAGCAGATGGTGGACAAGACGCTGCACGACCTGATGCAGAAAGCGCAGATGCCCGACCGCAAGACGAACCCGCTGAGCTGGGCACAGATGTGCAACAGTCTGAAGCAACAGGCGGAGGAAATGATCCTTCCGATGCTGTACGAAATCTAACCGAATCTGTCCCTATGGCGGAGAGCGAACCATCGCCCTCCGCTTTTTCTTTGCCCGAATTTCCGGCAGAGCTGCTACCGTCCCTGCTGAAAGCAGATACGACCTCGCGCGCTTCCAATGCGGACATCCTTTCCTTTTTCAGCAAAACACCGCTGCTGATCGACCGACTTCGCTATATCCGCGAGAGCTACAAGGTCGTGTTTACGGAGCTTCTGCTGGAAGATGATACCCGCGTTGGATTCTATAAAGAAAGCAATGGTCTGCTTGTCTGGCAGGGGTCCTACCTGACCCGCGGCGCGGAATCGCATCTGTCGTGGCACAGCGTTACTGCTGCCATCTCCGCACTGGTCGATAACCACGAACTTATCGCGGCCATTGACCCGAAAAAAGCCGTCAGTCAGGACGAGCAACTGTCCTTTGACCTGCCGGAAAATGCTTCTCGCGGCGATGAAGTGGGCACGTTGGAAGTGGACGACATCTATTCCGAGGAAGAACAGGACGAAAAAATCAAAGCAGCCCTGCCCACTTACCACTACAAAGAACCCCAGCCGGACGATGGCAGTTACATAACGGAAGATGATGTGAACGTCATCATTACAAGAGGCAGCGTCTTTGAGGGCGGCAAGTACCGCATCTACAACCATTTCCAGCAGGAGAAAACGGAAAAGGAAACCGTTGCTTTCCTCAAAAAAGAGTACGGCATTGGTGGTTTCTCTTGGACGTTTGCTGACGGTGGAAGCGGCTTCGTGAACTTTGACGGTAAAGGATTCAGCATCCTTTACGATTTCAAGGATGACCTGCGGTATGAGAAAAAGCTCAAGTGGAAAGAGGTCGGCAAGCGGCTGGAATACCTTGTCCGGATGGACCGCTACCTGACGGATGCAGAGCGCGAGAAGATGCCTGCATGGATAAACAGGCAGACAGAGTCGAAGCCTCTGCCACCACCCATCCCTGACCAGAAACCTGTCTGCGAAGTGGGCAGCACCGTTTACCTTGAAAACGACCAGCGGTTTACAGTAGAGAGCATCGGACAATTTGACATTCACCTGCGCAATGAAGATTTTCCGCTGGTAGGCCGCGCCGTCAGCCGAGAACAGTTCCAACAGCTGCTGGACGCCAATCCCCGTAACGGCGGCATGGTGTTATCGGAGCAGCAGCGTGAATCTCTGGTGCAGGAGCAGCGTGAACAAGCACTCTCCTATATCGAGGACTACCTCAAGGATGAGTTTGAAATCACAGAGCCGGATTTCTCCGACCTTACCCAAATCGGCCTTGGCTACACCACCACCGAGGACGAGCAGCATACGATTCAGGTCCATGCGGATCTGGAGCATTGCACGATCAGCAAGTTTGTGGACGATACCCTCTATGCGCAGGATACATACGCTTCGCTGGAAGATATGAACCGGATGGCACTTGCCAATCTCGATTTTGACAGCCTGATGGAAGTGGACATCAACGAAATCGAGGAACAGGAACCCGAAATCAGCGCAGACGAACCGGAGGAATCCACCTTTGTATCGCAGGTCATGCAGGATGTAGACCGCCTTGCTGCGCGTGAGGAACCTGCCGAGTATGATCGCACGAACTACCTTGCACCGTATGAACCTGCCATTCCGGAAGGAGCCAAAGCAAAGTTTGCAGCCAATGTGCAGGCCATCCGCACGCTGAAAGAAATCGAGCAGCGCATGGCATCCGGAGGTGTCCCTGCAAGTGAGCAGGAACAGGACATTCTGGCTGGCTATCTTGGCTGGGGCGGTTTGGCAGACGCCTTTGACCCCGGCAAGGATAACTGGCATACCGAATATGAGCAGCTGAAAACCCTACTGACCGAGGACGAATACGCCGCTGCACGGGAATCTACCCTGACTGCCTTTTACACGCCGCCTGCGGTCATTCACGCTATGTACCGCGCCTTGGAGCATATCGGCTGTGTGGGCGGCAATGTGCTGGAACCCAGTATGGGCGTTGGTGCGTTCTTCGGGCATCGGCACAGCAAGTTCGATACCCACAATGCCAAGCTGTACGGCGTGGAGCTGGATAGCCTGTCCGGGCGCATTGCGCAGCAGCTTTACCAGAAAGCAAAAATCCAAATTACAGGGTATGAAAAAGCCGACCTGCCAGACAACTTCTTTGACCTTGCCATCGGCAATGTGCCGTTTGGACAGTATCAGGTCAGCGACCGCCGGTATGATAAGCTGCATTTTCAAATTCACGATTACTTCCTTGCCAAGACGGTAGATAAACTGCGTGTCGGCGGCATTATGGCGTTCATCACCACTTCCGGCACACTGGATAAAAAGTCCGAAGAAGTGCGCCAATATCTCGCAGCGCGGTGTGACCTGATCGGCGCAGTACGCCTGCCCAACACCACGTTCAAGAGCAATGCCGGTACGGAAGTGACCTCCGACATTCTGTTTCTGCAAAAACGCGGCAGAGTCTTGGAGCAGGACGCACCGTGGATACACGTTGGAGAAACAGAAAACGGAATCCCGCTGAACCAGTATTTCATCGACCACCCGGAAATGGTCTGCGGTGAAATGCAGATGGTCAGTGGTCCCTATGGAATGCGCTCTACCTGTGTGCCGAATGAGCAAAGCCCGCTGGCGGAGCAACTGGATGCAGCGCTTTCTACCCTACACGCCGAGTACACATTGGTGGACGAACTGGAATATGCCGAAGAAGAAAGCGGCACCATTGATGCCGACCCTAATGTGCGCAATTTCAGTTATACGGTGAAGGATGACGTCATTTACTACCGCGAAAATTCCAAGATGCGCGTGGTAAAAGGCGGCGAGACCGCGTTAGCCCGCATCCGCGCACTGGTGCCCCTGCGGGATACCTGCCGTGAGCTGATCAATGCCCAGCTGGAAAACTTTCCGGATGAGTATATTCAAAAGCTGCAAGCCCGTCTGAACGACCAATACGATGCCTACCGCAAGAAATATGGGCTTATCAACAGCCGTGGCACGGCATCCGCGTTCCGCGAGGATTCCGGCTACTTCCTGCTCTGCTCCTTGGAAGATCTGGACGATGAGGGAAACTTCAAGGGCAAGACGGATATGTTCACCAAACGGACGATTCGCCCCGCACAGGCAGTTGACCATGTGGATACCGCAGAGGAATCGCTGGCGCTCAGTCTCTCCGAGCAGGGACACGTTGACTTGGGGTATATGTCCAAGCTGACCGGGAAAACCACCGAAACCGTCATCAACGATCTGACCGGCATTATCTTCCGTGACCCCATAAAGGTCGATACCGATGGCAACCCTATCTACCTCCCTGCGGATGAATACCTGTCCGGGAACGTCCGTGAAAAATTGCAGGCAGCAAAAGCGGTGGCGACGAATGATCCTCAGTTTCAAGTCAATGTGGCAGCACTTGAAAAAGTACAGCCCAAGGACTTGGAAGCCAGTGAAATCAGCGTCCGCCTTGGCGCTACTTGGATTCCCGCAGAGTATGTGCAGCAGTTCTTAGAGGAACTGCTGGATGCGCCTTACTATACGCGGCGGATGGTCAAAGTGGAGTTTGCAGCGTATACCGGCAGCTGGGCCATTACCAATAAGAAATTTGGTGACGGCAATATCAAAGCAACGGTGACCTACGGTACGAACCGCGCCAATGCCTACCTGATTGCGGAGAACGCCCTGAACCTGCGTTCTACCCAAATTCGGGATAAAGTTACGGCGGCTGACGGAAGCGTTTCTTGGGTGCTGAATAAGGAGGCGACGCAGGCTGCACAGGAAAAACAGCGCCAGATTTGTGAGCAGTTCCAAGACTGGATTTTCAAGGAGCCGGAACGCCGCCAGCGATTGGTCGCCATCTACAATGAAAAATTTAACGCGCTGCGTCCCCGCGAGTACGATGGCAGTCACCTGAAATTTCCGGGCATGAACCCGGAAATCACCCTTCGCCCGCACCAGCTGAACGCTATTGCCCATGTGCTGTACGGCAACAATGTCCTGCTGGCGCACGAAGTGGGTGCGGGTAAGACGTATGAAATGGTAGCCAGTGCCATGGAGAAAAAGCGACTGGGGCTTTGCAATAAAACGCTGATCGTGGTTCCCAACCATTTGACCGAACAGATGGCATCCGAAGCGCTCCTGCTCTATCCGAACGCGGAAATTCTGGTAGCAAAGAAAACCGATTTCAAAAAGGAAAACCGCAAGAAATTCTGCGCCCGCATTGCGACCGGCAACTATGACATCATCGTTATCGGGCACAGTCAGTTCGAGAAAATCCCGCTTTCGGCAGAACGCCAGAATATGTACCTGCAAAGGCAGATTGATGACGTCATTGACCAAATCGCACTTTTGAAAAGCTCTCGTGCTGAGAATTTCACCATCAAACAGATGGAGAGGACACGGAAGCAGCTCAAGAAAAAGCTGGACAAGCTCAACGACCAGCAGCGCAAGGATGACGTCGTCACCTTTGAGGATCTGGGCGTGGACAGCCTGATGGTGGATGAGGCACATTATTTCAAAAACGCCATGATTGCCACCAAAATGCGCAATGTGGCGGGCATTTCCCAGACAGAGAGCCAGAAAAGCAGTGATATGCTGATGAAGTGTATGTATCTTGATGAGGTGACCGGTGGGCATGGTATCGTGTTTGCGACCGGTACACCCATATCTAACTCCATGACGGAAATGTATGTCATGATGCGCTATCTGCAAAGGGGCTTGTTGGAAAAAGAGGGCTTGCTCAACTTTGACAGCTGGGCATCGACCTTCGGTGAGAGCATTACAGCGATTGAGCTTAACCCAACTGGTACAGGATACCGCACAAAAACCAGATTCGCGCGATTTTATAATCTGCCGGAACTCATGAGCCTTTTTAAGATGTCTGCGGACATTCAGACCGCCGATATGCTGCATTTGCCGGTGCCGGAACTGGTGGGCGGCAAGCCCACCAATGTGGTGCTACAGCCAAGTGAAGTCCAGAAAAGAATGGTCAAAGGCTTGGCAGACCGCGCCGAAAAGGTCCGAAGCGGAAAAGTGCAGCCCACGGAAGATAATATGCTGCGCATCACCAATGACGGCAGAAAACTTGCACTGGACCAGCGGCTCATGAACCCTTTATTGCCGGATGACCCCGGCAGCAAGGCCAACGCCTGTGTGGATAAGGTATATGAGATATGGGAAAAGACCAAGGAGCAGCGATCCACTCAGATGATTTTCTGCGACCTCAGCACCCCCAAGGAGGACGGCTTTGACGTATACAACGATGTGCGCGATAAGCTGGTTGCCAAGGGCATCCCCAGAGAGGAGGTTCAGTTCATCCATGATGCGGATACCGAAACAAAAAAAGCTGAACTATTTGGAAGAGTCAGAAATGGCACTGTGCGCGTCCTGATGGGCAGCACCCAGAAGATGGGCGCTGGTACCAACGTACAGACACGGCTTATTGCGTTGCACCATCTGGACTGCCCATGGCGACCTGCTGATATTGCCCAGCGCAACGGACGCATGGTCCGCCAAGGCAACCTGAACAAGGAAGTTTCCATATTTATTTACGTTACAGAGTCAACTTTTGATTCGTACAGCTGGCAGCTTGTCGAGAATAAACAGAAGTTTATTTCGCAAATTATGACGTCAAAATCCCCAGCCCGCAGCTGCGAGGATCTGGACGAAGCTGCGCTCACCTATGCCGAAGTCAAGGCTTTGGCAGCGGGTAACCCCATGATCAAGGAAAAGATGGACTTGGACATTCAAGTGGCGCGGCTGCGGACCCTGAAAGCTGCCTACACCAGCCAGCATTACCGATTGGAAGATGCGGTAGCCGTGGCTTTCCCGCGCCAAATCAAAGGAACCGAGCATCGAATCCGTGCATTTGAGCAGGATATTCAGACAGCAAAAGAACACCAGTCTTACGATGCCGATAAAAAGCTCATCTTTTCTATCGAGTTGGACGGGAAAACCTACGATAAGCGCGAGGATGCAGGCAAGGCTCTGCTGGGGCTTGTCGGTGCAGCAGTGCGGGCAACGAAACCTGTGCCGGTAGGACATTATGCAGGCTTTGAAATCACAGTCGAGTATAAGCCGCTGGAAAAGGTATTCCATGCCCACCTTGTTGGCGAGGCAACGCACACGACAGAACTGGGTAATGATGCTGCTGGCAATATGATTCGCTTCCAAAATGTAGTTTCCGGTCTGCCGCAGGACCTAAACCGACTGCATGGCAGTCTGGAACAGCTTACGAAACAGCTTTCAAATGCAGAGGAAGAACTGAAACAGCCGTTTTTGCAGGAGCAAGAGTTGAGCGATAAAAGCGCCCGCCTTGCCGAACTGGATGCCCTGCTGAATGTGGGCAACGATGCGCCCATCATTGAGGGCGAAGCGGAAGAATTGGAAGAAGAACCGGAGGATGCACTGATTCAATCGGATGATGAATTGGAACGGTAAATCGACAGCCTTGCAAAATAAAATCATTCCTGTATGATGAAGCTGGAGGTGGAAATTATGCTGATTCAACTTAGAAAAAATGTCGCTTTACTCTGGATTCTCCGAATCCTTGCGGTGCCGGTCGTGCTGGTGCTCTTTGCAGTGGGCTTCCTCCTCAATCTCCTGTATGGAGTTGTAGGTGCCATCGGTGGGCTGGTTTCGCTCCTTGGCGGTGTTGCTGCTGTGCTGGCGCTGCTGGATGGCTGCTATGGTGAAGCGGCAGCTTCTGCCGCCGTTGCATTCCTGATCAGCCCGATTGCATTGCCGCAGCTGCTGATGTGGGCGGGCAATCTCCTGATTTGCGCCGCGTCCGCGCTGTACACTTACCTTTATAGATTGTGAGGAATCCAATGAAAAAATCTATGTTGATTTTGACTCTTATGGTTGCTGCCCTATGCGGATGCGCCGCGCAGCAGCCGACAACCCTTGAAACACCCGAAAGCAGCGTGCTGGTGGAGGTCACGCCGGAAACCGGCAGCGAGGCAGCGCCGACTTCCACTCCAGCACCAACGCCTGATCCTACGCCGGTGCCAACAGCAGAGCCTACCGCAACACCGGCTCCCACCGCAGCTCCGACTGCGGAACCTACCCCAGTCCCTACCGAGGTTCCTGCGGCAACCGCTGCACCTGTACAGCAGGTGGCGGAATCGCAACAAGTATCCATGAGCTATGGTGCAGTTCCCTTTGACCTTGCAGCAGGGAGCGACCAGTGGTGGAGCATTGACAGTTCAGATTCGGCGTACTGGGCAGTGGCGGAAAACATCAACGCAATGCGCGCCGCAGTTGGTTTGCCTGCGCTTACCGTAGATGGTGGGCTTAGCTCTATCGCCAATTCCCGCTGTGATAGTTTTGCATCTGGTGGCTCGTTTGACCATTCCGGTGCCGTCTGCGGTGAAATCATTGCTGCCGGTCCGTTCGCATCCGCAAGCAGCGTTTGTGCTGCATGGCAAAGCAGCCCAGACCACTATGCCAGCATCGTGTCTCCCAACTATTCCAGCATGGGAATCGGATGCTGGTTTTGCAGCACGGAAGCAGGACAGTATACCTATTGGGCAGTAACTTTTCAGTGAGGTCATAAACATGGAACGAAAAAAGACAAGGCTGAACGAGTCCGAAATGAAAGTTATGCAGATTATCTGGAACGCCGGGCAACCCATTACAGGGCAGCAGGTTCTAGGCCAGATCACCGAGCAATACAAAGATTCGTGGCATCCGCGCACGATTTACCCTTTGATGAGGAAACTAAGCGAAAAAGGGATGATCCGTGATGTCGGCAGTGCCTGCGTAGGTAAAGTCTATGCACGGCAGTTCCTGCCTGCAATCAGCCGCCCGGAGTACATGGCGCTGAGGATCATGGAAACACTGCCGGAAGCAGAACTTCCGCAGTTTCTCAGCTACTTTTCCTACTAAGTGACAATTCGTATAATAGCTTTTCCCGGCAGTAATGCCGGGACTTTTTATTGGCTTTCCAGCGTCTGTACCCACAGGCGCTGTTTTCATATAGCTGATTTTTAACAAAGAAAGGACTTGTGTGTAATGAATTACAAATTCAAGACGAGGCAGCGCATTACAGCCCTCTGCATGGCGGCGATGATGTGCTGCGGTATGCTCCCCTATGGAGCACTGGCGGAGGACAGCACAAAACCGATTGTGGCCGCAACGCCGGAGCAGGCGGCAACGCAGGAAGCAAAAGCCGAAAGCGATACCAACAGTGCCGCCACCCCGGAAACAGCCGATGAATCATCGGACGAAGATGTCCCACAACAGGAACCCGAAACCGAGGGCGACACTGGCGGCAGTGATGACCTGTATGAAATCTGGCATAAGATGTACCCCAGCTTGACGCAGGAGCCGACCGGATATTATCTGGATTCCTATGGCCTACCGGTACTGGTTGGTGAAACCAAAATCAGCATTGAGGGCTGGGGTGATGAGGATTACAGCGGTGTCAGTGATGATTCTTTCCAGCAGGTGGCGCTTGATGCTGCACTTCTGGATACGGACAGCACGACCGCTGCATTCCCGCACATGGATGGCGAGGACTACGCCATCGTGCCTATCAGTATGCAGGTTATGTATCCCGCCAACGGCAGCAGCGCGGACATTACGCTGCCCGATAACGTCGAGTTGCTGGGATATAGCTTTACCAGCGGCGATTTGACCCCGGCAACCGAGGAAGAACGCCAGAGCCAGCTGCATTATGAATTCTCTGAAATTTCCGCAAGCGTGGCGGGTATCTATGTGAAAGCCAGTGAGGATTTCAGCGTCACCATGACTTACACGGATGCAGCGCAGACACTGACGAAAACCGTCCATGTTACGCTGGACGATTCCGCACCGGTGCCGGGTATTTTGCAGGATCGCTTTGCACAGGAAACGCAGGTTGCAACGTGTTCGGCGGATGCAGGTATTGCAGCTTACGCCGGATTGCAGGTTACCCAGTGCGTGAACACCTCTGTTGGTTGGATGAACTATCTGGGCGGTCAGCCTGCCCTCTGCGGTGATCGCGGCAAGTGGGCATGGGGCCCCGGTGCTACCTATAAGAACAAATACCCACCGGTAGCCAATTATACCCCCGCCGGTCAGGTGTGGGTCGAAGCCGAATACTTCAATAAAGGCTGGGTGCCGGATCAGGCCACTTTGTGGTCGAAAGGCTTCAATAACGGTGCGCCTGCGGTTGCGAGTCTTGCCTTAGATGCAGCAGATAACGCAACAGACAATTACCTCGCACTGCTGTCTTGGCAGGCAGAACAGTATCCTGACAGCATCGCTGCCGAGATCGTCAATGCACCGGAAGCCTATGCGGCACCGACCGGCAAGACCGTGTATGTGGGCACGCTGTATACGCCCAGCAATGCTGCATGGCAGCGCTTTGTGGTTCTGAACTATACCCCGGTTGTGCTTGGCGGCGACAGCGAGATTCCCGGCTTTGAAACCGGTGGCGAATCGGTGGATAAGCCGTGGAGCGCCAGCTATGAGCGCAGCGAGTCCTTGGATTTTTCCTATACGGTCAATACCGACAAAATCCAACTGGACACATTGGAAAAAGTGGATGGCGCAGGCATTGAAATTGCACCGATCCTTGATGGCATCCCTGCCGACATTGACGGCGGCAGCTGGACAATTACACCGGATGGGATGCAGTCCGTCACGACCAGCGGACATACGGCAGATGACAATTACCACCTGAACGGCGGTGATGGTTCTGTAACATGGACGGTGCATTTCAGCGTCAGCAAGTCGGCCTCCCAGAGCGGCAGCATTACCGCCAACAGTGAGCAGGACGCCGATGCACAGGCATCCGCCGCGCAGTCTGCTGCACAGAGCGCCTGCGAAGGTCAGGTCAACGGTGAAATCGAGGCTGCACTTTCTGCTGCCCATAACTACTTTGACAACCTGAAATTCTCCTACAATGAGGTGACGGTGCCCAACGGCTTTGATGCTTTCGGCAGCGACCTTGGCAGCAACCAGACCATCACCGTTCCCGCCAACAGCAGCAACGATTACCTCATGAAAAACGATGAGTGGTCCGTCAAGGTCTGCATCGACAAAATCGACAGCGAAACCAAACAGCGCATCAAGGGTGACGCAGCGTTCAAGATTTATGAATGGGATACCGTCCTCCAGCGCTATATCCCCGCAGGCGGCTATAACCAGTATGCGGTGGAACGCCAGACAGACGGCACCTACAAAGTCATCAACCACAGCAATTATGCCAACGGTTCGGATAACATCTACTATACTCAGCGCAACGAGGGCCGTTTTGTGGTTGTGGAGAGCTGTGCCCCCAGTGGCTACTATGGCGACTGGACGGATGTAACGAACCCCGGTGCGGCAGGTTCCGTTTTGGGCAAGCGGGCCTATGCCTTTGAAATCACCAAGGCGCTGGACGGTCAGACTCTTTGGCTCGGCAATGCAGATTATAATGCAGATATTACCACTGCCAACAACGGCGGCACGCTGATCGACACCGGTGAGGGCATCGTCACGATTACGTTTGGCGACCGCGCAACCGACAAAACCTACGACACCGATCCCACAGGCATCGCCAACAACGAAAAATCTTACACGATGCACGCCGATGGCAATAAAATGCAAAACGACCGCGTTCTCGGCAGTATCTTGCTGACCAAAGTCGATTTGGACGCAGCGCGGTATCTGGCGGCGGGCAGCAACGGCAATACCACCTTGGAAGGAGCCGTCTACGACCTGTATGTAGCCGACACCATCACACACCCGGACGGCATCACCGGCACAGTAGATTATTCCAAAATTACCGATGCCAGTGGCAATCCCATCTGGCATACCACTGTGCTTACCAACGGCGGCTGGGATACGGACTATTTGCCTATCTTGCAGAAAGACCGGCTGATTGCTTCTGCTGCCATTAAGGACGGAAAACTTGCTTTTTCCAACCTGTATATGGGACGCTATTACCTTGTCGAGCGTGCCACCGGTCTGGTGCTGCCCATTGACGGCAACGGCAAGCTGTATACGACCGGCAAATACCCGCAGCTGAATAAGAAGCTGGAGCGCACCGGCAAGTATGCTGCCCTTGCCACAAAGGGCGGCGAGTACACCGACTACCTCTATAAGAATCAGTACTCTGCCGTAGCTGAAAGCCGCAAGCTGGACGGCAGCAAGGCATGGGATGGCTATTATCTCTCCTATGCCACCGGGTATCTCTGCGATGAGGTCAACCACTACAAAACACTGACCTATGCAGATGAATCCAGCTACCATATCAGCGCTGAGCAGGAAAGCCAAGATGAAGTTCTCAAATCCGGCTTCTCGCTGAATAAGCTGGTTTCTACCACCGGTCAGCCCTCCCCGGCGCTGAAGCTGGAGGGTGCGGGCTTTACCGTCTATCGCATTTCCAAGCTGAGCAAGGAAGCGCAGTTCACCACAAACCCGGATGGCAGCTACAATGCACAAAGTATTTTGGACGTTTACCGCAAAGACAACTACGATAATTTGACGCTCAAGTACGATTTCACTGCCGAGGGGCAGGCTGTTGCCAATATGTATGAGAGCAACGCTGCCACGGTAGAAGCCTACAATGCCACCCTGACCGCAGATGGTGACTACGCCAACGGCAAAGGCAATGGCTGGGTTCCCACTGATCAGGATGCAGAGTACCGGCTGACAGAACTGTATACGAACGAGGAAGGTGTCATCCGCATTGAGGGACTTCCGTATGGGCAGTACCTTGTTGTCGAGACTACGATCCCCAAGGACGTTTTCCAATGTGATCCCTTTATCGTAACAGTCAGCAAGGACAGCCCGCAGAGCCGTTTTACGGTTCCTGCCGGCAGCGTCACCACCGCCACCAACAACTACATGGCCTATAACGTGTTGGATGAAGAACTGGAAGGTTACTTGCAGCTCGTCAAGACCGATACCGAAACCGGCAAGGCGGTCAAGATTGCGAACACTGCTTTTGCACTATACAAAGTCGATGACAAGGGCAACAAGACCCGCATCTCGATGATCGATCCTGCCAGCGGCAGCGCCACCAAGAAAACCGATGTGTTCTACACCGATGCGGATGGCCTGATGAAAACGCCCGAAAAACTTCCGCTTGGTCGCTATCTGATTGAAGAATTGCAGGGACCGGAAGGTTACTACAATGACCCTGCCTACTCGGTAGAATTTGAAATCACCTCCGAGCGCGTCTGGCAGGTCGTGGGCAACGCCACCAACGACATGGACGAGTACATCGTGGAGGAAAAGTATTTCAACCATGAAACTCTTGGGCAGTTGACTATCCGCAAGCTGGGCAATGTTCTGACCGATTACAAAGACGGTCAGTTCATCTACACGCAGGATAACCTTGCCGGTGCTGTGTATGAAATCCATGCAGACGGCGACATTGCCACGCCCGACCGTCAGGGCACTTATTGGTATAAGGATGGCGACCTTGTTGCCACCGTTACCACCGGTGCAGCCGGTCAGGTGGATGAAGTGAAATTTGCCCCCAATCGTGCACAGGCAACCTACGACTTCCTTACCATCTCCCATGACGGCACCAAGGGCGAAGTGACCGTGACCCTGCCCTTGGGTAAGTACACCATCACCGAGGTCAAAGCGCCGTATGGTTTTGTGCTGACGCAGCAGAGCTATACCGTAGAATTCGGCTGGGACAACCAGCGCAATGACATTGTGCTGGCGAAAACCATCGTCAGCCACGAGCAGGATGGCGACAAAGAGTGCTCTTACAGCATTGCTAATGTCAAAGATGCTTCGGATGCCCATAGGACCGCACAGATCCTTGTCTTTGAAAATGCCCGTGTGCTGCCGACCCCCGAAAAGCCCGGTGATAAGGTCAGCAAAATTGGCGTTGGCATCTATAAGCAGGACCGCGAAACACTGACCTATCTGCCCGGTGCTGTGTATGAACTGTACACGGTGGATGATATTTTCGCAGCAGACGGTACGAAGCTGCTGGATGCAGGCGCAAAGCTGGCTACCAGTGACCCCACCAACGACAGCGGTTTTACTTGGTTCGATGTAGATGTGCCGATCCGCAGCGAATATTACATTGACCCGGCAGGTCCGCGAAGCACCAGCCGCGAGAACAGCGGCAGATACCGCATTGTCGAGGTCAAAGCTCCTGCCGGGTATCTGCTGGACAACACCCCGGTGGACGTAGAATTCACCTACGAGGGGCAGCAGACTGCGTGGCAGATTGTGGATGGCACAAATACCAACCTGCGCACTACCGTGAACATTTCCAAGCAGGATGTCACCAACGGCAAAGAACTGCCCGGTGCAAAGCTGGAAATCCGCGATGCAGATGGCAAGTTCATTGAAGACTGGACCTCTGCCAAGACACCGCATACCGTTCGCGGTCTGGAACTGGACAAAGAATACACCCTCATCGAAAAACGCGCTCCTGAAGCTTATGCAGAAGCCGAAAACATCGTGTTTAAGCTCGTACAGGTTGGAAATGAACAGGAAAACGAGGTCTATGTAAAGACCGGCGACACATGGGAAAAGCTGGACGACACCACCGTAGTCATGCAGGACGCACCTGTGTTGGATATTGACAAGGTGGACGCAGGCGGCACCTTGCTGCCCGGCGCAACGCTGACCATCCGTGATAAGGACAAGAACGTCATTGATACATGGGTAACGGATTCTGAAACGCACCGTGTTCCCATCTCGGAGGATGGAATCAAGCTTTCTGACGAGAAAAACGAGCACATCTACACCCTGACGGAAGATGCTGCGCCTGCCGGTTATGAGGTAGCAAGCTCTGTGCAGTTCAAAGTCGAGCTGGTAGACGAGGTTGTTTGCCTCTATCTGCGCACGGATGAAAAGGCGGACTGGGTACGCGCCGATAGACGCCTTATCACGATGGTCGATAAGGCTATCCCGCACCATGAGGATACGCCTGAACCTACCCCCGCACCTACTCCGGCTCCTACGCCTGCCCCGACACCGGTGCAGACCCCCGCACCGACTTCCACCCCCGCGCCGCAGCTAACGATCCCTAAGACCGGCGATACGTTCCCGGTGGCCTTGTTGGTCATTGTTGTGTTCGGCTCTATCACTGCAATCGGTGTGCTGACCTATAAGCGCCGCAAGGCTGAAGTTGATACCGAGGAGGACGACCAGTAATATGATCTATACCTGCATCGCAGACGGAATTCGCAGTCCGCCTGCGTTTTTTCTTAAAAACAAGTAAAGGAAACGATGAAAAATGCAAAATGAAAACACAAAACGCGCATGGCTGTATGCGCGAATTCCCGGTAATGATGGCGAAACACTTCGCTGCATCCGTGAGTGTGCAGCGAAAGCACAGCAGGACAACTGCAATATTGTCGGCACCAGCACGGACGAAAGACCCGGCTGGCTGCTGCGCCCCGGTTACCGTGAAATGATGCGGCAGGTCAAGGCCGGGGAAATTGACTGCATTTATGTTTACCGTATGCGCCAGATCAGCGGCAAGGAACAGCACCTATTCCGCTTTTTCCAACAGGTCATGCAGCACGGTGTCAAGGTCATAACGCTGGAATACAGCCTGCGCGACAGACTGCATGAGTACAGGTTGGGAATGAAAATTGAGAACTATGCAGCGCGGCACAAACTGCCCTTTCCATGGTGAATTGCGAAAAATGTCGCAGACTATGCCTGAAAAGTACGGAAAAATGTCGCAAGAAGGGATGAACTATGATTGAAGAAACCGCAGTTCGCGTGGAAATCAGCGCTGCACGGTTTGCCAGCCAGAGTATTTTTGATATACTCCGTCTGACGGTGCAGGCAATGAACAGCCAGAATTATGGGCAGCAAAGTCTGAACACGCTCAACCGGCAGGAACGCCCGCTGGCATCGGTGGACGTGAATAAAAAGACGCTGCCCTACATCCGCAGGCAGCTGAAGCAATATTCTGTGGATTTCTCTGTCACCAAAGACCGAGATACCGGTCAGATGTATTTATGGTTTAAGGGGCAGGATGTGGATCGTATTCAGACTGCGTTGGAAAACTGCATTGCAGAGCGCGGCAAAGAACGCCCAATTCCGGAACTGAGAGACCTATGCGACCGCGCCGCGCAGCGGGTCAAAGAGATGAACCAGTCCCGCCCTGTGCCGCCGCCGGAACATGGAGAACGCCTATGAACCAACCGAAAAGAAACCTGAAAATTTGGATACCCATTGCAGCGGTTTTATGCTTCTGGCTTGGTAACTGGATGGGTCACACATACGAACTCACCGAGGGAACCACTACGCACCGGCTGGCGGCTGCACTGAACCTGAACAGCCTACTGCTGCACCCGTTCAGGCTCTCGGCTGACGCCTTTTCGTTTGGCTGCGGTATTGCCGCAACGCTCATGGCAGGGCTTATTTACCTTTGTGTGAAGTACAGCAAGCACCGCCTGATGCCCCAGAAAGAGTACGGCAGCGCCCGATGGGGCGGCCCGGAAGATATTGCCCCTTTTCTGAATGAAAACCCGCAGAACAACCTGCCGCTCACGGCATCGGAAAGCCTGAGTCTTTCTCCAAAAATGAAAGTCACGGCAAACGATAACTATAACCGCAATAAGAACGTGATCGTGTTCGGCCCATCTGGTTCCGGTAAGAGTTACAGCGTTGCCGGCCCGCAGCTATTGCAGTTTAACAGTAACTATGTGCTCAGTGATCCGAAGGGAGAGTTGCTTCAGGAATATGGCAATGTCCTACTCTCTCAAGGATACAAAGTGAAAGTGTTCAACCTGAAAGACAGGGATAAATCCGACCATTATAACCTTTTCACCTACATAAAAAATGAGGATGATATTCTGGTCGTCACCAAGAACCTTGTCAAAAACCTGAAAGAAGATCCCACCGCCAAGAGCACCGCCGACCCGATATGGGAGGAAGGCATGACGGCACTGCTGGAGGCACTGATCGGCTATGTGTTCTACGAATTGGAGCCGGAAGAACGGAACATGAACAGCGTTATGACGCTGCTCCTTATGCTGGAATCGCAGGGGGATGGCCCCAACAGCGTGAGCCAGCTCGACCTGCTGTTTGATGACCTGAGCATCAACAAGCCGAACTCCTTTGCTGCAAAGCAGTATAAGCTCTATAAGATGGCTCCCGGCAAGACCGCACAGAGTATCAATGTGTCGCTGGGGCTGCGCATGAGCGCGTTCAACATTCCGTCCATTGCCAATATCTGCGCGGACGATACGATTGACCTGCGGGAACTGGGCAGCGAGAAAAAAGTGGCGCTCTTTGTTGTTACGCCCGACACAACAACCGCCTACAATTTTTTGGCGGCAGTTATGTTCCAGCAGTGCTTTCAAATTCTGGTGGATATTGCAGACCATCGCCCGGATAAGCGCCTGCCACGGCATCTGCGGTTCCTCTTGGATGAATTTCCGAACATCGGCATGATACCGGATTTTCAAATCCTTATCAGTACGATTCGCAGCCGTGACATTGCCTGCACCCTGATTTACCAGTCATTGAACCAGCTGAAAAGCCAGTATAAAGACGATTGGGCGACTATCTACGAAAACTGCGATTCTATGATTGTTCTTGGCGCAGGCGGCAACCCGGAGAATCTGGAGTTCTTCTCCAAGGCGTTGGGCAAGGCAACCATTGAAGTCATGAACACATCGGAGAACAAAGGCAGTCAAGACTCGTATACGAAGTCCTATCAGGCTCTTGGACGTGAGTTGATGACCCCAGAGGAAATCCGAACCATGCCCCGGAACTGGTGCCTGCTGATGATTTCCGGCGTGCCACCCTTTTATTCACGCAAATACAATCTGAAAGATCATCCCAATTACCATTTGGTAGAAGCGGAAGACGGCAAGCCTTTCGATTATGACAGGCGCGCAGAGCAGTCTTTTGCGGACTTTATCAGCAATGTAAAGGACGTAAAGACTGTAAAGCTCTGTGCCGAAAATAACAACTGAACGGAGAAATGAACAATGGAAATGGTATCTACGATTACGACTCTCATCTCGAATGTTGTCACCTTTGCCGGTGGCCTCCTGCTGCTGTTCGGCGCAGTGACGCTGGGCACCAACCTGAAGGACCACAACGGTCCCGGTATCAGCAGCGGTGCATGGGCAATGGCAGGCGGTGTGCTGATCATTGCGGTTGCCACCTACTTCGGCACGCTGACGGTCGGGTAAAGGAGGGCTGCGCTATTTTTGAAGATACAATACGCAGCCAGTTGGAGGGCATTTCTGCCACGGTCAACTCTATGGGGCAAAATTCCGGTTTGCTCAGCAGCCTGACTGACTGGAACAGCACCTTGGCGGGCTATGCTGACAGCATAAGCACCGGCGTAGTTATGCCGGTGGCGCTGACCCTGCTGGCGCTTTTTATGATTCTGGAGTTGTACAATGCCACCCAGCGTATTGCCATGAACGGCAGCAACAACGCGTTTACGATCCAGCAAATCGCACTGGTTATGCTGAAAATTGTTGTTTGCCGGTGGGCGGTGGTACATACAACGGAAATTCTGAACGCACTCTTTGAAGTTGCGTCCACCGTGACCGTTGGCATATCCGGTTATGTCGGCAGTGGCGAGGTCAATACGACCGTTGACATTGAAAATGCCATCGCCGCGCTGCCGGGCGGCATTAGCAATATGCCGGTGGCGTTGGAGCTGATGGTTGTTGGCTGGATGCTGCGCATTGTGAACATCGTGGTCAACACCATTGTGGCAGCGCGGTTTATAGAGCTGTACGTCTACAATGCGATGGCATCGCTGTCCATAGCCACACTCTGCTATCAGGAGCTGCACGGTATTGCGGTGAACTTCCTCAAATCCTACCTCGCGGTTGCCTTGCAGGGCGCAGTGCTGTATCTGGTCATCGGCTTTTATCCGGCACTGGCCGGTTCGCTGGGCACCGGTGGCAGCATCACGGAGCAAGCGTGGGCAATGCTGGGGCAGTCGGTGATCCTGCTGGTGGCAGTGTTTATGAGCGGAAAGTTCACAAAAGCCATTACCAATGCAATGACCTAATACCATTTGGAGATTGAAAAGCTATGATTGCCACAAAAACAAACCTCGAAATCACAGAGTACAGAGAAAAGTTCTTTTTGGGGCTATCTCTCCGCCAGCTGGCCTGCTTTGCTGCGGCTGCGGTGCTGGCGATTGCGACCTGCTTTGTCTGTCTGCACTGGCTGCGGATGGATATGCAGGTCGTTTCTTATATCGTCATGGTGGAGGTGCTGCCTTTTCTGGGACTGGGCTTTATCCACCGTGACGGTTATCCGTTTGAAAAGCTCGTGAAAATTTACTGGGCATGGCACAGCGAAAATGCAGCGGTGCCGATCCGCCCCTATAAGGAGAGTCGAAATGTTCAAAAGAAAAGAACTCGCAGAAATTCCGAATGTGAAACCTATTGCCGCCGAGACGAAAAAGCAGCGCGCAAAGGAAGGAAAGCAGCGGTCAAAGCAGCTGCGCAGATCCGCAAAACAATCCGAAATGAATGCCGCGCAGAGCGCCCGCAGCATTAAGAAACGCCGTGCACCTGAGAAGGCTGCGGACTGTCTGCAATACGAGCGTATGTACGAAAGCGGCATCTGTGAGGTGGAGCCGGGACTTTTCTCCATGACAATGGCGTTCACGGATGTCAATTTTCAGCTGGCACGGCAGGAGGAGCAAAAAAGTCTTTTTACCCAATACAGCGAATTTCTGAATTATTTCGACCCGGACACACATCTGCAAATCAGTCTTGTGACCCGGCGTGTGGACGAAGCAGAATTCCGCCGCGACACTTTCCTGCCGCTGCGTGGTGATGCCCGTGACCGGTATAGCGAGGAAATGAACCGCGTTATATCGGAAAAAGCACTGCAAGGGCAAAACGGATTGATTCGGGAGAAGTATATTACTATCAGCTTGCATGAGGATGATTACAGAAAAGCGCAGGTTCGGCTGCTCAAGCGCGCCGAGGACATCCAAAACCTGTTCAAGCGCATGGGCAGCACTGTACGCAGGCTCTCCGGTATCGAGCGCCTGAACCTGCTGCATGGTATTACCCGCCCGGAAGAAGTCATGGCATTTTCTTATGATTGGCTGCTGGCAGAGGATTCCATTACGACCAAGGATTTTATTTCGCCCAGCGGTTACAACTGGAAGCCGGAGCATGATGACTCCCGAGCTGTGTACAATGACCGCTACCAGTTTGGCGAGTATTATGGCAAGGTGCTGTATCTGCGGGATATTGCCCCGCAGATGAAAGACAACCTGCTTTCACTGCTTAGTGACTTGGATTTTGATAATGCGATTTCCATTCATGTAGATGCCGTCGAGCAGCGCGAAGCCGTTGAGCAGGTTCAAAAGCAGTTGGCTTATATGCAGAAAGAAAAGGGCGATGGCATGGTCAATGCTGTGCGCATGAACCTGCCCGCCTACATGGGTGTGCGATATGAGCTGACCAACCAGATCGAAGATGCCGAGGAGCTGCTGGATAACCTGCACAATTATAACCAGAAGATTTTCAAGGTCTGCATCCTGATCCACACCTATGGCCGTAACAATGCCGAACTGGATGAGCGTGTGCAGCAAATCTGCAATACTGTGCAGCAGCAGACGTGCCGGTTCAGCCCTATCCCGTTTGAGCAGTGCGCTGCCATGAACAGCGTTTTACCACTTGGAAAGAAATGGCTGGCGCTGGAGCGCACTCTCCTGACAGTGAATACCGCTATCTATGTGCCGTTTACTACGCAGGAACTGTTCCAACCCGGTGGACTGTATGAGGGCACCAACGCCCGCAGTAAAAATCTGATTATGGTCAACCGAAAACTGCTGCCTGCCCCGGCTGGTATGGTGCTGGGCATGACCGGCTTCGGCAAATCCTTTGCTGTTATGCAGATGATGGCAGGTATCATGCTGCGCTGGCCGGAGGACGATCTGGTCATCATCGACCCGGAAAATGAATATGCGCGGCTGGTCGAGGCTTTTGGCGGCGAGGTGATTGAAATCTCGGCATCGAGCAAATCTCATATCAATCCGATGGATATTTCAGAAGATTACGGCGACGAAGGTAATCCTATCCAGCTGAAAAGCCAGTTCCTGCGAGATTTCTGCCAACTGGTTTTGAACAGCAAAGAGCTGAGTGCCCAAGAGTGCAGTCTTGTGGACCGCGCAGCGCTGATTACATACCAGAAATATTTGCTGCATCCGGAGCGTGAGCAGATGCCCTCGCTGCATGATTTTTACAATAATTTGTCTTTGCAGGGCTCGCAGGCAAAAGCGCTTACGATGGCGTTGAGTATGTATGTGGATGGCACAATGGACCTGTTTGCCCACCAGACAAACGTGGATTTGCAGAACCACTGCATCTGTTTTAATACCGTGAAACTGGGCAAGAGTATGCAGTCCATCGGCATGATGACGGTGCTGGACCAGATCTGGAACCGCATCACCCGCAATCGTGTGCTGGGACGCCGCACTTGGATTTTCACCGATGAGTTCCAGCTCCTGCTGGGCAACAGCGCCTGCACGAACTACTACTTCGAGCTTTCCAGCCGTGCCCGCAAGTGGGGCGCGATCCTGACTTCCATTACCCAACACGTTCGCTCTGTGCTGAACAACGAGGATGCCCGCCGTATGCTGTCCGACTGCGGCTACATCAAGCTGTTGAATCAGGCCCCGGACGATGCAAACGACATTGCGCGACTGCTGCATATCTCCGATGAAGAAAAACGGTATATTGAAAATGCCGAGGTTGGCAGCGGGCTGCTGATTGCGGATAAAGTAGTGGTGCCTTTCAACAATACTTTCCCGCAGGACACTGAGCTTTTCCGCCTGATGGATACCAATCCTAACCGCAAGAAATAAGCCGGGATTGTAGGGGTTATGAAATGTCAGAACTATTCACGCAAACGAATAAGCAGAAGAGACTCTTTCGAATAGAAGAGGATATTGTAGCGAACATTCAGACTCAATTCGGTATGCCGCATACGGGAAAAGACCTTCTGCTTGATGCAAAGATGGGACCAAATAAAGACCAGTCCAGTCGTCTGGATTCTGAACCAGATGCGCTATCTGATACAGGAATGTCCGATGATGTCGGTGCCGGTGACACATCCGGAATCCTGCATGATTCAGCTGGAGGTAATAAGAATACTATCACCGGCACAAACACACCGCGCTCCAGCCGTGCCAGCGCCTATTATGATTTGCTGCGCAGCCAGCACATGAACGGTCACTATAAAGCTCCTGCATACCGGGTTGTGGATACAATAGAAAGTCCGCTGCAAGCCGGAGCCAGCGCTTTGAATTATCACGATGACTTCGATACGGATGCCGTTCAAAATGCAGGGCTGCACATAGCGGTTGCACAGACTGTTGTGGAAGGCAATATCATGGCCGCAGCAGCGGATAGCGCTTTTGTGATCGGCAAGCAGACCGGCAATATCCTGAAAGAACTGAAGGATGAAACAATCAATGCAAAAGACGCCTTGAAAGCTGGTGGAAAAGTTCTGCGCCTGCAAGGAGGAAAATCCGTTGTAAAAATTGGTGGTGCTACCCTACGCAGTACAGAGCAGTACCTATCTTCATTTCAGGTTTCAACGGATGATTTCACCAGCAGTGTTCCGGGAAAGGTCAAAGAGGCTGCTACCAATACCGGGAACATTCTGAAAAAAATAACCAACGTGGTCCTGCACCCGCTGCGAAATCTGATTGCAATGGGAAAAGTGATTCTGATTGGTGCTGTCATCTTGCAGTTTCTGATTATCGTCAGCCTGCTGGGGCAGATGAGTGGCACAACGTCAACCTCTGTGTTTTGTGCGAACCGCATTGAGGATGTACAGACACTTGTGCAGAAAATCAACGACTACCGCAATGCAGCGGTTACCGAGGGCATCTATCAGGCATTCCAGAATGACGTTGACCCCAATGGCAATCCCTATGGGTACGATTCCCTCACCGGGCAGCGCAGCAATAATTTGCAGCATGGTGTTACTTGGAACTATGCAAACGGTATCTACAATGACACGGCGGAGATTATTTCCTTGGCGACAGTATATTACCAGCAGGATTGGCCGCGTTCGGAGCTTGTGTCTGCTTTCAGCGACAATGTGCCCTTTACAAAATTCTGCCGTGCTTTGACAGAATATGGTCTGGATGTGACTGCACGAGAGTCGGCTCCTTATTCCTGCATGAGCTATGGCGGCTGCGTGAACGGTTACCGCAGCGAAGGCGAGGTAGTTTCCATCAAGGATTATCGCCTTGAAACCCATACTTGCAGTGAGGGCGATGATGCCTGCGGGCAGTACGATGCTGCCGCAGAGTGGCACTGGAATGGAGGTCATGCGGAGAACGAAAGCTATACTGTATGGAAAGAGGACGGCACACATGATGTGACCGTCTTTTTTCCTATCATTTTCCCGGATGGTGCAACGGGTTCTGAACTTTCCGATTTGCCGGAAGAATACAACGCAGTTGCTGATGGGAAAATTAAGGCAGCGGACTGCACCGGCAATATTGTGCTGGATGATAGCGCTAATTTGTACAAGGGTGAACTGAACGACTGGTTTTATACCCCTGACGAGCTGACGGTCACTTTTACTGTTGTGACTGGCGAGGGTGATGATGCAGTTTCCGATGATTACGAGGTTACTTTTTCCAATGCAACCGCTATACCTTGGTGTCCCGGAGAGTTGAACGATGGGCAGTACGGTCACTACGATCTCGACTGCACGATTTATCTGACAGGCTATGACCGCTACACAGACCCGGAAACGCAGGCCCCAAACGGTGCGGACGGCGGAACCGGAAATCTGGAAGCGCTGGCAGAAAGTTGTGATGCAGGAACTTTGACCCGGACAATCATTAAGCAGGATCAGTACGGTAATGAGTATGCCGGTAATGCGGTATCCGCCCGATATACAAAAACGATCACGCTGCCCAACGGCGCGAGAGGATTTCAGGGGTGGTATAAGGATGGTGAAGATGCTTATGGAAATGTGGAATGGGCATCGCTTCTGTATCGCATGGACTGGGAAGAACTGTATGGGATTGTGGACGGCATAAAATGCCGCGCCACCGGCAGTGGCATGACAGCGGAAGAACTGCGGCAGCTATTTGCCAGCCTGAATATCGACGCCACGACCGCACGCGGTCAGGTGGTCGCCTTTGCGTTAAGCTGCCAAGGAAAGTTTGTCTATGCCCAGCCATCTTCGCTGCGCGGCGGGCCGGGCAATCCAAGCGTGGGCATCAATCTGGATTGTTCGAGCTTTGTCCAATATTGCTATTGGGCGCAGAACCTGCCTTTTTCCGCAGGCAGCACAGCCGCCTATCGGAACGCAGCAGACCTAGTAAGTATTTCCCCGTCTGAAGTCCAGCCGGGAGATTTGCGCGTGGTGTACGCCTCTGGCGGCGAGCAGGGGCACGTTCAGATGGCGCTGGGCGGTGGTGCGTGGATCGAGTGCTGCTATGGCTATGGCGTTGCGGTGAATATGTCCAACGCCTGGATGGAGAGCAGACCGTGCTATTACTTCCGCTATGTAGGATTTTGAGGTGCTTTTTTATGAGAAAATTTCTTGCATTACTTTTTGCGCTTTTACTTTGTACAGCAACAAAAGTCTATGCAGAAGATACTGCTACTGTAACGGTGACGGTCAAGGATTTGCCGCAAAAATTACAGAACCGCACTGTGATTGTCACACTTGGCAATGGCCCATCTGATACCGAATCAACAGTTATTGTTCTGGATGGGCTGAACAACTACACAGAAACAGTGACAGTTGTGCCGTCAGAATATTACTGCGCTGCTGCTGTGCAGTATGATGCCTTGGGGGATTATCCCTTGCAGGAAATCAACCAAACGACATTTTTGCAAGCAGAAGGCGGGAACCACTACGACCTGATTTATACCTTGGCAGGCAGCAGCTGGTATGAGAGTGTGACCGGCCAGCAACGGCACTATACGTTGCAACCGCTGGAAACGCCACCAGAGAACTATGAGCCAGAACCGGCACAGGTAGGAGCCTATCTGACTGCGCCGATTGGTTTTTCCCAACACGTGATAGTTTACTTGCAGAATTTGTACACTGATGATGTCTATGATTTGGAGCTTTATGAATCGAATGGGTTGGCCGCTGTTGAACCAAATGCACTGAGCGGAAAATATGCGTTTCTTTCTGCTTATGTTGTTGGTGATGCAGAAAACCGTTACCAATTCAGCTGTGAGCAGAATGAACTCTCTACTGAAAACGGTGTGGACTTTCATTTGACAGTGACGGACACTGCCAATCCAGACCGCGAGATGAACACGCCAAGCCGAGATCAAAATAGCACGGTGCAGGCGGCGAACAGTTTCAACAACAGAAATACGGATGCACCGCAGCAGCCGACCGCAGTGCCAGAGATTGTTTCCCAACCTGTAAAGCAGCAGAAGAAGCAGCTTGATCAGTTCTCCTTGCTGCTGGACTTCATGCCGGTGGTGCTTGTGGGGGCGGTGCTCTTTGCAGTGTGCCGCAAGCATCGCCGTTGAGACCCACAGGGGTAACCGGAGCGTGAGCGACGGTTAGCAAGCATTGCATCTGGGTCCCACAGATGCAGATCAGGGACACCCTGAAACCCGTTTTGGGCAAACCCAAGCCCAATAGAGGAAGGTGACTTTATGGCGAATCGCAGACGTCCTATACCGAAGCGCATCTGGTTTACGGAGGAGGAGTGGCACTTAGTTGAAGCAAAGATGGTTGAAGCTGAAATGACAAATTTCTCGGCGTTTGGTTTAGAGATGCTTTTGCATGGAGAGGTACGGCATTATGACTTTTCCAATCTGAAACAATTAAATGCTTCGATGGGTCGCATCGCGGGCAGCATTAACCAAATTGCAAAACGCTGCAATGAAAATAAGTCGGTTCATGCCAATGATGTGGAGCAGCTGCGCCGAGAATTTCTTGAACTGAAAGCCGACTATCTGGAACGTGTGGTTAAGCTGTTGAGAAAAATTTATTGAATAGGAGAATGACGATATGAATCAAAATGAAGAAATCCGTGTGTTGTATGTGCAGCCGGGTAAGTACCCAGAGGAAATCAAGATACCTAATACGCTGGAAACTTTTCAAAAATATGTTTGTGGGAGTATAGAAAGCGTAAGATTGGACAGGGATGCCTATATCATCTGTAATGATGAAGGAAAGCTGCTTCCATTACCACCGAACCGCTTATATGGTCCAACGGATTTCTTCGCAGGTCCGTTTCTGATATGCGGAGACGGTGGTGAAGATCTGATAAGTTTGACGGATAGTCAAATTACAAAATATGAGAAAAAATATC
>OLOR01000764.1_pt1 | contig 33397 bp, 39 predicted proteins | sample 1672521 | NCBI WGS metagenome assembly OLOR01 (sample SAMEA3136695, study PRJEB25190) | human gut metagenome | biome: human gut; feature: human-associated habitat; material: faeces | place: Austria | collected 2013
TCGTTTATTTTTATGTATCAAATCTGTAAGTGGAGTGTAGTAATGATAACCGTTATCATCTATTATACGGATGCGATCTTTTAATGTTTTAAAATTTTCACATAAATAATATCCAAGAGTGTTTAAACATAAATTTATTTCGTCTTCTGTATATCTTTTACTAATTTTTCACACCTTCTTTCATTCTTTATAAAATACAACAAACTCATACTTTCATATGAGAATAGACTATTTCTTAACCACGCTTATAAAAAGCAGCAGTCACACCTTTTCGATTTAAAGAGTTTTCACCTACGCCAATAGCGATTGCGCCCTACGAGTATTGAATTAGATATTCGAGATTTCCACTCTTATTTTTAATATTCTCTATCTGTATTAGAATATTTTCTAATTCCCGATCTGGCTCTAGTCGTTGAAGATTTTCCCTCGACTTATCTAACATATGGTCTATGTATAACGTTAGGGAACTTTCCTGCACGAACAGCGATTTCTCTAATAGAAGAGTAGTACTTAGGTTTTTGTCCATATACCATCCTTACGTTGTTTCTACTTTCGTACCGTCATAATCTAGTTTCCTGACTATTGTGGTGTAAGGCTTTACGCATTACCTGCAATTAAATGTGTGCTATATGCATATTTCTATACATACGGGTATACAATTTACCCTTTTGATAATTTTCTAATTCTCGTTCTGCTGATCCGTCTGATTCGTTTAGTGCTGTGTTTAATGAGTCACGAGCTATATCAAACTGCGACATTAAGGCAGACATAACATTTCCTTGGTTCTTCAAATTGTTTAGAATATTCGCAAAATATTCTGATAATTAATAATTATCCTTATCCTTTCAGACAAGTTCAGACTATGTTTTCACCTACAGCTTTACCTGTTTAGGGCATACTCTTTCGTTTAAAGGTATTTAACCAACGCTATTGCGATTTGCGTCCTACTTCTGTTGAGTTAAGTATTCAGGATTTCCACCTTTATTTTATAATTCTTAAGTAAGAATATTCTTAACTCCCTCATGGGGAATAGTCGTTGAACGTTTATCCTCGACTAAAGTACCGAATGGTCTTCGGAATACGTTAGGATACTTCGCTGCAAACAAACCATTGTTACATCTCTACGTTTTCAAACTTTCACAATCTAGTTTCCTGATTGTTGTAGTGTAGAGCTTTAGGTTGCCCTTGCAATTAAATATGTTCTTTTATTTATATTTCTATAAATTCTGGCAAGATTCTGACCACCAGCTACAAGTTCTGTGACACTTGCACGTTGTATATCTGTTAATTCAGACCATTTGTTTGATAATTCATCAAGAATGTCATAAGTAGATTTAAACTCATTTGCATTCTTCATAATGTCAACGCCACTAAGAGCTTTGATTTCTGCTCTTAATTTTGACGTTGAAGTAGCCATTCCTTCTACATCGAGACCTTCTTGTTGCATCTCAGTTGATGCGCCCCGGATGCGCATAGAAATTGTTTTAAGTGCCGTACCAATTTTTTGGCTATCCTGGACTACACTATTTGCAGCAGTTGCTAAAGAAACTCCTTGTTCGAACGTATTTCCGGCTGCCTTTAATGACGACGCAGACCTTTGCATTGCTTCAAAAATTCCAGATGTATCAATTGGCTGTGTGTTGGCTCATAAATTGTTACTTCTTCTAAAAATAGAAGAGGGTAGGTCATTTCTGCCTACCTCTCACGTTTTAAATTTATTCGATTATAGCGTGAGATCGGACTGTATATTCATCCTAATACAATTAGGAGGATGACTTAGGTAAATATCATTACTTCTATAAACCATCGCAGTCTCTACGGATTCTATAATAATTAATTACAAATTTTTATAAAATTATTATAGCCTTTCCTCGGTCTGAACCATCTCTGGTCTTTAACCGATATAGTCATCATCAATATGTACATTAAGCACATAAAGCATATACATTACTGTATACGGAGGCAGCAAAATTTACCTCATTTGCAACATCTACAATTTTTTGCGCACTAGAAGCATCAAGTTCAAAACCTCGTAATGTAGAAATAAGACCTTGAGATGACGTTTCCTGCGTCATGTTGTCTCCGACACGTTGAAGAAGAGTTGTCATGTCGGACAGTTGTTTTGCTTTTTCTAAGTTATACCTTTTTGTTACTTCTTCTATATATGTCATAGAAGAGGGTAGGTCATTTCTGCCTACCTCTGCAATTTCATTTTTAGATTATATTTGCAGAGCAGATCATACCTTCATCTCATTAAGAGATGTCCCCATACGCTTAATCGTTACCTTTTAAGCTGTGATCGTTACGGGACTCATAAAATAATTAATTTTTCTTATAATATCTTCCTTAGAATCAGTGTATGGAATTCTAAGAAGTGTTATATCATTCTCTTTACAATATTTATTTTTGATTGCATCATTTTCTTGAGTTAGTTTAAATTTTTCTTCGCCACCCCAACCGTTGACAGGATAGAAGTGATGAAATCCATCATACTCAATAATTAGGTTGTATTTTGGGATATAAAAATCGAATGGTAGCATATCACTACCTTTAGAATTTCGACAATCAGAAAATCTCTTTTCTTCTTCGAAATAGATATGTAAAGATGTTAAATAATCGTGAATATATTCTTCATATTGACTACGGTTATTACAACCACATGAGCGTGTGTGACCACGAGTTAAATTATTTAATGTAACATCACATTCATTTCCGCAATCACAATCACAATGCCAAATAACACCTCCATTTGCAGCACGTTTTTCAATCGGATATAGTGCTGTTAAATGTCCAAATGTTTGACCTGTAATATCATGTGAACTTCCAGTCTTCATAACACCTTTTATATGGAGTGTTGCTCCACTTGTTAGTGCATCCGCACGAATTATATATTCGTTATTGTCAATACCAATACATCTGCAATATGTACGTGGTTTTTTAATTTCTGGTTTTATTTTGTATTTATATAACATTTCTATTACGGTAAAATCACCGTAAACATTTCCTGTTAAATCTTTTGCTTTTGGCATATTGACCTCCGAAAATAGAGAACAATATAACTTATAATTAATTATTTTATGCATTACCCTCGGTATTGTCCTTCTCAGGAGTTTCACCGATTTGAGAGGATTTTCACTTATACTTCACAGTATAAGGGAGCAATATTCTACCCAATCTCGACCAATCCGCAGTACTACTAATTACATCACTAATCGTAGCACCATACTTCTTAGCACTATTAGCCGCTTCGTCCCAATAGCTAGATAACTGAGAACCAGAAGCATCTGACACTTTTGCAAGCTCAATCTGTGCAGCATTTATATCTTTAACAGCAGTAATTATCTGTCTTGGAATTTGAAAAATACCATTTTGGATCATTGAATAAATTCCAGAGAACTGAAAAATCTGACCGAAAGATTTTTTAAACCTATCTGCAAAAGATAATCCAAGTAATCCTTCTTTACCAATCTCAGACATGAAATTCGAATACTGCTTTTTGACACCTGAAAACTCATCTACATTTGTGACTTTCGCAGCTTTTAGTTGAAGTTCTTGTAATTTCTGAATCCATTCATCTGTCAGTTTTGTATTTGCTTTAATTGTTTTACCGATCCTATTTATAAAAGTAGAAACATCCAGTTGGTTTACAGCTTTTGCAACTTTTTTAGGAGCATCAGCCATATCGAGCATTTTTGCCTTTGTTTCGGATATTTTATTATCCATCTTTGAAAATACTTGAGTAAGACTTGCAAGCTGATTGTCACTTAGTTTTCCCTTTGAAGACTGAAACATTTTATTGTATTCCGCTTGCAAAGAATTAATTTGCTTTTTAAGTTCAGATATTTTATTCCCGTCTTTTCCAACATCAAGACCAGTCAATGTAATTTTTTTTCTACTAATCTCATCTGCAAGATTCTTTAATAATTTATAATTGGAAATATCTTTTTCGACAGATTTACTTCCACCAATTTCAATATTTATCTTCTTGCCTTTTCCGCCAGATAATGTTTTAATCGTATCAACAGCTGTATTTAACTCATTAATTCCATTTACATTAAATTTAACGTTTACATCTTTTGACTTTAACTTGTCAATATATTTTAACGATTTACTATCTAGCCCCTCTAATCCAGTAGCTTTGAATTTCAATGGAATTTCTTTTTTTTTTAACTCTTTGATTTGTCCATCTAACTTCTTTGCATCAAGTTCTGCTTGGACTTTTAATCTAAAATCACTCATTTTTGTTAATCACATCCTTTCTTTTACATGAAAAAAGAAGACGTGATTAACGTCTTCTTGTGTTTAATGTTATGTCAACTATCCATCAGCTAAAGCTAATAGGATTCTTTGATATCATCTATTTAAAATGTTTGGCAAATTTATCATAAGCCATTTTTTTAATCTCATCTTCTGAGTCTTGCCAAAGTCCTGATTTACCAAGTACGCCAGCAGTATGATCTTCAGCAGCTTGCCAAACTTCTCTTGCAGAAAATGTACCTGTTGCATATCCATGACCTGCTTCTTCCATATATATATCTGTAGAAACAGTATTCCCAGACCTTTGTACTCCATCAGATGTTGGAGCATCGCCATATTTTCCAGTTCTTATATAACTTGAAGGATCTCCTTGAGAATAGAACGACTCTGCATTTCTTGACGCTATCATTTCGCCTTCGACACTAATTTCATCCATAACCTGCGCCATTTCCTGATTTACAGCAGATAATAATGATTGAATATCTGTAAAACTTTTTGTTCCCATATAACCACCTCTTTATTTGTCTGCAAGTACATTTCTCGCACCAAAATCAGCTACTTTCTTTTCTAGAGTTTTATTTTTCTTTCTTTCATCTTTTAACAAATCACAGAGATTTCCAATCTGAGATTTTAAACCATCAACAACTTCTGATTCATCAACTTTAAAATCCACAGCATTTTTTATAACATCCGAAACAACATCTGCGGTAATTTCTTTATCTGATAACTGGTCAATAATGCTCTTTGCTTTCTCAATTGTATCCGGTGTAAGTTCTGAAAGTTTTAAATTAGAAAAGTTGCTCATGGCAGAGTCTAGGTCGTTAATAAAATTAGAAATAGAAGAAATAAATTCTGATTTTTCATCTGTACAATGAATTCTTTTCTGTTTTTCAAACTCAAGTTTTTCATTTACATTTTCAATTACAAATCTCATAATATCAATGTACTTACCATTGTCTACGTTATGCTTTTTTGCAACTTTGTCATTCGCAATATCATAGCAAAACTTATGTACAAGTCCTCTCAGTTCTTCATCATTTTCTACACATTCATATACATATTCGTCATTATCAAACTTGACACCATCAATAAAGAATAGTGCGATTGCTTCAATTTTTCCAATCCCTGCATAATATGGAGTATATTCACCATCTGTAAAATAGTAATCCGTAATATAATTAATAACATTGATCTGATCGCTGATTGTAATGTTTTCTTTGATTCTCATATTTTCTTTTTTCATAAGAATGTCTCCTTTTAATTTCCATATAAAAAGAGCCTATGTATAACACATAGACTCTAAATATAATTCACAATATTTTTATTATTTTGTTTTAGTTTCTGTATCTTCAATTGTTTCACCTTTTATAAAGGCTTCAATCTCATCAATAGATTTACCAGAAGATTTAATTGCTTTCAGCAACTCGTTCATTTTGTTTTCTTCATCAATTTTTGTTTTATATTCTTCGTAGGCAACTTTTTCTTTTTGTAACTGTTTTATCATCTTTTTCTGTTCAGAAATGAAAGCTTTTTCAGTTTCAATTTTATGCTTTGCATCATTAATTTTCTTCTGTGCATCATTGATTAATTTTTCGAAATCTTTTTCTTCAACGATTTTCTTTCTTCCTCTTGGCATAATTATTACCTCCAAATATTTATTTTATATTTGGATAATAGCATTAAATAAAAGAGAAGTAAAGCAGTTTGTTTTACAAATGCGTGTCAGCTATAAATTTTTTAATATTGTATTTATAATTCACCTTTTTACATGCGGATTCGACATAAATCGCATTATAACTTATCAAATCTTTTTTATTGAATGACTTCTTATTTACTTCAGAAATCATTTTATTAAAATCACAAATTTCTATAAAATATGTATCATTTGATGTGTTTCTAAAATTAATTAGAAATCCAGCAACAAGATTATGCTTACTTGCATTTGTCAATTCTTCTATTTGGTTATCACGAATCATTGATAGAGATACAGAAGTTGATTTTGTCGATTTTAATTCTAAACAGTATAACGTTCTTGAATCATCATTAAACATAATAAAGTCGCACATGTTATGACTTGCAAATCTTGTATTTGATCCACCACCAAAACTGGCTGCATTATCTTTCAATCTATAAATCCATAAATTATCTAGTTCTTCAACAGAACTTTTCCAATTCTGTTCAAATCTTTTTCCTTCGTTAACAGCTATAATAAATCACTCCTAAAAAATATTTAAGAGTAGGAGAGTAGCAGTTCAGTCTTTTACTACTCTCCACAAATACTCTTACCATACGACTGAACCTTGTATGGTAAAAATACTTGACATTAATTGTGCCGTAAGTTATAATTTTAATTTGCATATGTCTCCACACATATGAAACTTTTCGGCACATAAGGAAAGGAGTCATATCATGCAGAATTTTTACTACATCAGTATGATTCTTCTAGGAATAGCACAGACTATTCTAGATGTAATCATCGTTCTTAAGAAATAAGATTGAAGCATTCAATCTAAAATCAATATAAATTGTACAAATGATAAGAATTCAAACACAGAAAAATTAGCCACTTTTCTCCGATAAAAATAAAATCTTATGATTGGTGTAGAAGTACAATTGATTTTTTATGATTTATATTGATTTTCACTTGCGTAAGTGTTATGGTATAAGAGTAGTAAAAATATTACAATATATGGCTTCATAGTGCGAATTGGCTATTTGCACGAGCGAGAGTTAAGAGATAAGTACCCAAGTATATTGGGTACTTATTTCTTTATAATGTACTCGCCACCTAACATTATATCTTTGATAGAAAGTTCTTGGTACACATCTACATGTGGTAAAGGCGAGTACATTCTATAGGGCAACATGAAACTGCCCTTTCATTTTTTTAATTTTTATCAGTATTGTATAAAGTTGTAACCGGTATGATTGGCAAATTATTCATTACATATTCGTATTTCTTCTCTCTGTTATGATTACCCATAAGACCTCGATATGCCTCGTAAACAGAATTGAATTCATCAACTTCATCTGAAGGAATGCCATCTAGTCTAATATATTTTTCATATTTTTGATCTATTTTATCACCCAACAATTCTTTTGTTCCAACCATTAATGACTCAATCTGAGTAGATCTCGTAGAATCTGATTTTGCCAAAAAATCAATAGATTCCTTCAAATCTTTCTGAATATTCATAGATTGTTGTCTATACGGAGTATAGAATCTAACAAGTTTTTCCTCAAATAAATGATCTGTATTACTTGAAGCTTCATTAAATCTATCACTTAACTCCGTAACCTTATCAACTGTTTCCTGCAATAAAATCTTTTGTTCTCTTTTTTCACGCTGAAATTTTGTTTCAATTCCAAGAACCTTACAAAATAGATTCTTGCAAATAGGTATAAAATAATTAAGTCCAATAATAATCAAACATAACTGTGTAATTAACTTTACATAATCAATTTCCATAATTGGTCTGATTGCATCCATTCATGTAACACCAGTCCTTTCTTTACTTCTTAGGGCTAGTATACGTTAATGCTTTTTCAGAATCTCCAATGCCTTTTGTCGTTGGATCTGTGATTGCATTGAACAATGATACAAGAGCCATAACAACAACATATGGATTACTAACTGCCTGAACAAAAGTATCTCCAACTTTCGCCCAAGTTGTTAAATCACTTGCCTGTAGTCCAAAATATGTAAGGATTGGAATCACTACAGAAATAATTACCTGGGAGATAAATAAAATATTCTCTTTGTTAAATCTAACTTTCCAATTTAATTTCTTCATAATTTGCTCCATTTCTAATAGGAGAGTAGCAGACCTTCCTGACTATTGCGTTCTTTTTGGTAATACTTGCTCACAGGTATGTCACCTACTTTTACACTCATCATCTTGAGTAACCTATTTCATGTAAATTTTCTTAATGTATCTACGCACTTTTTAAATTCATCACAAACATAATTCAATTCATCTATTGTCTCTGATCCAGAAAATGTCATACGAATACAGCTATTCAAGTCTTCGTTGTTTAAATGTATTTCTTTTAATGTATTTGACGGTTCTTTATTTCCAGAATTGCAAGCTGAACCTATAGAAACCTGAATACCTTTTGTATCAAGCAATGTCATTAAATGTTCTCCATCAATTCCTTTTACGCATATGAAAAGATTGTGTTTAAGTCTATCTTTTTCAGAACCAACAATATAAACATCTTGAACATTGTCTTTAATGTAATTCCAAACATAATCTCTACCATTAAATGAATTGTTTTCATACTCATAATTTTCAACAGCTTTTCCAATTGCAGCTATTCCCAATATATTTTCAGTACCACCAAACAGTCCTTGCTCTTGAGAACCATAAATAAGTGGAGACAATTCTATATTTTTCTTTTTGTATAAAACTCCACAACCTTTTAATGCGTGAATTTTATGACCGGAAAAGCCAATCATATCAATATCTAATTCTTTAACATTCACAGGAATAGAAGATATACTTCCTGTGCAATCCAAATAAACAATTCCATTAAAACTATGTGTTAGTTTAATGATTTCCTTTACATTTTGGACTGTTCCTATTTCAGAATTTGCATAGTCAATAACAACAAACGGTTTTGGGTCACAATGTTCTAATATATCTTCAAATATGAACAAGTTAATTTTCCCGTCTCCGTCAACATAAATCTTTTGCGAAAATGAAATATCTTCTATGCATTTTAATATTGATTTATGAGAAATAGCAGAGTATAATACAGTACAATTATTGGCTTTGTCATATCCTTTAATTGCTAATGTATTACTTGCAGAACCACCGCTTGTGAAAATTATTTCATCCGGATTAGAATTAATAAATTTTGCTACATTATCTCGTGCTTTCTCTATAATTCTTTTAGACTCTTTTCCAGCTTCGTATGTAGAAGATGGATTATAAAACGAATCAAGTAAAGACGTAATATATTTTTTTACAGAAGGTGATAGAGGAGTAGTTGCAGCATTGTCTAAATAAACTTTCATGCATAACACCTCTAATCATAATATTCGTTATTAATGTAGAAATTTTTTAATGATTCAAATAGTTCAGGTGTTTTTGCGTATTTCCACACCGTCATTCCAGAATCATCTGTTTTGATGAATGTGTATCTAATACCATTCGACTTTAGCCATTTAAATTCTTCAACAAAAGTCGTAGAGTATTCTTTATCATATTTCATTAAATTCCTTTATTTCCTTTCTGATAATGAAAATCGTAAAAAATAGGGACATATAATTTCATGATATATGAATTTATACATCCCTTTCTTTACACTCATATATCAATCACTCAGTTTTTCATTCGTTGTATCTGTTTTCTTTTTAGAAGAAAGACTTACAACTTCTTTCTTTTCTTCTTTTGTGATTTCATCAACAAGTTTTACGATATTACTCTTAAAAGTGTGTTTTAAATCACAAGAAGCAAGAATTTTCTTTGCTTTTGTTTTATCAATTGCTTTCTGCTCGTAATCACTTACAGTTTGGAATACATCCTTGCAATTTTCATTGTCAAATAAGTTTTTCCATGCAGGGAGATTAACACCATTTCTACAAGAACCGCAGTACTCATAGGCATTTCCACAGCATAGACATACTCTGTTGTTTGCCATCTTATTTCTCCCTTCAAATTAATGAAGAGTGGATTTCTCCACCCTTTTACATATTATCTACTTCGTCAGCATCATATGTTTTATAAAGTACCTTATCTGTTCCACAGTAATCGATTTCAAGATCTCCCTTGAAGTCCATTGTTGCAGAATCAGATCCAATAGGGAATGATACTTCTGGAGATACCTGGAATGATGGGAACTCTACATAATCAGCCTTAAGCTCATTCTTTTTACATGGATTGTAATATGTAGCTTTCATGATTCCACGTACAGAAGATGGGAATGCATCAGCTCTATTTGTGATAACAGCACCTTTAGACGCTTCACGAATATATTTTACAAAATACATTTCTGATTCAGTGTCTGTTGGGAGAGTAAGTGTATGTGTCTCTTTTGCTACTGAAAAATCTGTTGTACTTGCGCTTGTTCCAAGTTCGTATGTCTTTCCGATAGAGCCATCTCCGAAATACTGTGCAACCTTAACTGTTCCTTCAACAAAGTCTGCGCCAAGGTCAACTGTCTTTGTTCCAGCAGGTACACGGAACATTTTCGGCATCTGAACCTTATTTTCAGATGATGCGAAAATAGCTTTACTTCCAGAAGAAGCTTCAACAATATTCATGTTGCAGAATGCATTTGTTGCATTAAATGTACCACTCTTACCTTTCCAAATTTTCTTGATAAGGTTTCCATTCTTATCTTTTACTTCAGTTGACTCTGCTGTAATTTCTACTGTAGCCTCTGAAAGCTGTGTAAGAACATACAAAGGGAGTTCTGTTGAAAGGTCTTCTGCATAAAAGTACAGAATTTCTTTATAAATTTTGTCGCCTAATTTGAATGACATAGGTTATTCCTCCTTTTATTTTTTTTGTTTTTAGGTAATAAAAAAATCATGCAGTGATTCGAACATCACGCATGAAATTAAATTGATTTTTATCTATTTTGCTTGTATCAATAAATCCAGAATACATACCGCCATATAGTGCATGTGTTGTTTCATAAATCTGAAGACGTTGAACACTATCCATGAATTCAACTATACAAACTTTTCTTAATTCATCTTTTTTATATGGGAATCCAGGATGATTTAGACAGAAAGAAATCATTGATAACAGATTAGAATCAGATTTTTTCTTTTTCTTTTGGTTTAATTGTTTTTGCCTGTCATTGTTAATCAAATCTTGTTTTAAAACATTGTTTGAAGTAAACTCTTCCTCTGGCGGAAAAGAATTGAACATGAATTGAATATATCTACACATTTTTTCTCGTGTATTATCATCTATTTCAATACCATGCATCCTATCATACAATACGATTTCTTCCCCTTCTTCTGTGTGTTTCGAATACAAATCAAAACACGAAAAATCAATGTCTCCAAAAATTAGTTTTGAATATTTCGGATTTATTGTTTTTATCAACATAGCAAATAGTTCTTGGTTTGTTATTTTATTCCAATCTATACCCATGTCATATAACTGCACCCTATATGAAGTAGTGTTACATGTAAAAGGAGCAATTGTTGAGTATAAATTAGCATCGCCATAATCAACAAAATCTTGAATACATGGCTGATGAATTGTTATTTGATCATTGACTACATAATCTTCTCCAAAATATAATTGAAGAGGGTTAAAGTCAATTTTTATCTTTTCTTCTTCCTCTAGATTTTCTAATTGCTTATCATATACATCTTGAATAAATGCTGTATCCATTTGATCACCTCCTATTTGAATAAGAAGTAATTCCATTTTTAGTTACAGACATTTCATTAGGAAGCATGATCTCAAACTGAAGTGTTCTCACTAAATATGTATTATCCATGATAGATTCTTTATTAAATGTCGGCTTTGTCTTTGATATTTCAAAACCAGCCCAAGCAAATCTTTCTCTAAGAATCGCAGCAATCAAATCATGACGAGGAATTCCAGTGTATTTGTCTATAATGTCTCCTGAATTGACAAATACTGTAAATGTAATGTCTAAATATTTTTCGACATTATTTCCACGCACTAATTCATTAAACATTGTCTGGTAACATATATAATTTTTCTTGTGCGTAGATGTTTGTGGAAAGAATAAAAAAGGACGAATAAGAGATGTTTCACCGAAATATCTATCCCATTCACCCTCAGTATTAAGAGTTCCGTCTTCGTTAAATAATTCACTTTCTAACTCTTCATCATGCAAGGCATATAGAAGTTCTGGAGTACTTAATAGAATCTCTTTTACTTTATTCTTATATCTAATATTGTCATCATCAGGAGATTTAGAATAAGTAATTAATTTATTAATTAATTCTTTCTTGGTTGAAAAATCATAAATATTTTCTTCCATGTAACAACCTCCTAGATGCTAAGTTCAAAATCAAATGATGCAGATAAATTTCTTATATCAGACGTTATATTACATACAACGTGCAATGTTTGTCCGAGAAAAGTTCTATCATCTGGAAATTTGATTTTAATATTATTAAATTCATTTTGCTTCAACCAAGTGGCAACATCAGTAATATCTTCATCTCCAATAAAACATTTCCATTCAAATGTTGCATCAGAATATGTATTTGTAACATCAATATTAGAATCATCTGTTATGTTTACTTTGAGCAGTTTATAACTACCACCAACTTTAAGAATGTAATTAGAAGCCGTGATAGAAACCTTGTACTCAGGCTGTGTTGTAATTGGATTTCTTTCGTCTACTGGCTCAAAAGTAGAATCGTAATAATCTGCATACATACCAATAACATGACCTTCTTCATCTTTTTCGATGTAATCTTTATGTTCATCCCAGAAGTTCTGATATAATGTTAATTTCTGTATTCCCATTGGTTTCGTATTCTCAATCTTAGTAACCTTCCAAACTGCTGGATGTTCTGTTGGTGCGCTAACAACCAACCGCATTGTTCTATTCAGATCATCGTTGTACCAGAATTTTTCAGTATACTTATTTAATGGCATCCAGATTTTCGTCTGATTATCCGGGTGCGCAAAATATGTCCATTTGTTACTTTATTAACTCGCTAATTTTAATAAAGATAGAAATTGTTTTCTATTTTCTTTTACTTTCATAAAAGTGCAGATCATATCATTCACCATGCCAAAATTGGTTTAGGTGTTCCCCACTTCGGAACGCTTGTCCCTATTCCATTTCAGGAATGATCGTTGAACGTTCTCCTGTTCGGAGCTTCGCTGCTGATTGTCCATTTTTGCAAAATAAAAACACCTCAGTCCGTAGACAGGTGTTGCAAATAAGTTATCTATTTATTTTTCAAACATTCACATTTGTATTTATTTCATTACTATGTTGTAGTATAAATAGCTTTAGGATTTTCCAGCAATTCGAGGAAATACATCACTATCGTTTCCAATAATGACGGACTATATTTTGTATAATCTCTGTACTCACCAATTGTATCAATTGTTAATTTGTCAGTGCGTTACTCTGACAAAAATAGAATAACTCTATTTCTTATACTTTCGCATAAGTTCAGGTCATATCAAATCCATATCTTTTCAGACTTAGGATGTCTCTGTTAACTCACTTGAGTACATGACCGTCGAACCTTATCCTATTCGGATCTTGGCTGCGTATTACCTAATCCAATCATTTTTTAACATTCGCACTTGATTTTTTTCATATCTACGCTGTAGTACGACTGGCTCTAAAGGACTCCACGCAATTAAAAGACTTTCGACATATTGTTTCCAATATGAAGCGCATACATTTTACGAATTTTGGTTTCTGAGTACTGTCCACATTTTTCTTTTTACTCTTTTCTTTCCATCTGTCTCAACCCATGTCAAGTGATAATCACATGGAAGGATAAGATACTTCATAAACTGATTAGCATACTCTTTATCTACAACCATCCACTTTCTATAAACCCCTCTATCGTCAGGAATGTCTACGTAACTAGAAATCGGAAATTCTGTCATAAACACATTCCTATAATCTTTTTCAAAATAATAAAGCTCGTCACCATCAGTAAATTCTAATGGTTCACTAGGTCTGAATTGTAAATAATAACCTACCTGATCTTTATCAATTGAACGATATTCTTTAATAATAAATTTTGCATCTATAGGTGTTTTGGTTGTATTTTCATGAGTAATGTGATAATTCTTTTCCGGTTGATCATCATGAAAATAATCATAAATATAACAATGTTTTGCTTGAATATCATTTTCAAACGTTTGCTCCATAAGAAAATCTGAATTTTCTTTTGAAATTTCACCAACTGTTTTTGCGTTATTGATTTTTAAGTTTGAAATACGTCTAGCTGTTGATAGGCTTGGCATTGTTGTCTACCTCCTCCAACATAGCTTTAATATATCCGTGAGAATCTAAAATTGCCCTTCTGAAAATACTGTAATTATACCTTGGACTGTCTACGATATCATAAGCTGCTTGAAGTGTTGCCATAAGAAACACCATTTCTTCTGGATATCCAAGCAACGTATTTAATCCACCAAATTTAAATAAGATATTTTCAAAGTATCTTTTAAACTCTTCATCAGAATTAAAAATTTTAGTTGTAACTAGATTATCTTTGTATAAAAGCAATCTATGAATATTTTTGTGCATGAGCATCGCTGCATTTTTTATTTGTTCATCAGAAAATTCTCCATATAAATAATCCATACTAGACACCTTTATTAATATAAGAATTATAAAGATAACCATGGTCTCTAATCGTCTTACTTAATTCTTTCTTTACATTATCCAGTCTTGCTTGAAGAAGTTTATAAGGATTATTTAACATCTTTTCTTCTTTACCACCAAGCATCATAAGAGTATAATTCAACGAATCAACTCTTGGACTCAACCACTCAATAGTGATTCCAAGAACAAATAATCTGCACACATATTCAACATCAGAACTTTCATCTATTGAATTCTCAAGTTCAAAAGAGACCTCTTGAACTTCATCATCCAATGTAATAGAAGAGAAGAGTCTTCTTACTCTTGTATCTCCAAGAACATTGTGTAGTCGTTCTGTGTAAATTTCTACAAAGTCATTAGAATCTAATGCCAATTCTTTTGGATCGTCAATTCTACTTAATGCTCTTGAAAAAATAGTTTCATAAGGAAGTATCATGATAACCTCCTTTATTTAACAAACAATTCGCTTAAAAGATTAAAATCAGAATCAAAGATTTCGCTAAGTTTTCTTACTTTTGAAATACTATCAAGATTACCATTTGCAATTTCAGTCGCAACCATCTGCTCAAGAACACTTCTTGTTGTGTCTGGAAGTTCTCTGATTTCCAATTCCATCTGATGAACTGGCATTCTGAGAATATCCAACAAGTCATTTCTTGTATACATCTTCTCGTATACTCGTTTTACAGTTGGGAAATCTTCAAGTAAATCTTCATCAAGAATAACAAATCTTGGTAAGAATACATGATCCGAACCTTTTCTAATTAAAGAAACAAGGTCACGATAATTGATTTCACAATCATATCCATAATCTTTAAATTCATAAAGGTTTCCAGACTGAGATGTAATATTTAGACCACCATAACATACCGATCTACATAAAATATAATCTGAATCTGTAAATACCTTTTTCTCTTTTGCGATTTCTTTTTTAATTGGGGTTTTTTCAACAACTTTTTCAGTTGTCTCAGTTTTTGTTGCTACTTTTTTTGTCGTAGTAGCGTTTTCCTTTTTTGCTCGTGCTGTAGGCATTGCTTTCCTCCGTTCAAAAATAGAAGAGTAGCGGTTAAACTACTCCTCTAATATATTTTTTATTGTTTAGGTTACTCTGTAATAGTCCACTGACCAAATACTTTACCGATTCTTGTAGCAATACCAAACTCTCTCTGAACTTCATATTTCATGATATCAGCGATGTTTGCATTAGCTGTTCCACGGTCTGTGATTTCTTCGATGAGAGTCTCACCAACATCAACCATGTCAACAAGTTTCTCATCTCCGGATGCAAATACGTAAAGAACATCGTCTTTGTACATATCTTTTGTTAAATCGTTCTTTGCAAATCTCTGTGGAATTTCAACAAGTGTGTAACGTCCGTAATTTCCAAGACGACCCATCTTAGCCTTGTCTTCTTTCTGAGAAGATGCGATCCAATTAATATCAATAAGTCCTTCAAGCTCCTGAAGACCTACCATTGTTCCCATAATAACAACTTCAGCATTGTCGTTTGCTACAGATACGTTCTGAAGAACTTTGTTGAATTTCTTTCTGTTTGCTGTGTTAAGTGCGCCAGTCTGAACAAACTGTGTCTGTGCAGGAAGTTTCTTGTGTGCTTCAAGAATCTCTGCAAAGATAAGTTCCTGTGCCATAACAACAAATGCTTTTGTGATAGCATCTACAAGTTTTGTCCAATCTTCCTGTCCAACAAGGTATCTGTCAATATCAGCACCTACAGCAGCACCATAAACATCTGTTTCGACAGAGTATGTTGTATTTTCTGGCAATCTCTGAAGCATTGTATCGTGGTGTCTCTTACCCATTCTTGCTACAGAAAGAATAACCTCGTCATGCTCATTAACAAAAAGATTTGTATCCCCATCGTTAAGATTTTTATAATTAACAAGTGCATTGAACCACTCGTTCTCTTTAAGACCTGTAGAAACTGTCCAATCTGTTACTTCCTCAATTACATCGAAGAACTGACGACCATAATCTCTATAAGCACGTTCTCTTTCTCTACGGGAAGAATCTTTTGTAAGACCAAAGATTCTAAGAGATACTTCACGAAGTTTGTCCTCTGCCTCTCTCTTTGAAATTCCATCGTCAAGTTCATTTTTATATAAATCGAACATTAAGTTCTTTACTTCCTCATAAGAAGTTTTCATTTCGTCAAATACATTAAGTACATGTGCGCTAAAATTCATCTTTCTCATTGGTTATTCCCTCCTTTCTTACTCTGCTGATACTTTGTGCTTCTGGCTTCCAGCCTCGATAGTTACTTTCTTACCAACAACAGGTGTTCCATCAAATGCGTCTTCACTAAGCTCGTAAACGTCTGTTACTGTAAGTACAAGTCCTCTAACTGTCTTTGTTCTCTCAGCAGAAGCTGCGTTGAAGAAGTTAGATGCTTTTGTAAATTCACTGTTGTAACTCTCAGCGATTACTGGTACTTCATAGATAAGAATTGCTGGTGCATTAACATCAACTTTCTTAACCTCTACATACCAGTTTCCGTTAGCAGCCTGCTCAAGAATTTCTCCTTCAAATCCTACTGGAGCGTCAGCAACTTCGTACTGATCAAAGCTTACATAAGCTCCTTTTCCGCAAACTGTACCGTTGTCTGTATTTTTCTTAATTACCATGTTTAAAACTCTTCCAACTTTGTCTGAAAGGACTTTAGTTGGAAACGCAACGTGGTGTTTTTCTACGTTGTATCTAATAGCCATAGTGTTTATACCTCCTATTTTTTACATAATAAAAAGACCGTCTTATTGACGATCCTTGCCTTTAAAATTATTTAATTTTTTATTTTTCTTCTTTAGCAAACAATTTTCCATATCTGCTAGGTTTTGCAGCCTTTTTATTTACGCTTACAAACTGTTTCTTTGTTGTAGTTTCTTTTTTTTCTGGTTTAGAAAGTGCGAAATTACCATGCTCAGAAACATAATCTGAATGAAGAACTTTAATTTCTGTCTCAAGATCAGCAAGAGAATAATTGTCCATTTCAGAAACAAGCTTCTCATAATTTTTATTTACGAATTTTCCTTCTTCGTCTTTCTGTGCAAGAATCTCATACTTTTCAGAATCAAGAATTGCTTTCTTCTGCTCACGAAGTTCATTTAATTCAACTTCCTCTTTGAATGCTTTTAATTCAGCATAGTTTGAACGCATTTCTTCAATTGAAATCTTCTCGGACTCAGTAAGGAGCATTGCAAACATTTCTGTTCTTTCTCCTGTAAGTGCAATATTATCATCCTCTCTTGTGTAGGACTGTTTGTAATATTTGTCACTATCCCAATCCTGCATAATAAAATATTCATCATATACTTGAGATACGTAACACCATTCAGAGTCATTTCTGTAAATAGAACATAATGCATTTAATGCGTATCTTATGTCTTCAAAAGAAATGTCAAACAATTTGTTAAACAGCTCATCTTTTGAAAAACTTTCTGCTTCAAATTCTTCTGTAGTAGTATCTTCAGTTTTCTCTTCGACAGTCTGTTCCGGTTCTTCCTGACCATCTTCTACTGGTTCAGTAGTCTTAGGATCTTCTTCGGAGGATTCCTCAACTGTTTCCTCAGATTCTTCTTCTGTGGTAGTTACTTCCTCTTCAGACTCTTCTGTTTCAGTTACCTCCTCATTTTCAGTAACTTCCTCTTCAAAGTGTTCTTTGTTCAATTCGGTTCCTCCTTTCGTAATTTTTTCTTTTATTTCAAAACTCTCAAGAATACTTGTTAATTTCTCAAGAGTCTTTACCAATTTATCATTTAAAAATGTTTCAATTGCATTTTTATCAACTGCAAAATCTTCAATCTTAAAATTGCTTCCAGCCATTCCAGGGTTAACATCCTTAGAAAGCAGTGTCAGACCTGATACATAAAAATCATCAAGTACTAAAGTTCCATTCTTAGCATTGAAACTCAATTCTCTGATACTCAATTCAATAGAACAATCTACAATTCCACGTCTATTTAAAATATCAATTGCATCCTGACAGTATTCGTCATACAAATAACCATGCAACACAGCACGATTTACTTTTGCATCTTCGTCATATTCAATGGACGTTTTATTTCCATCAATTACACCAATTGGCTGTTCTTCATAAACAACTTTGTCATTTCCGTCTTTGTCTGAAGTTATATAATAATCATGTGATCCGAAATCAAGTTCATCATCTGAATTTGTTGTTATGTGAGCCAAAATAGGTCTAAAATTTGCTGATGGAACATTTTCATTGAATGATTCTTCTGATATTTCTGACATATTAAGATTTACATGGTCGTGAAATGCTCTACTTACAAAAGGAGTAAGTCCTTCTTTATGCTTATCTTCATTTTCACTTTCCTTTTCAAAATTACCGTTCATACGAACCATCAATTCTTTTCCAGATTCATCGCTACTAAAATGTGAAAAATTATTTTTTAAACAAAAAGAATATAGTTCGTCAACAGACATAATTTTTCTTTTTTTTCTTCTAGGCATTATTTAACAATTCCTCCTTTCTTTAAAAATAAGTATAAAAATACCACTCGGTAGAATAGAAGAGTGGCTAAAATGTAAGTATATTGCTATACTGTATTTTTGATTTATCTATATTTGAAAACTGAAGTTTATCAGTATTCAAAAATATATACATTCCATTTGATTCATTAACTACTTGAAATCCAAGTTTCTTTAAATTTTCAGAGGTAGTGGAATCTGTTGTTTTTAAAAACTTTTCTTTCATATAACCACCTCGTTATTTTCTGTCTCTCGATTTAGCTCCATCATTACTTATTTCTGAATCAGAAACTTCAGGTCTACCACCATCACTACTTTTATTTGATACTGTATTAGCAGAAGTTAATGGTTTGAATTTACCTGTAAGATTTAAAATATCATTTTCTAAGAAATTCATAGCCAATGTATCTAATTCCCCAACACCATTCAAACTATTAATTGCTATAATATTAGGAAATCCATATTGCAAATCTTTCTGCATAGATTCTTTGAATGCATCTCTTGTATGAATAGATACATCAAAGAACTTAACTTTTGCATGATTTTTTACTTGATAAGAGAGCATTCTATTTACCCACCCTTGTATTTGCCCAAGTAAAGCAGAAATTGCAAAAGCACTATCAACTTTATTTGCAGAACGAACACCCTCTGAGTTAGTAAGAGTAGCAGAATTTAACGTCTGCGCACCACCTGATGTGTTGAACAATTCTTTTGTAGCTTTTTGTACTTTTGTTGTGTCTGAAGCTTGGTCATCAGAAAATGATATTGTGTCAAGTGGAAGTGGGGTTATAATAGAGCCGATATAAGGTGGAAGACTATCTACCAGTTTGTTATAATAATCTACAGCAAAATCTATATTTACAGCCCATTGGTCAGGTTCGTCCGCACTAGAAATTGTTGGAATGGTAGCAGTAATCAACTTGTAAATTTGCTGATCATCTGCAACAGCCTGCACATCAGCAAGATTCAAAAGACCTATCAAATCAATAAATAAACCACTGAATATTGGTACGATTGTTTCCCAGGTTTCAACTCTTGACTTTGTACATATAGCATATTCATCTGGCATTGGTTGCCATTTTTTCTGATTATTTCCACCGTATTCTTTATACATTGACAACAGTGGATCGCCAAGAAATTCAAGTACATCCTCGAACTTTTTATATTTGCTCATATCTACATAGAATGCATAATCGCCAGTAAAATATTTGCCAGATATTCTACAATATTCTGGCGGAATTTTTAAAATAAACATTCCAGTTTCATCTAACCAACAACATCCGTAAAAGACATCTTCTATAAAATTGTTGATTAAAACCTGCAAAAAGTTGCCTTGTAAAGACATTCTATCTAGCCATACCAATGTATCATAGTAATCTTTTAATATACTTTCCTTATCATTATCACCAGTTGGATCATATGACGGAACTACGTATCTTGCATTTAAATCAAACATTGTAGCGTTATACATAATTAATCTAAAATATGGCTGGCAACGGTAGAATAGATAACGTGATAGTCCACGCAGTTCGTCTTCGTAACTATCAATATTCTGTAGATATTTAATGACGTTTTCTTTACTATACGAGCTTATAGAAATTTGACGTGTCGTTTTCGTTATATCACGAACTTTTTTAAATGAATCTTGTGTTTCTGCAAATCGTTTTTGTTCTGCTTCTAATTCTTGTATATATGTTTTCCTATCAGCAGCAGTCTTATAGGCTTTGTTTTTCGGAGATGTTTCAGTCATCCCTTTTTTTGATTGTGTCATTTTTGATGCGAACACCTCCTTTTCTATTTAGTTATATTTTTTTGATTTTATGTTTTTTGGATTTTTATTTAGATTGCTTTAGAAAACGATGACTGTCGTTTTGGTTGATTGATTGAGAGTTTGGAGAGAAGAGATTGAGTGGATGCTTGTGGACGTTTTTGTCTAACTTTATCCTTGCTTCTTAGTTCAAACAAACTATGAGCCATCAATGCAAGACAATAGCTACGATCGTCATGTAAAATATTTTCAAATCCAGGAGCGAGGTCATATCTTATATTTCCATTAGAAGATTTATATTTATACATATGAGTAACTTCTTCTTTCATAGCATCTAGCTGTTTAAGTCCAAGTTCTTCCTCCACAGACAAATTATAAATATGTTCCTTAACTTCCCCGTCTTCTTCGGATAACATTGTAAGATTTCCATGATAATCATATTCCGCAGTAAAGCTGATCAAATCCTGATCAATCATTTCGCAAAGTTGGGAATACATAATCGCTTTATATTTCGCAGGCTCACGCATTCTAATTATATCAACTGCATCAGGATATCTTTTCACATAAGGAATCGCATAATCATATGTTGCATCAATTAACCCACGATGTTGAAATTCCTTTTCCCCTTTATGGTTCTTTTCATAGAAATTATCAAATAATAAATCACACATCTGCGTTGCACCACCACCAGATCCAGCATCTATATAGACACCGTGAATGTTTTTATAGTCTGGAACTCCATATCCGTTATACCTGATAATAATATCTTGAAGCATTTCCACTTGCTCTGGTGTAGTTAGTGGTTTTTTTGTTTCTTTGTCTATTAAATTTATTCCATTTACAACATCAAGCAACCAACCACGTTTTTCATCTCTATATAATTTTCCTATTAATACAAAACTGTTATCTCTTTTTTTTGCAGGATCGAAGCATATGACCATATATGAATTGTCATCATTTACTAACATTGGAGGTCTTACAACGCTATTGCGTAAAATTTGTGATTTTTTAACTGCAATATCATCACCTAAATCAGAATCAAACTTATTTTTATATTCTCGTGTAGCTTTGGTTGGATTCATTTTCATTTCAGAATCAATTTTCGCTTGCGTAAGAAGTGGGACTGGATAAACCTTTCCATTATATGTTGCATGTAGAATTACTTCGCAATCTATATCAGCACAAAAATAGTTCTTGTCTCCAGCCATTGAATGCATAGCTGCTTCTTTATAACGTTTATAAAAAACATCATCCATTGAACCTGCTGAACTTGCGCAAATTACTTGGTTTGGAAAGTTTGGTGGTAACAATGTAACATCTACATCTCCACCAAGGGCAAAATCACTATTCTGCGTAACGAATGGGAGAGTAGCTGCGAACATATCTTCAGACACATAAGATGCTTCATCGTAAAAATTCAACCTACTTCTTCGACCACGAGAGCCATCAAAATTTGAATTAACCGTAGCCAGACTTGATCCTGAATATAATTTGAAAGAATAAGAAGCTGGGTCGTGTCTGAATCCTTCAGAATTTGCACTTTTAACAAGTTCATTAAGAAATACATCTGTTAAACCAGTAAAAGAAGCTATTTCTTTTTTAGCTATTGATTCAATTTTTTTCATCATTCCTATACTTTGTGAACCAGTTGAACTCAAAATATATCCTTCAAATTTTGGAAGCAGCATTGTTTTTGCCATAAGAAAAGGACTACCAAGGGTAGTTTTACCGCCGTTTCGACTCATACACCAAACAACATTTGGAGTTATCCATGACATCATAAATACATATTTTTGGTAATCAAGAAATTCTACACCAAAAAATCTTTCACAGAATTTAACAGGATTTCGTCTGCCCCATTGAATTATTTCTGCAAATTTTTTCAAACCTTCTAATTTTAGTTCGGACATATCGTAATATGTAGGTTTTTTAAAAAAGGTAAAATTCTTAGGAGTAAATTCACTAATTGAATCTCCCATTAAGATAATGTTTTTATTTTCATTCATCTTCTTCGATTACCTGTCCTTTTTCATCAATCAGACCTTTTTCTGAAAGAAAATCCTTTAAATCTTTGTTTTCCTTTTTTAATAACCTACTAAATTCAACAGCATTATCTCGTTCCTTTTGTAAATTAAACAATAACTGTTTTTGATGAATTACTTCTTTTTCCCAATCATTCTCATCTGGATTCAACTGTCGCAATTGATTCTGATGATTCCTTGTCATAATATCTTCAATTGCTAAATTTGTTTCATAATCAAACGTATTTACTTCCGACCCATCAAGATTCATTTCTTGAAGTTCTTTGATAATTCCTGTAAGAGTTCCTGCACCTTTACTTTTTCTATTATTATTATTCTCTGAAATACCGTTATCTTTTGCTAGAGCAAGTGCAGAATTTATCATTTTTTGTTTTGTATCTGCTAATGATTTAATTGTTGGTATAACACTTGGATTAGTTCCAAGTTGTTTTTTATATTGTGAAATTGCATCGTTTATTGTTTTTACATCCTTAAAGCTCTGAACTATTTCAATTACAGCTTCAAGTTTTAAACCATCATCTTTAACTGATTCATCGAAATATCCAACAAGCTTAGAATACAATAATGGTTTTTCGCTCTCTGGTTCATTTTCAAATGGGTCATAACCTAAAAATCTTAAAACAGTACGTTTATTCATTTTGTACATTTCAATGACATCTTCAGATAATTCGTCAATTTTATTATTTTTTTCATCTACTTCATCAGAATATAATATTTGTTCTTTGAATGTATCTGAGTCCATATATCCGAAACCATTATAATTAATCATACTTACATTTTTTATGTATGCAGTCCATGCATTATTTTTAGCTTTCCCGGTAACTTCATTCTCCGACTCTTGAATGCTTGAATTCCATAATGATTCTATAAATGGCTTGTTTAAATAAAATAATGCTTTTTGAACAGATTCCTTTGTTGGTTCATGTTCTTTCCCGTTTATATCTACACGTAATGCAATCTTTCTTGCACAATCCCTACATATTCTACTAAAGCTTTCACCACCAAAAAGCGGATCGGTGTCTTTGTAAAAGCATTTTTCTATATTTTTATGTTTTCTACACATTGGACATTGCGATGTTTGATTAAAGGTATCTAATTTTTCTTGTAACTCAACAACTTTTTCTCTTGCTTGTGCAGCCGTTAATTTTGCTGACTGCGTTTCCTTTTTAGTAGCCAATTAACAGCACCTCCTTTTATTCCAATAAATTAAGCACTTTCTGCAAGAGCAGATAAAGTGCTTTCTAAATATTCCACATATTCATAATTGATATTTATTTTCAAATTATTTTCATCAAACCAATTGTCAAATTCTCCAATATCAATCCTGTATAAGAAATCTAAAAAATCGAATGGGGAAAAATTTTTATATCCATAAGTATCATGAAATAATTTATGTACTTCCTTGTTTACACATGCGCCATATCCATATAACCCATGTAAGTATTTTAATATCGATCTTAGCTCGTCAAAATCTTCTTTAGTATAATCACGCACTTGTTGCCTTACTTCCACTCCGGTTATTTTGAAAACTTCATAAACTATATCTCTGAATGCAGTTGTGTGATGTATATTGTCAAATCCTCCGCCTGTAATCACGCATTTATAATTGCAAAATTCCATTGACTCGTTAAACCAGTCTTTTGTATCAGATCTTAACTCTACATAAGTAGAATTAATTCCACCCATCCAACGACCATTTTCTTTACCAATTAACGGATTTAAATGTCTTGGATTTTTATCTCCAGCCCATTTTCCTCTTTGTTTTTCGCTTATCATTTTACATTGCTCTGGACTACGTTTTTTACCTTTCCACCATCCATTATGTGTTTTAAAATATTCTTTTTTGGATGTAGAAATTTTCTTCTTTGTTTCTGCTGACAGTATTCGTCCTTTCAATCTTTCACTATTTTTTATGCTTCTAGATAAATTGGCTCTAACTTGAGCATCGTAATTTTTACCTTGTAAACCAAGAAAAGAAGCATGACACTCTATGGATCTAATGGTTCTATTTGGTAAAAATAAGTTGTGTAATTCTTCTCCTGTAAAATCCTTATATTTTTCCAATAATATATTATTTTCCTCATCTGTCCATTTCTCAAAAACTGTATAATTAGGATCAAGAAAACCAGATTTGTTTTTGCTGCATTCTCTGCATACATTTCTTAAACCATCAACACACGTAAGATCGATAGGAAAATATAATTTGTTATTTGGTAAATCCCTGTTACACTTTTTGCAATGTCGTGTTCCTGGATAAAATAAATCTTTATTTTTGTTTTTCTCAATAATCTTTAAACGATTTTCTTTGTTAATTATCTTTTGACATTCCTTACAAACTGCATTTAGTCGTCCAGTCTTTTTATTTGCATAAGAAAAGAATTCATTCGTATTTGGAAATTCTTTTCCGCATTTTGTACAAATTCTTGTCTTTGATTCAATACTTGTTCCATAAGTATATCCCATATTTTATCTCGCTTTCTTCTCGCATAACAATTAGTAAAGAGTGGGAGAGTAGTGCGAGAATCTACTATATTAAGGCTCATGACTTCCTTAATTTCCCACTCAAAAAATTCAGCCACGTTCCACCGATAGAACATCAAATGCCATTGCAAAATAGCAATCCATTTATGACCACAAAAAAGAACAAACGTCTCTTTACGCTTATTCTCCATAAGAAAAAAATAAAATAAATATTGAAATAAAATATTGAAAAACATTGGAAATAAAATGGCTAGAATAAAACCATAGATTCGAGAAACGAAGAATTAATTGAACTGCGAAATGCGAATATAGAGCTAAAAACAGTAAATATGAACTTAAAAAACAGCAACAATCATTATTGGAGAAATACATTCGTTATCTCATTTGTCGTTGCATTTATATTTTACCTACTTGGCTTAATTACACCATGATTATACTATATATAAAATAAAGTAACATTCCTGTGCAACCACCAAGGATACCACCAACTAAAGCAGGATTAATTCTGTAAATACCATGCATACCTTTCATATTACTACCTCCTGAACTACAAAACTTTATTGAAATAACAATAAAAATATGGTAAAATTATTTTAGGGAGAAATGATGTTCAAAAATAATATCATTGGGATCAGATGAAAGTATATATTTAGAATGCCAAGACGCCCTCTTGGAATTAAGTTCACTTCCTTCGCTTTTATATAGATTAATAAGATATAAAAATGGAGGTGTGAAAAATGAAAAAACGCATCAAGTTAATAACAAAATTAATGAGAAGTCTTTCGTGGCTTATCATATCAATAGCATTTTGTTATGCAATTTTTCATGTGTTTTAAATATATACCTAATCTGAATGGTCAAATTGAATAATGAAAATAAACGGAGAGAGTAGGATTCGAACCTACGAACCCCCATTTCTGAGGGTTGCCTGATTAGCAATCAGGTGCATTTAGCCATGCTCTGCCACCTCTCCGAATAACGCTGCACCTGAGACTCGAACTCAGAAGCCCTTACGGACGCTAGTTTTCAAGACTAGTGATTTACCAATTAATCTAATGCAGCAACAAATGGGCGTAGAGGGAATCGAACCCACTCGATCCAATTGGAATCAGTTTTACAGACTGACCCGTCTTCCTTAACGGTTTATACACCCATGAATAGGAGAGCAGCGATACTCTCCATTAATATTTTCTGTCTTTCCAGAATGTCAGACCGGATACCAACCATAAATATGGTTCTCGTTTATGGTAGAGAAGCACCGCTTTATTGTTCTACTTTATTTATGGATCGTAGCAAATCCAGACCGCACAGCAGCCATTCAAACCCAGACTTGGTACAAGTACCATTTCTGACAAAAACCTATAATGATTTTTGTTCTTTTTACTTATTTAGATAAATGCTTCATCCGCATCATCTGAATCTTCTCTGATAACATATATCTGAGTAGTTTCACTTGATTCATGTCCTAAAAGCTTTTGAGCAGTTTCTAATGCACGATGATCATAGCATACAAGGTTAGTCGCACGACTTCTACGGAAATTATGTGGCGTTGTACGTTTTCCGACTATTTCAGAAAATTCACCAATACACCAATCATTGAGTACATTTGCACTTAACTGTCTGGTTTCTCCGTTCTTTTGCTTTACAACAAAGACATACGGACAATCATCATCACCACGTACTTCTAACCATTTTTTCAATACGTCCATTACATCTTGCCCGAACTGAAGCTTCCTAATTTTTCCGACACTGCTTCTTCCTTTGCAACGAATATCATGTGTTTTATATGATACAGATTCCGCTTCCTGTTCCTTTCCATCTTCATCTATGATAGTAACGGTTTTTCTTTTTGGTTCATAATTAACAACTTCTTTTAACAATTGAATTGTCTCTGCACGTCTGCATCCAGTCGAATATGTAAATTTTACATAAGCAAGTTTTTGCCATTCTTCACGTTCTTCTAAAACAGAACACAAGTGATCTATTTCTTCAGGTGTCAATGGATTTTTCTCAAAAACCTTTCCAGTTTTAGGTACTTGCATCTCCGCAGTTACATAATTACGAAACATAGGATAATCCTCATCATAGAAATTTTCGATAAATTTATTAAATGCACTAACAGATGATTTTTTAAATTTAATTCCTGCTTCTGAGAAACCCCTATTTGCAAGCCAATTCATATATCTAAGAAATTCTTTTTTTCTTATATCTATACAACTTTTATTTCCTAGATTGTTTTTTACCCATATAAAAAATATTCTCAATGCGCTTTTATATGAGATCAAACTTTGTGGTGAAAGATGAGTTTGATTACTAAGGTAATCATTTACCATATTTCTATTAAACTCATTAACTTCTAACCATTCTTCTTCAGTTATTTCCTCTGATCTATCGGCAATTTTACCGTTCATAATCACACTTCCTTCCAAAAAATAAAAAGAAGTGGAGAATAATTAAGCCACTTCTTTTAAATATTTATTCAATATATTTTGATATGTATTTTCATTCATTTCATCTGGCAAGAGTATGTAATACTCTAAACCGTTACGTTCAAATATTTCACGTTTCTGATACAACTTTTGTCTATACAACTCTTTGGATTTTGAGTTTATTACAAAATTATTTCTGTATGCTTCCTGGTGTTCTTTATTACCAAGTATACCAGCTAATTCTATGTAAACCTTTTTGTTCCCAAAAATAATAAGATAATCACAATTCATGTTCCCATCATAATGATTATCTAAATACTTATATGGTATATTTCTAAAGTAATTAACATTATATACAAATCCACTTTTCTTAAGAAAATCACTAAAGTCATATTCGTATCTTGACACTACTTTTTCACCATCTTCAAATATATGATTTAAACCGTTTCCTGCCTTTTGTAACTCGCAACCATATAATTTTAAAATATCATTTAAAGTTGTATTATCTTTCTTACAATGACTTTGAAGTCTTTTAATGTTTAATCCTGTTAAATCCTCAAGGTCTTTAACCATAATAACTTTTCTGTTATTTTCAACAAAAACATCACAAACATTTTTAATACTATTCATTATTTCTTCGTGCGATTTATAGTTTTCAGAATTCGGTTTGTAATAACAATCATGTTCAGGAAGTCCCAATTCCTTAACCATATTTGTAAAAGTTCCCCATATTCTCCAAACAACACGAATACCAATAGACTCATTTGTTGTTTCAATTCCTTCAAAATCAGATTGTAACAAAGGTCTGTTTAGCTCCTTGTATTTATCAAGTATAATACTAATTGCTTTTTCTTTTGTCATTTGCGTTTTATTTTTAATACTTATTTTTTTATCTTTGAAGCAATCATCTATTTTTATTTTTTGTATTTTGTTCCAATTTATCATTATTGTATTGCCACATGAATTAATGAACGGAAGATTAATTTTTGCATACCCAGATACAGGTAAATTAGTTCCGTCAATTGATAAATCAATATTATTAAGTTTGCAATACAAATTAATATTTTCATAAGTATATTTATTTCCCTTAAAGAAACGATTTAAGTTTATATTATTATTCTTCGCAGAAGAAATATTTTTATATGTACAACAATATTTATAGCCAAAATCATCAATTAAATTCAAATAATAAGAATTACGATTATTGTCTTTATGAGACACAATCACATCTCCGAATAATGTATACGTTAAACCATTAATAACGATTGGAAACTGATTCTTATAATATTTTATTTGATTAGCAACTTTCTTATCTTTTACAAAAAATTGCTCTTTAAATATTTTTTCGTCAATTGGATTATTTTTCAGTACATTTTTTATAATCCTATATTGTGGCATATTATGTTTAAAGTCACACGTTTTACTTGTCGGTACTTCTCCATAAGTATCAATATATTGTTTGTACAAAACAAGTAAATCATTATAACTAACATCGGTGGACAAAATTTCTTTTTCTCCGACTTTTAATTTTACAGGTGTTCCCATAAATATTTCCTACTTTCTCACCTACAAAAACATAATAAAAATAGAATGGGAGAGAGGTAGGTGACTCTACGCTATTGGCTCATGACTTCCAATAGTCCCATTCTTGATTCTAACAATCAGCTTTAACACCAATCATCGATACTTATTTATTCTCCACACAACAATGCAGAAGAATATAAAAACAGACCGTTTAGGACTTGAACCTAAATAAACAGTTTTGGAGACTGTCATGTTAGCCAATTACATTAACGATCTATACGCAACACATTGCACTCGAAGCAAATACGATTACCGTACACACGACTTAGCAGGTCGGTTCCAGACCTTCTGGATTTATGCTGCAAAATGGGCAGCGTAGGAATCGAACCTACAGTCTTACCAAACCTACCCATATAAAAAGAGCCTGTAAGCATATTCACCTACAAGCCCTTCCCTCGTAATTAAATTTATACGCCAAAGATATCTAAAAGTCTTTTCAACGTATATACATCAATAGTATCTGTAGAATAATAGCTGTAACTAGAACAGCCATGATCATCACTCTGAGTTACTGTAAAACCATGCATACCGTCATCTTCATGAGAAATAGAAATGTTCATATCATCTTTGCCATCCATATGACAGTTTTCACAATCTCCATTGCATTCTACTTCATCCTCATCATCTTCGATATGGACTTCGTACATTACCGTATCTTTATCATAAGCAGATGTAGCTTTGTGATTTACATTATCCATGAAATAAGCAATGGTAGCACCTGAGCCTGGATACTTTCCATTAACTTTTGCTCTTTCGCAATAAATCTCATTGCCAATAACAGCAATGCTAAACTCACCATTATATCCGTCAAATGCTGGATCAACAAGTTCTACCTGTGCAATTTCATAACCATAGAAGACAAGCTCTCTAATAATCACTCTTGCCTCATCATAATTAGCAACAATTTCTGCATATGTATAAGTATCTCTAAGGTCATTCACAATATCATTATAGATTTCACAGAATTCTTCTACGCAACACACATCAATTTTCTTCAATAAAAGCACATCCCTTCAAATTATGAATTCTTAATTGCTTCTTTGAATGCTTTGCCTGCTTTAAATTTTGGAATCTTAGAAGCTGGAATGCTAATTTCCTCGCCTGTCTGTGGGTTTCTACCGACACGAGCAGCTCTTTCTGTCGTCTCAAAACTACCAAATCCAACAAAAGATACCTTCTCTCCTGCGACGAGTGCGTCTGTCAGAACTTTCTGTGCCGCATCAAGAATTTCTGCAACTTCTTTCTGTGTATAATTCTCTACATTCTTTGTAATTTCTCTAATAAAACTTGTCTTATTCATTTTAAAAATCTCCTTTTTCTCATATAATTTCATAACAAAAGAGGGTAGCAGCTACGAAGAGTCTACTCCCTCATTTTCGGCTTCGTCAGCCAAATAATACATGTCCCGTCCTGAGATCATGTTCCTTTGTCTTTATATATAGCTGCCCACTCCAATAATCGTACACGATCGAGAGTTTGATGGGGTAGAAGTGAGCAGTTAGTTGCTTAATCTAAAATTTTATGGTACTATATAAATCGTAGGAATTCTCCTACATTCAGGTCATCAGTTTTTCCAAAGATTTTAAATCTACCGGAAAGGCAGGTGATTACATATGGCTAGTTTTTACTCTGTAAAGACTCCTGTGTACGTCCATGCATACTGGCGTTTCCGTCTTGAAAGATGGGAATATGTCCGGGCGCATTGGAGAGCACTCCCACGCTGCTAAAAGCAAATGTGCTCCTTGCAACGCCCAGACGGATCAACTCTCGTTATTCGATTCTAGGTAACTGATGACCATTATCATGTCACTACAATTCGCATGATATTTTAGTTAAGTTGAATATCATACAAACAAACTAATCCATCATCTCCAATAACAGATACAGTTTGTTCTGGTTTATTAACTTTTCTAATAGACATTGCATATGCATCTGCCCCTGACACACATCCGCTCTCAATTACTTTTGTATCATAGACAGTTGTTAAACCGTTCAAATGCCTATGACCAAGCAATACGATATCTGGTTTGATCCCAAACATCATAGTAAAATTCTGCACAACGCTTGATGGAGAATCCTTGTGTCCATGTGATGCAAATACATTGTTCCCACGAATATTAAACATTGCAATCTCTGGCTCAATTGTGTTATCACATATTGATACATTATCAATGTTTTGCAACCTTGCTTTTAAATAAAATGGCAACAATATATCCATATTTTCGCCATCCAAAGAATCTTCTTTTTTCGCAGATATCCTAGAATGATTCCCCGGAGTCGTATACACATAAATATGATTAAAATGATTTGCCATTCTAGTCAACATAGCAGAGATCAATTCAGATACATACTTAAATTGTTCCATTAAATCCATATTGTTTTGTAATCTTAAATTATTATGAATAAGACCGCTGAGAATTTCGCCAATCACAAGATAACAGTTCTCTGATTGATGAACTCCACGAATGTCTAAAATATCAGAAGTGAATTTATCAATTCTTCGTTTTAATTCATTTTCATCAAAATTATTTTTCCAATTATGGATTTCAATTCCTGTATGAATATCAGTGAGATGGCAGAGCAAATCAGTATAGCTATTGAACAAATTATAATGAACTGTAACATTCATTGGTTTTACATCTTCACAAATAATGCGCTTCACCATATCAGCATAAGATTCTTTTCTTGCTTCCTGTCTGATGAGACGATTGTATTCAACTCTTGCATCAGAAAGTTTGATTTTTTCTTTTCGCATCTCCTGAATCTTTTCATCAAGTTCATCATTTCCACCAACAGATTTGTTTTTCTCTGCTTTGTATTTTTCATAATCACTTCTAAACTTTCCGCCAAAAATAGTAGAAGACCCTTTTCTAATTGTATCTGGATTACATTTTACCGAATACTTATCATGTAGCTCAGACCAATCATAATCGTTTTCTCCATTTAATTTTGCGTCAATATCATTTAGAAGTTGTTCATATTTTTCTTGAGTTAGATTATATTTTGCTAATTCATCTTCAAAATTAAACAATAAGTCACCAACTCTCTTTATTCTTCAGACTCAGGAACTTCCAATTCCTCATCTGATTTTAACGCTATTGAAAAATCAATTACCTGATTCTTAAATGCTGCAAGCAAATCACATACCTTTACTTCCTGTTCAACATCATTCTCGTCTGTATATGTAATAGTAAGACAATCTTCAGAAAGAACTCCACTCTTTACTGTAAGTTTGTCTGTTGTTGTTCTCATAAAGTTTAATTTAGATTTTGCCATTTCCTTTTTCTCCTTCTGTATCAACTAATTTTCCGTACAAAATAGGAGAGTAGTGTATACTCTCCTTAAATAATTTCGTCTAAATCACAATCTTCTCCGACAATATAATCACAGATAGAATGTTCTTTTGCCTCATGTGGTAGCATGTACCATTCTACTCTGTATTTATCATCATAGAATTTATCATCAATAGATGTACAACTAAGTACAAACTGCTTGGTATGTTGTTCAAGCTGACCTGTTTCATACTCAATTCTATCTCTAAGTTTTGACGCACTTTCAAATCCGATTCCATTTGATCCGTCGTGCATGAGGAAGGTTGAGTGCAACATGCTAAACCTCTTGTTTCCAGCTAAGAAAATTAAGAATGCCATTGATGCACACATTCCCTGATTTACTGTATAAATAGGTGTTTTGCTACACTGCATAGCTGAAATCAAAGCGTATCCAGAAAAAACAGAGCCACCCGGACTATTTATATAAAGAATAATCGGTTTTCTGTCTTTTGCATCAATTCCTTTATCTTCTCTGTTATAATTCATAATGTGAAATACAATTGTATCAATTACTTCATCATCAATTTCACTATTGATATAAAGTCTTCTTTCTTTAAGCTCATTAATTTCATACATTTCACTATAATGCATGTTAATTGTGCTTTTAATATCTTTTAAATTCATCATGGGCGTTACCCCTTGCTTTCATAATATTTTTCTCTTGTGCGAAATTAATCTTTATTATAT
>OLOR01000793.1_pt1 | contig 32606 bp, 29 predicted proteins | sample 1672521 | NCBI WGS metagenome assembly OLOR01 (sample SAMEA3136695, study PRJEB25190) | human gut metagenome | biome: human gut; feature: human-associated habitat; material: faeces | place: Austria | collected 2013
ATTTTCTTTTTGCTTTGAAATTTTGAATCAGCTTTATGAATTGCCTTTTATTTCTGTGCCACTACTTTGCAATTAATAAATGCACTTTTCCGATATTTTTTAACTACTTTTTGTGGTACATGAAGAGTTACTTTTCTACCCAACACATGAACCATGTCTTTTGAAAAGGCGGTGCTTTTCATATAAACATGACGAAGGTTTCTACAACCGGCAAAGGTTAGCGGTTCGATAGGTATGGTTTTCTCCTGCTCAGATTTGCACTCCCAGGTAACCTTTTTGGTTGTGTTAAAACGTACACTTACAAGTTTGTCACAGCCAGAAAAGGCTCTTAATCCGATTACGGAAACATCTTTTCCTAATGTCACTTTTTTTAATCCCCGCATATTTGCAAATGCCATGTAGTTAATTTTCTTCATACCGCTAACTGATAATTTTGTCAGTTTCTTTGTATCTTTGAAAATTTCCTTGTCCATCTTCTTAACATTTTTTATATTGGCACTTTGAAGTGCATTTTCTTCGAAAGCATTTTCTCCAATATGATCGACACCGGTGATTTGAAGCTCTTTTAACTTTTTACCTTTAGCAAAAGAATATCCGGCAATTAACTTAATATCTTTTCCATTCAAAACAACTTTTCCCTCTACATTTGTTCCGCAAAGCAGAACACCATTTGCGATTGCAGGCTGGTTTTTCTCAGTAAAAGCGGTAAGCCATTTTGTACCATTCCATGCATCAGCAGACACATTCAAGCTCTCAGGTACATTGCTAATGCTGACTTTTTCCAACGCTTTGCATTGATAAAATGCTTTTGCACAAATTGCTCTTATCTTACTTGCAAAAGAAATTTCTGTAATACTAGTACAATTTTCAAAGCTATGATAACCAACCAGATTTAGTTTTTGTGAAAAATGAATATTTTGTAAAGACACATCATTTCGAAATGCACTGTCTAATATCGCATATAAATTATCCGGGAAATTAATGTCCTTTAAGCCGGTACAATCCATAAAGGCTTTGTTTTGTATGTATGTTATCGTATTTGGCAGAACTACTTTTTCTAACTTGTTGCAGCCACGAAAAGCTTCTTTTGAAATCTCAACAAGCTCTGATCCATTTTCAAAAATAACCGAGGTAATCTCTTTCCGGTCAGCAAAAACTTTATCTGACATACCTGTAATATAGCAGTCGTTAATCTTAGCCGGAATAACAAGATTGACAGTAAGTGCACTTCCATTGGCATCATATTTTTGTTTAAAACCTACTATACTATAAGTACCACCATTATCCTGATATATGATTCCCTGATCATCTTCCACTGCTTTATTTCCTTGGAAAGAAGTATCCTGATAAAAAGCTCCTTTTACAATTTTCTTTTTGCTGATGGCACGCACTTTACATTTTAATTTCTTTTGTAAAGTATTTACTCTGGATGCATTCACATACAAAGTTAGCTTCTTCGGATTCTTTAGATAGCCAATCATCTTAGATGTAATGGAAACTTTTCCTGTTATGGTCGCTTTTTTTAGTCTGGCTAAACCTTCAAAAACATTGTCATCCATGTATTTTGCATTGTAAATAACAAGTTCTTTTGTTTTACATCCCAAAAACATATTATAATGAATGTCATTTACATTTTTGATTGTCACCATATTTACTTTTGTACCTGAAAGGAATGCTCCTGATGCAACACACGAAATCTTCTTTCCATCAATACTCACTTTTTTAATATTATAAGGTACAGAAATCAAAGTCTTTTGTACAATTAATGGACGTTTTTTCTTTTTCGCCTTTTTTTCTAACTTTGTATTTTGAAATGCATTTTTATCAACCGTATAATCTTTGGATCTTTTATAAAAATCCGCTTTTGAAAGATTTATACAATTCTTAAAACTTTCACGTCCAATAGAATCTTTTGGCAAACGAATCTTAGAAAGTTTTTTACAATTATAAAATGCCTGATCTGTGATATAGTTTAAATTGTAACCTATATTGATATTTTGTAATGCACCACAGTTCATAAAAGCCTGCTGTCCTATGCCTTCTACTTCTTTTGCAACTACTTTTTGAAGTGTATCACATCCTTTGAATGTCCTGTCTCCAATCGTCTGTACATTCTTTAAGTCGACCTCTTTTAATCCTGTACATCCTTCAAAAGTCTGCCTGGTCTCCCGAATATTTTTTCCAATTTGAACAAAAGTAAGTTCTTTATGACCGGCAAAAGCTTTTTCCATTTTTGTAACTTTTCTGAAATAAACCATATCCGGTATTGTAATCTGAGTGATTATTGGTTTTCCTGAAGTATCATACTTTTGTTCAAAATCTGTAACAGAATATTCTTCGGTATTTTCATCCAGCCGATAACATATCCCCTGTTCATCCACATATTTCTCCGGGGCATAGGAATTTACTTTTGCTGTGTAATACGATCCTGCCTTTACCATAGCACCCGGAACACCAAATGCAAGACTGATTCCTATAAGAAATCCTGTTAATAGTTTTGTGTGTTTCTTCATATACTTCTCCTTTCTACTGCTTTAACAGATTGCATAATCATAGTCCACATAATCCTGTTCATTAATACAAATTGTTTTATAATCATTCTTATCTGAGGATGTTGGATTGCTTTTATTTACTAAATTAACACGATATTTATTTGAAGAACGTTTTAGAGTTTCTGCTGTAGAACTATATCCTGCACTTTTCAAATATCCTTCAAAATTATTCAATTTGACTTCATAATCTAAATTAAGATTTTTGATAATAACACTATTAACACTAAAATTCTTTTTATCATTTAAATGTGTTAGTAAATTTCCAACAGTGCTTTTCGCTGCATTGTATCGCGTACTATAAAAATTTGTATTATCCTCATAACTTTGACATTTATATGAATTTGATAATCCTTTTTCCATATAGCATTTTATATCTCGAAATTCAATTACACTATTTCCCATTTTATAATCTACCACAGAAAAAGCCGGACAATCCTTATCCTTTAATCCTTTACTTGTACCATAATATATCTCCCATGAATCCTTAGGTAAAATTGTTCTATGTGCATACATATCACCAGCCAAATGGATTGCAAACCCCAAAGTCATCCAAGCTAAATCGTCCATTTGTGTAGCCCCGCACTGCTTTTTCAAATTTGTATCTTTTAGTGCCTCTAATAAAACACTTTTCATCCCATTAATATCAGATGCACCATATGATTTATCTGATTGATGTTTAACATTTACATCAAGAGCTGTTGCAATTTGAGCAGAATTAATATTTTTACTACCATAATTCTTTAATCTCAATGCAACTGTGTATAAATAATTTAAATTAGCAATGTAATTATGTCTGCCATGAAAAGGATTACCGCGCATATCGCCTCCATCATCTCTTGATGGATATTTCGTATCTACACATGACGCTATTTTGGCAGCCCTAATATATGTTGTATTTGCTCCATTTGCTCCAACTGTATTACCGTGATCCTGATTCGACCAGCATCCTGTCACAATATTATCCGTATCAAAAGTCTCCGTTTCTTCCACCTGTCTCGGTACCACATCTTCCTGTTCTTTCGCTGTAAAGCAATTTCCTGCTTTTAAAGCTTCTGTAATGTCTAAAACCCCGGCATTTTCTTCTCCGTCTATCTGAACAGAAGAACTCATTAAAAGTTGTCTGATCCAGTTTGATTCTGCTTTTGGATAAGCCTGCAACAGCAATGCAACCGCTCCCGTTACATGTGCAGTGGCAATACTGGTTCCATCTACCGCTGTCAATCCCTGAAAAACACCCTGCGTCCATACTTTTTCGCCCGGTGCAAAGATATCAGCATCCTCTTTTTTAGAAGTAAAGCCGCATATCTGTTTCTCACCATTAACAGCTCCCACGGAAAGAACTTCAGGATAAGCTGCAGGATAATCCATGTTTTCTGCTTCTTCTCCACGATTACCTGCTGACGCTACCATAATGATCCCGGCTGCACTGGCATCCTCGACTGCCTTCTTTAAGGTTTCAGAATATTTTGCTGTTCCAAAGCTCATGTTGATCACGTCAATGTTATGATCAATACACCAGTAGATTCCTGATACAATCTTACTGATCGTTGACTGATTCTGCGTATCTAAAACCTTAACAGAATAAATTTGTGCATCTTTTGCAATTCCTTTTAATACAGAATCTTTGCCTTTTGCAGCGATCATTCCGGCAATTCCGGTTCCATGTCCGCTCGGATCATCAAATAATGGATTTTCATTGACATTGTCTTCTCCAAGATTTGCAAAGTCAACCGTTCCTGCAATCTCAATGCCCGATAATGGAGTTATACCAGAATCCATTACAGCTACTTTAACAGCACTTCCTGACGCTGTATCAGCGACCAACTGATCATCCGGCATATTTACAGCCTCTAAGTTCCATTGGTTCAGATCCATTTCCTGCTTTGTCCTGACTGCCTGCTCTACCGCTTTCTGATCGATTGCAACCTCTTCATTGGCGGTAATTCTAGTATCTTTTTCCAAGGATTCGACACCCTTCATCTCCTCTACCTGAATGGCTTCTTTTTTCGTCAGTTCCAATACCATGACCTGATTGTTTTCCAGCTTCTTATTATTTGTCTGATCGTACACTTCATTTTCTTTTGCACTTTTCTTCAAATAATGATACGCTGCATCATCTGTCGTCACTACTACATAGTCCGTCTTCTTACCATTATCCGTGGTAATATCATAACCTGCTTCTGTAGCAGCATCGGCATAAGTCTTTGCTATTCCTGTGGATGCGTCAATGGTAGTAATCCCAAATACCACTGCGATGGTGACTGCCATCCCTTTTATCATCCGTCTGTTTTTTTTCATAAATACCTCCTATGATTTATCCTGTATTTTTTTTGTTACACATATGAATTGCTCTATCACTTCCTCCTCTCTTTGACAAATTTGTTTCAAGTCATTTGCAATTCTTTTATTTATGTCAATATCTTTTACAATCTTTTCTGTCAGAGCAAAGTTTTGCTCTTTCATAGATTGCTTCAGATATAACAATCTCATTTTAGAAAATCCTTTTATCACATCATTATATGCATCGAGATAAGGCTTATACATATTCTGATTCCCACTTGTTTTTGCGACATAAAGCATTCTTTCATGAACCCCTGCCGCACGCTCATATAATAATTGGAAGGTTCTAAAATCAATAGTTTCTTTTTCGTTGCCCGATAGCAACTCTTTATAAATGTATTCGTATACATTCTTTCCATATATATGATAATCCTGTTGTACCATTTCATTTTCTTTAGGATGTAAAAAATGTTCTAAACTTACTGCCAAGTCCATGGCTGTATAATCTGTCATGACTTTTCTGGCACATATCCGGCTTAAAACAACCGGCCACGGATATTCTTTAACAAGATATTCTGCTCCGCAAAAGTAAAATAGCTTTGCTTTTTCATAAGCTGTCTGCATTTCCTGATAACTTATTTCAAACGTTCCTACCTTCTGCCGCTTTGTAAAACCATATGCATAAAATATCTGCTTTTTATCATCAAATCCATATATCATACTTTCATGTACATAATGTAAGGAATCATAATAATCCTTTTCTTTTAGATAAAATTCATCCAGATGAACATTGACATAATCCGCTTTCTCAATGCATTCCCTGACATATGCTACAATATTAGTCCGATAACCGATTTCGTTATAGGTCAATCTCTGATACTCCAGCAGATCTTCTGTATCTTCTTCCAGGTAAAATATATTATAATTATTTACGTTGACATATGCTTTCATATCAACGAAAGAATGATACAAATGCTTTCTCAAGTTGTTATCTGTCTGTAAAACCGCCATTCTTGTACTGTAAAACAAATATGTTTTATAATGCACATCCTCTGTAACCGGTAACAACTTCCGACAATCCCCAGGCTGCATTGGTAACATTTCTTTCTGATATGTATCTAAATAATCAGATAGAAAGCACGATACAAAAATTTGCATATCCCTTTTCGAAATTCGTTTATTTTTATACTTTATTGTAAGAAGTCCCTTTTGCGTGGATTCTATTTTCCGGTATTCTTTTTTGATCTTCTTGATAAATGCATCCCATGAAGTTTCATCCAGTCCTATGATCCGGTAATCCAACTCCAATACATCATAATACATAATTACCCCCTGTCTTGAATCAGCTTTTCAATCCCCATAACGATTCCACGATAAGTACACAACAAGTCCTCAAAATCATCCAGTTCCGTAAAGTCTACCCCAAATTCCTCTTCGATTGCTGTCAACAATTCAACGATTGCTAAGGAATCATATTGCAGATCCTCATAAATATTGGTATCTTCGGATATTTCCGTTAAATCTGTTTCCTGTGGCATACATTTTATAAGTATTTCTTTCACACTGTTCTTTCTGTCCATCTTTTTCCTCTTCTCCTACCTTTGTATCCTGTTGATAAATGGCAATGTCTTTCCTGTAGTCTGATCCGGCTGTATCATATGTTCAAAATGAACATCTATCTGTACTTTCTCGCCAAGAAATTCCCCAAACTCCTTTTTGATCATCTGCCAAACCATGTCCTGTATTTCATCCTCTTCTACTACCACTCTGACCAGAAAATGATCTGTTTCCTGTTGAATGATCTGATACTGTAAAAGCATTTGATCACATTCTCTGTTGATATAAGTCATTCTTTGCATAAACATATATGGATTCACCTTTGTTCCATCCGGTAGAATCCCCCAGTCATTTGTACGACCGGGATATAGTTCAAGAACATCTCCCTTTCTTCCACATTTGCATTCCACATGATGTATCACTCTTCCCCTGTCACCTAACCGAAAACGTACATAGGGCATAGCGTGGTTTTGTAAAGTTGTGACACATAATTCCTGATTTTCATTCTCTAATTCTTCAAGAAATACATTTGCTTCCATACAATGCATCTTGCCTTCGGGGCATTCATATGCGATCGAATTTACTTCTTTTGTGCCATATTGGTCTGCTGTTATACACCCAAAAAGCTGTTCTACTCTGTTACGAACTTCCTTTGTTAAAGTCTCTCCTGTAAACTCAATATAAGAAAGCGAGTCCGGTATACCATATCCTTTCTTAACGCATTCGCATAACAAGATTGCTATACTTGGCTGTAAGATCATCCAGACCGGATCAAAATCCAGTATTTTCTGATACGCTTCTTCTATGACCGATTCACAAAGAGTCTCTCTGGAAATGATCAATTTGTTTTTCTCTTCCAGATATCTTTTCCCTTTAGGCAGGTCTAAAGTAAAAAAGCACATCTTATCGTCCGGTTTGACTCCGTAATATTTCTTTCGATAGATCCAAAGAGCCGTTAGTGATCTGTTATTATCGGCACGATCCCAGCAAATTTCTGAAAATTTTCCCGAAGTACCGGAGGTTCTGGTCTTGACCAGCTTTCCTGTCAGATCTGCCATGATATATCTTGACGATAATAGCGACCTTTCCTGTGCCTGACCGATCATTTCTTTTGTGATGATCGGAATATCTTCAAATTGCATATTTGTAATATCTGATTTTTCTGCTTCCTCCAATTCCATATAAAATGGAACTAAGGTATATGCTTCCTTTGCTACCTGCAATGCCTTCTCTTTTGTATTCATCGTCTTCTCCTCCAACTTTATTTTCCATTTCACGATCCACGATCTGTCCGGTAGATTTATTTTATAAAAACCAGCCCCATTCCAGTTTTATATCATACTATTTCCTTTACTATAAATAACGTATCAAACTTTTTATTTGTTGCAAAAATGATACTTATTTTTACTATACACCATTTTATAGACGTAATTCTACATTTTTGCAAAATTAACAATTTTCAATTGTCATGATCACCTCTTTTAAAAGTTCTGCTTCCCTTTCTCTGGCTTTTCCTAACATATCCAAAAGCTTTTTTCTCGTCTTTCTTTCCGGTGCTTCGACATAGCGAAGCATCAAAAGCTTGATCCCATACAAGGTTTGATCCTGCTTTTTTAATTGTGATATAAGTTCTTCTTTCTTTTCCCCGGACACAACGTAGTCTACCAGCTCTGATATGATATGAATATGTGCCCGCAATGCATTGATCGTGCGCAGATCATTGACACCGATCACTTCGTTGCTGTTTTCTTTTCGAAAAAGCTTATGCTGACCCTTTAGCCGGTCTGTTATATAATCATATAAACGAATTCCATAGTATTCTTTATAACTGTTTTGAATAAAATAACTATCGTAACCTGTTTCTAAAAACTGCTCCAGGGCGGTTCGGTTTGGATTTTCTGCTTCTATATATAGGGAAAGATCTGTTACGATCTTTTTCAGATTAAGTTCTGTGTTATATTGCCGGTTCCATGCAAATGCAAAAAACTCAAAATCCCATTCATTTTTCATCGTGTAATATGCATATTCTACTTCTTTATAAGCATATGCCTGCGTACAAAACTCCATATTCTCATTAAATCCTGCCGTTAAATACGTCTTTTCCTGACTGTCATAACCATAGATCAGCAGATCATGACGAAAATAATGATGATGATATGCCTGTCTGCATGACAGATTTTCTTCATTGACATTGATCACGACATATTTTCCATGGTCAATACTCTTTTGAATGGTCTCATGAAAATGCTCCAATGGTCCACGGATGATCAACTGGTCTAAAATATCTCTGTGACAGCTATACACTCCATCAAATGCAAAGTCTCCGTGACTGTCATAAAAATGCTTCACCAGCATACTCATATAATTATTAAAGACAAACTTCTTTCCCTCTTCATTTTGTAAAATAATTCCTAAAAGATAATGATGATACTGTGCCCCCATATTACCTTCTACAACCTGAAACGCTAAACTTTTCATCTTTTGTAACCCCTCCATTCTCCTTTTGATCAATGCTTTGATAAAGCAGTATATTGTACTTTACCTGCTGCATTTTTCGGAATCTGTTGCAATACATCGACCTGTACCTGCGATCTGCCAAGCCGGAACTTCTTTTGCAAATATCCGGTCACTTCTTCCACTCGTTCCTGATCAATATAAACCTGCAAGCAGGTATCATTCCCTGTTATTGCACAATCTACCCCACGAAACTTACTTTTCGTTTTCTGTTCGATCTCATCTAAACTCATTCTTTTTCCACATATCTTGACAAAACGGTTCTTTCTGCCCGTGATATAAAAATAACCATCCTCATCTTGATAACCGATATCTCCGGTTTGCAATCTGCCTTGATTGGTATCTTGCAATTTTAAATCTTCTAAGCAATCGGCATAGCCCAGAGAAACATTTTCCCCATAGAATACAATCTCTCCAGTTTGAAATGGCTTTTCTATTGTGCATCCTGTCTCATCCGTGATCTCCATTCTTGTTCCGGGGATTGGAATCCCGACACTTCCTATTTTTTCTTTTTGATACAATTTCTGATAAGGCACATATGACATTCGGGCCGTTGCCTCAGTCTGCCCATACATAACATAAAACCTGATCTTATGCTGTATCGCATAGTCAATTATCTTCTCCTGTAAGGCATTGTCCAGATGACCGCCTGCCTGTGTCAGCGTTTTCAAACCGATATCTTCTTTTCTTATAAATGTCTGATCCGTCTTTTGGCTATATTCCGTTCTGCTTTGTGAAATACATTCTTTTCTTTCAAAAAAACGAAAACGGTCTAATACTTCATATGAATAAGGTACTCCACTAAAAGAGGTAATATTTTTCTCTCTGCAAAAATCCCGGAATGTCTTCTGACAGATCTTATCATCCGTTAGAAATATACTAGCTCCCATTGCAATGTGTGTATGAACAACAGAAAGACCATATGTATAAGACATTGGAAGCGATAAGATGGGACGGTCACTTTGCTTTATTTGCAAATAGGTTATGATTGCTTTGGTATTTGCTTCTATATTCCGATAGCTTTGACGAACCAGCTTCATTGCTCCTGTAGATCCCGATGTCGGAAGCAATAATGCAAGCTCTTTGTACAATTCCTTTTTGCTTTCCGGTTCATAGGCTGACAACACATATTCCTGATCCTGTGGTTTACAAATATAATCAGGCCGGTACGTTTTCAGATATTTCTCCAGATCTTCTCTTGCCATACCTGCATCCAGCTGCAAGACAACATTCTTACTATTTAAAAAAGAAATATAATATGCCAATGCATCAACTGTATTCGAAGCCAGCAAACAAACCAGCTTTCTGCTTCCAATCTTTTGCTCAACTCTTTTTGTAAGCTTCGCAAGATCATCATAAGTAACTGCCATCCCTTTTGCATGTTCAAAAGCAATGTTCTCCCCGTATTTCCCCACATCAAATAACATCTTAACCCTCTCTGTCCGTTTTTCTTTTATGCTATATTACTTAGAATTTTGCATTTCTGTTGCTATAGGAGAGGCAGTAGCACTTTGTACCTTCACAGCATCGTATACATTTTTCATTGAAGTAATATCAAAGTATTTTTTGTTAAATAACAATGCATAGATCGTATTTTGCTCTTGTAGCAGAATTACTTTATACTTTGCTTCACTTTCAAGATTTTTTGCTTTATCGCCCAGTTTTGCCGTATATGCAGCAGTATATAAATCTTTGCTCATATCAAAAGCGAGGTCTTCTCCATAAGGTTCACTTTTCTTTGATACAGATGTGTGCAGATTTTCTAAAAGATCTTTTACGATTTCTTTTTCATCCTTTTTTCCATCTGCATTAAAACGCTTTTTGAGTGTAGAAATATCCCATTTTGCAATGATACCGGCATTGCTCCACTCCTGATTGATCGCTTTCTGATCTAACTTTGGCTTTTTATCAGCGGTAATCAAGAAACCACCCTGTGCAAAATTATCTTCGCATAAATCTTTCTGATAATCACTAACCTGATATTCTTCCGGAACAGCCCTGCTGATCGCTTTTTTCAACGTGTCGTTAGACGGTTCCACTGCACGAACCGCTGTAGCCGTCACTCTCTGATCTGCTTTTGTCCGATTTGCGGCATATGTACTGCCTATCATGCAGCTTCCTGCCAATATCACAACTGCTCCTATCGTACAAATCCCTATCTTTGTTTTGTTCATTTTAAACCTCCTCTTAGTATGTCCTATCCTTCTTCTTTTGTATTTCTTAGCTTTTTATAACCCCATTTCTTTTCTTCCAATTTTCTGATATCCTATCCCCCACTTTGTAAATATTCCTTTACAATAATTTTATAGTCTCATTTTCACCATACACATTTTATAGATATAATGCAACACTTTGGCAGAATTAACAATTTTTTGGCAGAATTAATACTTTTTATAACAAAAATCGGACAAAGATCTATGATCTATCTCCCTCCAGATCTCCGTCCGGCCCTTGTTTATAATCAGCATTTTTTCATCCATCTATATTCTAGCACACATTTTACTCTAAAAACCAAAACAAGGGACGAATTGACAAAATTGGGGGATGAACGGTAATTTTTCTAAAAATTTTACCATTCATCCCGTGTTTTTGTCAGTTCATCCCTTTTGGCAAGATTATATTTCGGACTCATTTTTAGTTGAATTTGATAACATTCTATTAATATAAGCACCAAAAACCGGAATAACGATAATTATCTACTTCCCCCGGCAAAGCAACAGAATAGATGTTGACCAGTTTATTTTCCTTATCTTCGAATTTATTAAGTGTAAATGGTTTCGCTCCGAACACAAAAAGCTCATTATTTCTAACATCAAACTGACGCACTGAATAATTAAAATGCCATGCAGCCAACTTTTTTTCTGTTTTTGGATCATACTTAATCAGTGTACTCTTTTCCGCTCCAAAGGAAGGATCAACAGATGAAATATATAAGATATCATTTTTCATAATAAGCTCACCACCGGATGCAAATCCAAAATCTTTTGTTGTGATCTTTTTAGTATGTAAATCAACAGAGATTAAACTGTGATTATATGAAGTCATATAAAGAAAATCGTCATTTGCAACCAAAAAACCTTCACAAAAATCTTTGCCAAATTCTTTTTTCAAATTACAAATCGGACTTATTTTCTTTTTCTCAAAATCTAATTGATACAATACACAGCTTTCCATGTCTATTGCATAAATCTTATCATTATGAACACAGAAATTTGTAGTAGTTCCATCTTTCCAGACATATGAGCTTTTCTTTTGCGTTTTTAGATCATAACGATCAAAATATGTAATACGATTGTTGTTGCTGATACAATACAAATACCTGCCATCAACTTTCGTTTCCGTTATGTTGTTGCGTCCAAAATCAATTCGTTTATATGAATCATGTGAAATATCAAAAGCCAAAACAGCTCCTAAATCTGCTTCTTCATCATCTCCCAATGCTATTTCATATGCTATTTTGTTCTTCATTTGCGGAACCGTAAAGCCACAGTTCCCCACTGCTCCATAAGAATATTTAGTTTCTTGAAGCTTTTTCCCTGTTTTAGAATATGTTCTAACCATTGTTTTACCTGTCTGGAACGTTGTAAGCAATATACCGACATCTGCATCAGGCAGATAACTGCTCTTTTTCTGTTCACAACCACATAAAGAAAATACGATAAAACAGATGATAAAAATTTTCTTTGCTCTTTTCATAAATACCCATCTCTCCTAATTGTAATGACACTATATAAGAATTTATAAACATTTATTTATATCTGCCTATAACTGTAGTTTTATTCGATGATAACAACTCATATGGATGAATCGGATTTCCTAATGGTGATTTAAACATGTTGGTGTTTAAATCAATAGAAAACAAATCTTTAAAAGCACTATATACCAATTGTGAACAATAAAATTTTGATCTTGTATCTATATCAAAATAATTCCAATTATATGGTCTTCCAACTCTCCTATGGCAGTAATTTGCAGCCTTTTCATCTTCCTCTATAGTAGTTTTATTTACTGTACAAGCATAAAATTCATTTTTTGACAAATCCCATCTAGCTGACTTTACTTTCACTCCGCTTGACAATGCTTCTACTACTTTACTCTTACTATAAACAATTGCCGCATGTCCCGATTCAATCACTCCACTATATTTGTCTGTTGTAACCCATATAACACCTTTTCTTTTTGCAATACTTCCTATTGCACAAGTACTCCTTGCATTTAGCTTTTTATCTGAATTATCAGTTATTTTATCTGCACTAATTGGTTCCTCTTGTATTTTTTCTTTCAATTTTTCTACTGTTGCATCATCAAATGCAATGCCTTCTTCAACTTGATTAGTGCCACTTGATGCATTAACAACTGTTGCATTTGTTCCTAAAGAACTTAACATGCTCATAATAGCTACTATCACCACAAAATAATTAATTTTTTTTCTCATTTCATATTCTCCTTTTTCTTATGTTTATTAATAGTCCCACTTATTATATCGCCTTCCATATATTACACCACCTCTATTTCTACCTTATTTTTATCATTTCCACCTAATATTATACGTTTTTACCATTCGTAATTCCACATTCTGGCAGAATTAGCACTTTTTTGGCAGAATTAGCACTTTTTTCACGTAAAAAGCCGGATAAAGATTCATTTTCCTTTTCATCTTTATCCGGCTTGCTTTTATTTTAATTCACTTGGTATACTGATCGTAGAAATAAATACGTTATCTGTAATCTCATTGAAATATTCCCCATCGTATTTTTTTACAATCTCTTCTATATTTTTTATGCCATATCCATGCATCTTTGTATCTTCTTTTTGTGAAACAAAATGTTCATGTTCTTTTATATATGTTCCGTCGAATTCATTTTTCACTTTTAAGAACAGTTCATAATCTCTCAAAAAAATATCAACATTGACAACTGTCTTTTTCTTTAATTTTTCTGCTGCTTCTATCGCGTTATCAATCAGATTCGATAGAAGGATCGATATGTCCACTTCATTTAACGGAATTTTTGAAAGATCATTAAACTTATAAGATAAAACAATGCCCTTTTCAAGTGCCAAATAATATCTCTCATTTAAAATCACATTCACAACTGCATGATTTGTATCAAAGTAATATTCTGCATCCCCTTGCAGCTCCAAATAATTCTGTGTAATTTTGCGGATCTGTTCATCGTCCTTTTCCTTTGCAAGTGCATAGATCGCAGTCATCTGATTATGATACTCATGTTCTCTTTTTCTGATCAGATTATATTGATTTCGCATCTCCTCTAATCTTTGATACGACAACCTGTTGCGCTGTGCATCCATCATGCTCTTTTTCACATTTTCCTTGCCTTCTGCAATTTCACAGATCAAATAAAAGACATAGACATTCATAATAACCAGACCAAATGCCAGAAGCATAACTACATTCTGCTGATATTGACTCATATGTCCGGTAAAATCAAAATATAGTGCCACAATAACAATCAGAGAAATCAACGGCATAATAAATAATTTCGTCCATTGCATCTGCGTCATCATGTCTTTATCCGTGGATGCTGTTTTCCTTTTTAAGAAAAACAAAAACAGTATGACACAAAGCTGACTAAACTCTCCCGTCAGAAATCCCTGTAATGATCCATCCATATGATATACCGACATCTGTTTAAATATCATTTCAAACAGGATCATAGATATATAATCAAATATCAAACACAACAGCTGATAAGAAAATGCCAAAAACAGACTCTTTGGGCAACTAATACTGTATAAAGCAAAAATTGCAGCCGCATTCAATATAATGATCATAAGAATCTTCACAATAACATATTGATCCAGAGCGATCGAAACAGCATTCTCTAATACTAACCAGATAACAAATAACATCGGCCGAACCATTTTACCGTTCTGTCTCTTTTTCCCACTAAAAACAGATGCATAAAAATCACATAACACCACATAAATACATGTAAAAATCAAACTATATATCATTTCACTCATAATATATCTCCTTTGTATTTCAAATATTTTTGTTTGATCATTGCATATCTTTTTTGTGTAACAGAAATCCTTTCACCTGTTTTCATTTGTACATATCCATGTTTTATATAATCCACATAGGCGGGATTGATCAAAAAACTTTTATGTACTCTTAATAAACCAAGGCAAGAAAATTCTTTTTCAAATTCATCCAGCTTTCCGCGTACCGAAAATTTCTGATATTCTCCCTCCTGTTTAACGTAAAAATAAATATAATGCAACTCACTTGCGATCATAACTAAATTATCATTTGAAACACTTATGTCTCCTTCTCTGCACGAAACTTCCATTGTAATAACTTTCTTTTCATTCCATCTTTTGCAGACTTCCTGTATACATTCCTCCAAAGCTATCTCTATGCTTTTAGGCTCTTTTAAAATATAACGGATCGCATTAACACGATATCCTGCCATGGAGTATCTGATATAAGATGTTACAAAAGCAACCGGAATATCCGAATATGTTCTGATCTTTTCCAGCACATCTATGCCATTGTATTCATTCATCTCTACATCTAATAAAATTAATTGATAATCTGATATCGTATCTTCCAAAGCAAGCAGTTCTTTCCCCGAATGTAAGCATGTAATTTCGCCCTTTATAGCATGTTCTGAGAAAATTTTTTCTATCATTCTTTTCTCCATTTCCAAAAAAGAGCAATTATCATCGCAAAGTATTATTTTAAACATTTTTCTTCCTCTCCAACCAATAAAATACTCTTTTATTATATAATTTTCTACATTTTTTGCAAAGTGCTTTTTACTCTTCTTTATCCTATACAGCCGGTTATTTTTTTGCTTTATTCCCGTTACAACATAGTAATTTTATGGAATGCTCATATTTTGTTTTGCCTATCTGCGTCCATGTTTAAATCTTCCTGATATCCTATCCCCCCACCTTTGCAAGTATTCCTTTATAATCATTACATCGTCTCAATTCCACCATACGCATTTTATAGATGTAATTCAACACTTTGGCAGAATTAATAGTTTTTTGGCAGAATTAGTAGTTTTTTCCATAGCAAGAGGCGGACAGAAATCTATCTCCCTCCAGATCTCTGTCCGCCTCTTGTTTATGATCAGCATTTTTCCATCCATTTATATTCTAGCACACATTTTACTCCAAAAACCAAAATGGGGGACGAATTGACAAAATTGGGGGATGAACGGTAAATTTTCTTAAAAAATTACCATTCATCCCGCGTTTTTGTTCGTCCCTTTTAGTGCTGTTTATTTTTTTGCATAGTATTCTTTTAATGCTTCTACAAATTGAAATTTTTGACTTTCCTCAAAATTATAGCCTTTATCGCTATTATAATCTGTCCATGTTGATGCAGAATACTTTTTTCGTTCTTTTTTCGAATAAGAAGCATATTCTTTTTCTACATATTTGTTACAATCCTTTCTGTTCATCAGTTCATCCACAAAATTATAATCTGATCGAAATAATGACAGACCTTCTAATGGCTGATCATAGTACGCTAAATACAAGACTTTATCTAAAATAAGATACAACAGATCCTTAGTAGAAATATCCTTCAATAAAGATTCCGGGAACTGCTGTGATGCCAGCACGTCAGGCTGGTTCGGATTCGGACCTTGCGTATAGTCCTGCGGATAACCATAATTTCCCTGAGCATCTTTCCACTCCTTGATATCGGTATGTAAAAACTTTTTGTATTTTTCCTGTCGAAAAAATTTTGTATAATTTTGTGGTCTGTATACTCCCGGCATCATACCATCCAGTTTCTTTCCCTTCAAAACAGCCTCATTCGGATAATCTGAATAGTCCGCCTCTTGCGCAACATTTTTCGTACTTGCAACGGCAGTTGTCGTATTCTTTGTTGATTTCGTTTCTTTTTGCGTGCCACAGCTTGTAAGCAGCAAACTACTTAATAACAAGATTATTATTTTTTTCTTCATTAAACTCTCCCATACTCTTTTCGTTATTGATCAGATAGATTATTCTATCTGATTATCCATACTTTTTGCGACTTTATTTTTTTGATGCAGTACCCTCTGTATTATCGAGCAACAACTTTGCATTTTGCATATTTTTTATAGATTTTTATACTCTTCTTTGGTACATGAAGAGTAACGCTTCTACTAAATTGTTTTTTTATTGATGGTGATGGCTTTGCAGACTTCAAATAAATATGGCGCAGATTATTTATCTGTCGATAGGCATATGGTTTTTCAGTTGGAAATTCCCATTTGCTCGGTGAAAACATCACATCTTCAGGGGTAGAAAACTTTAACGTTTTTAAATTTTTAAAACATTCTTTTAAAGTATAATTGTTGGATGGTTTAAAAATTGAGATCCTTTTGCCAAGTATCATTGTTCTGACACTGGGACAACTTTCCATTCCAACAATGTTTTTTACATCTAAAGTAAGCTTTCTTATGTTAGATTTCATATCTAATGAAAAACCGGATAAACTGTTCTGTCCGACAATTTTTAATTGAGAAGCACTACAATAGAAAAAAGCAACTCTATGAATATACTTTATATTTTTAACAGTAATTGTCTTGATATCCTGACAATTTTTAAATGCAAATAATGCAATTCCTTTATATTTTTTGCCTGACAGCGTAACATTTCCATGCAAACCACCGGCATAAATCAACACATGATTCCAAATAACTGTTTTCTTTTGTGTAATGCATTGCTGATACCATTTTGAACCTTCAAAACTATCCATAGAAATCTCTATCATATTTTTAGGTGTTGCTGATGCTGTTATTTTTTCGAGATTTGTACAGCCGACAAACACACCATTTCCAAAATATGTTATATTCTTTGGAACATGAAACTCTTTCAAACTCTGACAATCAGCAAACGCATGCGTTCCAATCTTTTTGAGACGGTTGCCGCCTGTAATAATTTGTAAATTACTGCATTCCCGAAATGCATCCTCTTCCACTTCTCTTATGTTGCTACCAAAGTGAACTTCCACTAAACTGCTACAACCATAAAAGCTCTTCCAGTAAATACTTGAAATATTTTTACCAAATGTAATTTTTCGAAGCAACTTTCTGCCCTGGAATACTAGCGAACCTACTGCACGAACCGGAATTCCGTGCAATTCATCCGGTATCGTCACTTCCTCACTTACTCCATCCCACTTCGTAACAAGATATCCCGTTTCTTCTTCGTCTAACTCATAAGTGAGTCCTGCCACCGTTTCTTCCTGTGGATATTGTTCTGCTTTTGTCTGCTTACTGATTCCTGCTAAAAGCAGACAAATACCTATTACTAAAAACGTTTTTATTGTTTTTTTCATAATAGTTTTTCCTCCCCATATTTGTATAATTGTAACATGCAGCATCGTATATTTTTACAACTCAATCTTCCTGTCACCAATTTGAATCCAAGCAATCTGCTCCGGTATGATTCGAGTGGACGACTGCCAAAAGTAAAATGAACTTCCATCTGTTTTATTACCATATGTGGCTGACCGTGCTGTAACGTTCTTCTTTGCACCTTTCATTCTGATATAGACATTTTCTGCCGGTCCAACAGTCTTTTGAATAGCTGTATTCTGCTTTTTCCCCTGAACAAATTTTGTCAGAAGCTCATCATCTCCCTGAATATACATTCCTACTGCTGTGATGTGGCAAATCATATCATTACTATATACAACCAGCGATCCATCTTCCTGCAAATATACCTGATCATTTTGGTCTTTGTTCTGAATCGGTATATCCTTTTTATAAACCGGATGTGCTATTCCGATTGGAATGCTTTTCTTTTTCCCTTTATTGTCAGATATATTTAACGCCAGATATTGATTGGTACGTGGAACTGCCTCTGCATAGACATACTCACAGCAAAGATATGTAATGCCATCTTTTTGATATGAAATGATATTATTAGAACATCTTTCACTACCAAACCGGATAGATATATCCTTGTCTTCCCTCGTCACAATTCCATCTTCATCATCAAAGAGATTCCCCGTATAACCGTCTTCACACCATACTGCAGCAATACAATAGAATGCGCCTTCACCCAAAACAGAATCCGTAATCTGTATGTCAAAACCATCCATGTTATAAACAGCTTTCTTCTCTTTGTCTACCTTTGCATTCATACTCTCAAAAAAAGTATTCTCTGTCTGTTCCTGTTGCTCATTCTGCTTTTTTTCATTCAAATGACTGATTCCAAAACAAATGATTGCCGTAATAATCACGCTGATCGGAATAAAAAAATAAATTTTCTTCATAAAACTCTCCTTATACACTCTTTTTGTTATTAGCTAAATGTATTAGCGTATTCTATCTGTAGTCCAAACATAGATGCAAACAGTATGCACAGTATGACAAAAAATCTCCCCAAACAAAACCTCTCTCTATTTGTACACATAATAACTTACCCCCCCATTTATACATATCACCATTAGATAAAAAAAGTAATTTCATATATTTTATAAATCTTATATATTCTTACTTTCACCATACACATTTTATAGATGGAATTCAACATTTTGGCAGAATTAATAATTTTTTGGCAGAATTAACACTTTTTATAATCTGTCATTCTCACGCATCTCCTTCATATATTCATCTACATGCTGTCCTCTTTCGCTTTTCAATAAAATATAGAGGTCCATAAAGAGTGCCGAAGATAATAGAGCTAACCAAACGCATAAATCTATCCTATTTGCTTTTCCATAGTTTTGCCTTGTTCAATTTATCACCCGACTTGTAAAACCATGTTATATAATTCCCTGTTTGCTCTCTTGGTTCTACTATGATCGTTAATCCCCAAAAGCCAAATCCAATCTGTTGTCCATTATTGATAATAATACTGTTTGCTATTCTTTTATAGGAAGAATTGGCATATTGTTCCTCTTCCTTTTTTAGACTATTGACACTATTTCGCACTCTTGCATCTGTCACATTCCAACTTACATCACATTTCTTATGATCCATTAGAACATAATAACTTTTATCATAGCAATCCTTTTGAAATATCGGATAATAAAAACCTTTTTGCTGTGAAAAAACAATTCCTCCAAGTAAAAAAACAGCAATAAAAGCGATAACAACAATTCGTATTATTCTCTTATAACTCATTCTGTTCCTTTCAGAAGATGCCTGCTTTTCTTCTATTACATTCGCCATTTATCTGGGAACCTCCTTTATACTGTTGTAGGAAACTTTCTGCTTTGCATTATCTCTCCAAAACAATGATACTTATTCATGGTCTTTATTCTCACTATCAATACATATGGCTAACTTGCCAAAACCAATACCTATTAATGTTCCACCATCAATAACAAGAATATTAGCAATTCTTTGGTAACTGCGGTCAAACGATACACTGGATATTCCCGGATTTGAATGATTCCATGATATAATTGCCTGATTATGCTTCTCCAGAGCATAATACTGCGTCGCATCTTTCTTTCCGGCAAGCGGATAATAATATCCTGTTCCATTAGACAAAAGACAAATTAAAACTATTACAGCAAAAATAATAATTGTTTTCCTTATAGTTCTGCTTTTCATCACACCATCCTCTTCTCTCTTTTATTGGTTACTTTATCTGTCTTGTCAATAAGATCAAAAAATTCTTTTCGATCACTTGAATTTAAATTCTTCTCTGCGGAAACACTATTCATCATTCCCCCGCTGCTTCGAATCACATAAATTTCCCCTTTCAAAAATGAGCCTGTCTCTTTTTACATTTCACTATTATATTTATAAATAGTCCGGTCCCGGAATAATCTGCCAATACAAGGAATAAAGATACTCGGCATCTTTCTTCTCTAGGAAATATTTCTTTTCCTTAAAATAAATACAACAATACGTTATATCCAAATACATACTAATTCCTTTCCCTTCTTTATTTTTAACATAAAGAATCGTTGACCAATCATCTAATGTCTTTCCATTAAACGTTACTTCTGTCTTTTCTTTTGAATTACTCTCTTTTTTTTATATCTGATGTTAATATTCGATATACTTTCTTCTTTTCTTTTTTGGTATCCAATTCACAAGTCGGAAGTCCTAATGTTCGAATTTTTTCTGATTGATATTTCCAACGTTTCCGTACATCTTTCCCATTTCCTCCATCATTAACCATTACAATAGCTACTTCTGTCATATCTTCTTCTGAATCAATCTTGTACTCTTTAAGTTCTTTTACAATCTCTGTTGTTTGATATATTTTTTTGCAGCCAGTCACCCCAAACACAGTCATCATAAATATACCAAAAAGAACCAAAACATATAATCTCTTATCCATACTAATTCCTCTTGCAATATAACTGCTATACCTGCCTCTTTTTTATCAGATATTTACTCCCTACTTTACTAACGTTACAGATCATTAAGCTGATGCATTATTTTGTTTGGACTGCTTTATAAACGTTCTAAAAAAATTTTATTTGTTTTTCTATACCAAAAGCCAGACAAAGATCTTTTTCCCTCCAGATCTCTGTTCGACTCTTGTTTATAGTCAGCATTTTTTCATTCATTTATATTTTATCACGCATTTTGCTCCGAAAACCAAAATGTGGGACGAATCGACAAAACTGGGGGATGAATGGTAAATTTCACTGAAAAATCACCATTCATCCCTTGTTTTTGTCATTTCGTCCCTTTTGGCGATACTACATTTTCAGCTCATTTTTCTTAATTCAAAATCTCTTTTTGTAAATAAGATCGCTCTGATTTTTTTAGAGTGGATTTCTTTTGTATTGCTTTTACATATTTTTCGTATTTGTTATTGGAAGAGTCTGTATTTTGCATTTCCAATGCTGTTTCCGTTGCAACAAGCCCATACGGTTGCAGCACTTTTTCTACTTCGTCAACATTCTTTGCTTTTTCCATCGCATTTTTCACAATCTTTTTTCTATCTTTTACCATGTCGGAAAACTGAGTAACAAAATCTTTAGAATCTTCCCATGCATATTCAGTTTCTTTTAAATTGCAATCCATAATATCTTCCACTGCTAAAGCTGTTAAATAATTTTCCAAACCACTTCCATCTGAGTTTTCCAAATATGTAAGCATTTCCGGCACACGTTTCACTCCCATTTGGATCAATTTATCATATGCTGTATTATCTTTGATATAATCATTTGGATTTGAACTTGCTTGAAGAATCGGATCATCTTTTATTTTCTTGTCAATAATATTCTTCATCTCTTCTACCAGACTTGGTACTGTATCTGCTTTCGCTTTTTTAGGTGTCGCATGAAACTGATATACAAAGCAGCCAATCACCAAAACTGCTACAGCTATACTAAAACACCCAATAAATTTTTTCTTCATACTCATATCTCCTCTCTTGATCGTACTTTGTTATTTTCCATATAATATCTTCTTTTTTCTTGCTGTTCTTTCTTAGCTTCATATAACCCCTGTTTCTTTATTTCAACCTCTGCATATCCCCCGATTTTATAGTTTTATAAGTTATAATCTCACTTCCACCATACACATTTTATAGATGTAATTCAACATTCTGGCAGAATTAATGATTTTTTGGCAGAATTAACACTTTTTATAACAAAAGCCGGACAGAGATCTTTCTCCCTCCAGATCTCCATCCGACTCCATTTATAATCATCATTTTTTCATATTCTTATGTTCTCCCTCAAGAACAAAGCATAAAACCGATTTTCAAATACATTTATACCGATTGGTCTATCTAACATAGGTACTATGATCTATAAACGAATCAGATTTTTTATCATATTGTAATTTTTGTGTAACCAATCCGATTTTATTATTTGCTGTATTCCAGCCAATCACATCTTGTACCAGAAGCATGTCATTTTTTTTTTTGCATGTTCTTATCCCTACTAATGGCGTTTCACTCTCTTTTCCTTTATGAGTTATTGTGTATGTTTTGTCGTTACCCAATACACTAATCTCTACCTTTCCGGCATGATAGCTTACGGAGATATCATCATCTCTCCACAATGTATCAGGTGTTGGTATCTCCGTCCAGACTCCATCACTTTTTCTAAATACCTGAATATCCGAAGCACTTCCTGATGCTCCTCCCCTTAAAGCCATAATCATTTCTTTTTTGCCATCTCCGGTGACATCTGCCATACTGACTGTCGGATGTGCATAGCCAGTACCTATTGACACTCTTTTTAATACAACCTGTTTATTATTTATAGATATTTTTGTATCTGTAATATCTTTTTTGTTTTGACGGATAATCATTTTTTGTTTTGTACCATCAACTAAAATGTTATCTTTATAGGTTGTTGTGTATTTTGCTGTTTCTTTTTTCTTTGTTGCATCACTTTTTTTCATCTCTGTTGCTGTAGGAGCTGATGTAGCATTCTGTTCGTGGTCTGCTACCTCATTTGTTTGTTGTTCATTTTTTGAAGCAGACGCTCCACATCCTGTTAGAAACAACCCCACTAACAAACATGTCATTAAAATTTTTCTCATGATCATTTTCCTTTCCATCATTATATAATTTTTTTGTCAATAAAGTAAGCATATATTAATTGTCTATTCTCATAATGCTATATTATTTAAATATATTTATAAATGTTGTTGTACCAACTGCCACTTCTGAATTGTAATAAGCCACACCTTTTTTGCGGTCATAATAATACCTTAGAATTTTAACCCAATCATATCCGTTCTCCTTTGCTAATTTTTGTGCACCTGTTTGTGATAAAACACCTCCATTTTTTACAGCATAAGAATTATATGACTTACTATGAACATGAAAACCTGGGAAAACTCTATCCTTTGAATCCAACCAAATTACATTCCATACAGCATCTACAGCATCATTACAGATTGGAATATTTTCTTTCTTTGTATTGTAAACCTGATCTGCTTCTGTAGCCTTTACGTCGTATCCTTGACCTGCATATTTATGCTTTTTAACACGAACAATACCATAATTTTTTATTGCAACAGCACATGCTTTTAATGCTTCGAAATTCCATGAAGAATAACCAACCTCGCATCTTTCTACAACCTTAACGTATTTATTGAAATCAACCTTATGAATTTGATTATTATAATACACCCGTATTGTATCAGGATTTTTATTAACATTCGCTACTGGTGTATCATATGAAACAGTAGCAATTGCTGATGCTTCCTTAGAATCGTCTTCTTCAAAGTTCCAGCATCCCACTATTTTATTACTTGAATCAAACAAAAAATAACATACATTATCACCTGCCACAAAACAATCTTTTCCTGTATAAACTTTCATTTCAACAGTTACTTTATAAATACTAGTCACTCGACTTTCATATGTGTCTAATTCAAATTTTTTAGTATCACTTTCTCTACATATAGATTTCACCTTTGCTGATTTTATATCAAATATACCAACATGATTTTCCCGATTTTCCAAATTTTCATATATACAATTTGTTTCTTCATAATAACTTTGACAAAACAAATTATATAAACCAGAATAATCTTTTGTATTAATACAATTATAGTACTCTCTAATATATTGATCACAACTCTTAGCAAATGCAAACTTCACATTAATTAAATTAGACAACATTACACCCATAGCTAATAAAACAATAAATACTTTTTTCATTAACACCTTAATACTTATGCCTTTTAATTCAACCATTCTTACCATAAATTAACACCTTTTCCTTTCAATTTGAAATTTTTAACCCAATATTAATAATCAGTACTCTTTCTTCTTTTTCCTACTATCCTCCTCTTATCATTTGCATATTTCCCCCCCTCTTTTTGGTATTTACTTCATCCATCTAAATGTTAAAAACACATATTCTAATGAGTATTTTAACTTACTTTCTACTCATGAATCTCCATCAACTCAGCAATTCCATCACACAACATGGAACATTCATTGAATTTTTCTTCAAAATCTTCCAGATCCATAAAATCTACTCCGAAAACACGCTCTATTTCTGACAACATATCCATTACATTCAATGAATCAAAATTACAATCTTCGATCAGCTTAGTATCCTGTTCTATCGCAATTGTATCATCCCCTGCAATCTCCCATATTATCTGCTGAAGTTTTCTCCATATTTCCTTTTTATCCATAATATAAACTGCTCCTCTTTATTTCTTTTGTATATTTCCTCATAAATAACTCATCTGACCAGTGCAATAAAAATGAAACCTATTATAAATAGTTTATTGTACTATATCATTGATAAAAAATTTTAACTTTCCTGTTTGCAAATCAGGTAATATATAATCATAAAATTGAAAATAAAATTTGCTACCTGCCAGACCAGTATCTGCTGCATAATGACAAAAACAATCCTGAACAACTTCTTTTTCCATATTCGTTGCAAGATATACCTCAAATGCTTTTTCCTCTTTTTGTTCTACCCGGTATTGATATATCCGTCCATCAAGACTCCATTCCATTGCCTGAAATATTCTTTTGAAAATATCTGCCGATATCCATTCATCTTTGATTTTTACCAGATCGTTCTGTCTTGCTGCAAAAAGATCTAATACCTTTCCTTTATGGGAACATTTACAGCCTTCTTTGCATATCTTCCCAATGTCACCGGTATTATACTTTACAAATGGCATAACTTTGTTATTTTTCCCGGTAACAATTATATTTCCATAATCAGAGTCCTCCTTTATCATTCCCTGATTAATAATGTCTACATGTACATTTTGATCCATGATATGCAACTTACCATAGGGACATTGGTATGCGATCGTTCCTACTTCATTACATCCATACTGACTTGCTACAACCGCATTAAATGCGACACTAATAAAATTCTTTTGCTCTTTCGTAAACATCTCTCCTGATAATTCAATGTATTGAACAGACGTGATCGTTTCTAATCCTTCTTCCAGCATATATCTTGCCAATACCATTGCAACACTTGGCTGTAACAATAACCATACCGGTTGAAATTCTTTCATCTTATCATATATAAATTGCAAATTTTCCGGCTCCAGAATCCCTTTTGAAAAACCTAATGAATTTTTAAAATATTCGTATGGTTCATCCCCTTTGCAATCTCGAAATGTATAAAAATAGCAAAGTCTTGCTGTTGAATCAATTCCATAAAACTTTTTTCTGTATAACCATAAAGATAATAATGCTCTGATCTGCTCTTTATGCGTCGTGTAGACTTCCATACATTCTCCGGTTGAACCGGATGTATAATCTGTTATAATGTCATCTCTGCCGAACTTAGCATAATACTCTGCCGAAACCGCCTGAATTCCGGCATGAACAAGTTCCTTCTTCGAAACAATTGGCAATTCATCCCATGTCCATTCATTTCCTTCTTCCATAATATCTTTCCATTTTTCTTTATAAAACTCCGTATTTTCATATGCATATGTTGCTATTTCTTCTTTTTCCATGCTTCTTCTCCCCTATTTTCTATCACCTTTTACAAAATAAAACGTTTTTATCCTACCAGCCAAAAGCTAATTTTCTAAGGTCTTTTGGCTGGCATTGTGTTTTATTGCAAAATAACCTCCTATATTCTGCATCTTTTCACGACAAGAAACGTAGAATTATCAGTCATTCGCTGTATCATATCTTTCTTTTGCTTTTACCCACGGAGTCTCAGTATCATCCGCAGTATCTAGCGTACATAACAAACTAACAAAACAACTTGCTTTTCCCATTAATAGTTCTGAATTATCAACTATGTTTGCATTTTCCGATGTTTTTTTTATGATCATTTGTCTTTGTTTCTTTGTAAAATGATCATATGATTTAGGACTCAACAGCATATCTGCATCCAGACACTGCCTGTATAAACAGTATTCCACTTTTTCTTCTTTCTCGTTCTTATTCTGTGGCATTTCCGAATTGATATAATCTTGATAGCACACATTCCATACATCTTTTCGATGGATCAATGCCTCCATACCATTAAATGCCTTAAATTTACCATCTTCCCATGTCTGATATGGTTTTTCAAACTGATTATAAAATGCTATTGCTAATGGATGTCTTGCACAGGCATCTAACAACTGCTCTGTTGTCATAGCTTTGATCAACTCTTCCGGTATCTGCGTTTCTTTTCCTGTCTGTTCATCCCAAGACATCTTATCCCATTCTCCGGTCTTTTTCTTTTCGGATATTTTAAAATAAAACTCACCATTTTTATCAAACCAGTCCGGGTACTTTTGTACCAGTTCTTTGTGCTCCTTGGCAAATGTTCCCCATAAGCTTTCACTTCCCTGCACCTGCTCCAACTAATAAAACGGCTACACATATAGCCAGAATACATTTTTTGGCCTTTCCCATATAAACTTCTCCTTTCTTGATCGTACTTTGTTGTTTCCCATATAATATCTTCTTTTTTCTTAGCTTCATATAACCCCTATTTCTTTATTTCAACCTCTGCATATCACCCCCCGCTTTTATAAATATTATTTTATAAAAAGAATGGAGGAATAATTCCTTGGATACGGACAGTTATATTCAACTTATAACTATTATTATTTTATTATTTCTTTCGGCATTTTTCTCGTCAGCTGAGACATCATTTATGACTGTAAGCAAGATGAAAATTCGTTCGCTTATGGATGAGGGCAACAAACGTGCAGCTTTAGTTGCTAAGATTATAGATGATTCTGGAAAGTTGCTAAGTGCCGTACTTATAGGTAATAACATTGTTAATATTTCCTGCTCAGCACTTGTTACTACATTTACAATAAAGGTATGGGGAAGCTATGCGACAGGAATAGCAACTGGTGTTCTTACACTTTTCGTTCTTTTATTCGGAGAAATAACCCCAAAGAATCTTGCTACATATTATTCTGTTAAGCTTACATTATTATATGCACCAATTATATATGGTCTTATGGTTATATTGACACCAGTGATATTTATAGTTGACCATCTTGCTGGCGGAGTATTAAGAATATTTGGTATTAAATCTAATGATAAAAATTCAACTATTACTGAGGAAGAACTTCGTACAATAGTAAAGGTAAGCCATGAAGAAGGAATTATCGAGAAAGATGAAAGGCAGATTATTGATAACCTGTTCGACTTTGGAGATACAAGCGTTAAAGACGTTATGATTCCAAGAATTGATATGACAGTTGCAGATGTTAATTCATCTTATGAAGATATAATTACATTATTTAAAAGTACAATGTATACAAGAATACCGATATACGAGAATGATTCAGATAATGTAATCGGTATACTTAATATTAAAGATTTGATAGTCGGTGATAAAAAAGACGAAACCTTTAATATAAGAGATATAATGAGAAAACCATTTTTTACATACGAACATAAGAATACATCTGAGCTGTTTAAAGAAATGCAGCTTAACAGATACAGTATTGCAATTGTTCTTGATGAATACGGACAGATAGCTGGTATGATAACAACTGAGGATTTGCTTGAGGAAATTGTTGGTGAAATCAGAGATGAGTATGATACAGATGAGAAAGACGATATGACTAAGATAAGGGATAATACATATCGAATTAATGCATCGTGCAAGCTTGATGACATTAATAGTGAGCTTGGAACTAAGTTGTACTCACAGGATAATGACTCGCTTGGTGGATTTATATCAGAAAAGCTTGACAGAATACCTAAAGCCGGGGATAAGCTGACAATTGATAATGTATGGCTGTTTGTTGAACGTTCTTCGGTAAACAGGGCAGAGTCAGTTATATTAAAGATACAGCCGGATAATAAAGACACTAATGACAGATAATATAATGAACACCAAAGTGTTAATCTTAAAAGCTCTTTGTGGAACTTTATATGCACTGAAAGGCTGCACAAGAATTGCTGGATATTATAACAAAGTCAGAAAATATCATATCAGAGGCTTAGTGCATTGATATGAATATAATTAATATACTTATAGAAGAATGTGATTAAGTAAATGCTTAGTCACATTTTTTGTTGTATATTTTTATTTCATATTTTGTTGCGTATTTGAGCATTATATAAAAAACGATGCAACAAATTATTTCAAAATGTTGCATCCATTATTAATATCTTATTCCTATTTACATATTCTATATCGTCTATTTTTCATATTACTTTACCCCTTTTTATAAAAAAATTGACTTTTTTAGAAACTTTTTAAAGATTAACCTTTAAAAATACAGAATCTTTATCGTCCTGCTTAATTCCTAAGTATCTTTTAGTTATTTCATAAGATGAATGGTTATAGATATCCATAAGAATTGCAGGTGGTGTTCCACATTTCCAAGCATAATACCCGAAGGTTTTACGCATTGAATGGCAGCTTATTCCGTTTTCAAGATTAAGAATATCAGCCGCGTGTTTGATAATACGGAATGCCTGCGAACGGCTTAATGCAGTATTATTGTATCTCCCTGGGAATATATACCCCTCCCCTGTTACGTCATCAAGGCTCTCCATATACCTAGATAACCCTTTTCTTGTGCTTTTGTTAATTGCTATCCGTGTCTCCTTACCAGTCTTTTTCTCGGTTGTTACGAGATGCTTCCTAAAATGTTTTTCCTTGATGTCATAGACATCTTTCCATCGTAATTCGAGCAAATCACTAATTCTTAATGCTGAATTTACCCCTAAACATATAAGGGCATAGTTTCTTAAGTTGGGCTCATTATCCAGATAAAATCTGCGAAATGCTTCCAGCTCATCAATATTTCTTATCGGTTGTGCTGTGCTCATATTTATACCTCCATTCACCATATAGCATACAACATTTGATGCAACATTTTGAAATAATTTGTTGCATAGACAAGGAGGTTAATGTGCTTAAGCTCACAATCAAACCCGGCGAGTACATCAACATCGGCGATGATGTAAGGGTTATCTATTCAGGAGGCTCAGAAGGGAATATTCATCTTTTAATAGATGCCCCAAGGGAACTCAACATTGTAAGAAGCAAGGTTCTTGCAAGAAATACCGCCAATTCGGATAAGAAAGAGTCCCGCTATATATCTCCATATTATGCGGAACGTGGACTTTCCCCTGAAACACTTTCCAAAATCCGCAGGCTTATAAGAGAAGATAAGAAGATGAATAAGCAGGTTGTAGATAGGAAAGGGGACATCAGTCAGGATAATATACAGGGTTAGCATGGTAACACTGTTTATTATATATGCGTATTAACTGTTAAGGCTGATGCCAGCAGTTCTAATACATTCCCGGTAAGGGAGATGGGAACGGATTCCCGAACAAATATTATATTTACACGGAGGTACATACTATGGTAGTACAACACAATATGTCAGCTATGAATGCTAACAGAATGTTAAGCGGAGTTTCATCTGCACAGTCAAAATCAACAGAGAAGTTATCATCAGGTTACAGAATTAACCGTGCAGCAGATGATGCAGCAGGACTTTCTATCTCAGAGAAGATGAGAGGACAGATCAGAGGTCTTAATCAGGCTTCAACTAATGCTCAGGATGGTATCTCACTTATCCAGACAGCTGAAGGTGCTTTAAATGAATCACATTCAATTCTTCAGAGAATGAGAGAGCTTTCAGTACAGGCTTCAAATGGTACAGAGACAGATGACGATAGAGAAGCAGTGCAGAACGAAATTGAACAGCTTCAGAGCGAATTGACAAGAATCTCTGAAACAACAGAGTTCAATACTATGAAGTTACTTGATGGTTCACGTTCAGGTAGTGCTGTTAGTGCTTCAGTAAGCAAGAGTGCTGCTAGTGCACTTACTAAAGTGGATGCTACAACACAGGTTAATACAGCAGCTGATGCTTTTGATGCATTAGCAAGCGGAAAGGACTCTACACTTGCAGTTACAGTAATAGATAAGAATGGTAATTCATCTACAGTTAAAGTAACAATTACAGGAGATACTAAGACAGCAGGTAATGCGGATGGTGCCGAAAATACAGCACAGGCATTTGCAGATGCTTTAAAGGAATCAAGCCTTGGTGATTCATATGATTTTAGTACAGATGGAAATGGTAAACTGAAATTTACAGCAAAGGAAGCAGGAAAGACAGCTAATTCTATTCTTTTATCACAGGATAATGCAGCAGCAGTTAAGACAGATGAATCAACAATCGGCGTAGATGCTTATTCACAGATTACAAAGGAAATAGGCTCATATACAGGTACTGGTAATATTGAAGATAAGATATTTACAGTTAATGGTGAAAAGTTCGCATATGTAGATGATCCAGCAAGCTTAGGTGACGATTATAAAGATGTTAACTATGTAAAGGTTGCTGCGGCTGGTAAAGTAGAAGAGGCAGATGTAGCTACTATGGCAGCTTTAATTAAAGCTAAGACAGGTATTGATGCTGAGCCAGATAATGGAGCAAAAACTACAATTAATTTAAAGGCTGGTACAGCTAATACTGGTAAGGGAATTGAACTTCAGATTGGTGCTAATGAAGGTCAGACAATGAGCTTTACACTTGATGATATGAGTGCTGATGCACTTGGTGTTGGTGGAAAGAGCGTTGACTTAAGTACACAGGAGAGTGCTAAGACAGCTACAACAACTATTGATGCAGCTATCAAGAAGGTATCTGCTGCAAGAGGTAAGATGGGTGCTGTTCAGAACAGACTTGAGCATACAATCAACAACCTTGATACAGCTTCTGAGAACCTTCAGACAGCTGAGTCACGTATCCGTGATACAGATATGGCAGAAGAGATGGTTAACTACAGCAAGAATAACATCTTAGCTCAGGCTGGACAGTCTATGCTTGCACAGGCTAATCAGTCTAACCAGGGTGTTCTTACACTTCTTCAGTAATCAATTAGCGTATTACTACTAGGTTAATTAAGCTAATATAAAAAAAGCCTAAATAATCAAAATTAGATTATTAAAAATTACATAAAAACAACCCCGCAATATGTTCCATGCACATATGTTGGGGTTGTTTTTGTATTAATACTTCTTTACAGCGTTGACAGCTTCATCTTTGGATAGTTGGTAATCTTCAATGAGTTTATTAACAGTGTCATCATCTGATAGGTTCATATCTTTGCATAATTTGATAAAAGCGTTGATACCTTTGGTAAGTTCGAGTTGCTTGCCCTCATTAAATCCAATTTGTCTACCTTGAGCCAATCCGAGCTGTTTACCCTCAGCGATACCCAATTGCCGTCCTTCTTCCTTAACGATTTCAAGATGACCTTCTTCGTCATATTCATAAATGCTCACAGTAATCACTTCCTCCCTGTGATTTCTAAAAAATTCAGACAATACATTTTCAGCTATACATTCATCAACTGCCTCAGTAACAGCAGTGCGGATATCAATCTTCTCAACATCGGTCTTAACACGCACTTTATTAACAAATATCATATAGTCCTTAAGCGTTTCGCATTTAGAAAGAAACTCAGAACTATATGTATGTATATTAGAATTGCTAACAGAATTATCATTAATATTAGAATTAAAAGTACGGGATTTATTACCCGCATTATTATCAGTGTTAATATTAATAACCCTTACCATAAGCTCCAACTCCGGACAATCTATGTTCTTCTCATACATATCAGATAATCGAAGAATACTCTCTGCTTCAAGCGGCTGTTTACCGTTATAAAATGTAACAAAATGTGGTACTGGAATTTTAAGCGTTGTACTCCTGTGCAAATCACTATTGTTGTACATCTGCCTGTATACATCAGATAAATAGTGCAGAAATCGCAACGGCATATTAGGATTACGGCTTGACTGCTGTTCAAACATATACAAATCCTGCCCAAACACAAATGAAGCATCATTCTTAT